>Ga0163180_10002197_pt1 | contig 10929 bp, 4 predicted proteins | sample AtlANTMetagenome_2_FD_109647 | JGI IMG/M metagenome (GOLD analysis project Ga0163180, IMG submission 109647) | Marine eukaryotic phytoplankton communities from the Atlantic Ocean - Atlantic ANT 4 Metagenome | ecosystem: Environmental > Aquatic > Marine > Oceanic | place: North Atlantic Ocean...
ATCTCGTCGATCGATACTTTCTCAATCGTCATGCCGGTTCGCTCGCATAAATCGGCAAGCAACGCGGCTTCTTCACCACGGATCTTGTCCATGTCATCGTAGATGAGACGAAGGCTCTGACCTCGGCTGAACCACGTCACGTGTTCCAAAATGGCGGTCAAGCCAACGATGGCCCCGTTTGTGATCAGCATTTCGTTGATGCTGGCATTCGCCGGAACCACCGCGTTGAGAATCCCCAAGCCAATCACAATGAACAGGTAGGTCAGTTCATGGATTCGAATGGGTTCGGTTCGATACCTCAGAATGCCAAATACAGCGAAGAGGCCGAGCGCAAAACCCAGTTCAATCGGTGTGTTTTGCAGTAAGTAGCAGAGCGTGAATGTGATGAAGTTGAACATCACATAGGTGAAGACATACTCGTTGCGGCCGTGACGTCTGGCGTAGATCAAGAAGACCAAGGCCAGTGTGAAGGCAAAGTTGATGCCCATGTAAAGCAGGTAGGTAGTCATGAAGCGATTCGCCTCCTCAGCATGCGTAGGCGGTTTCGATATCGATGGAGACGAACGTCGGGCCAAAGAAGTTGGGCACCCGTCACGTATTTACTCACGCGGAGCTGTAGCGCTCCATGCTCTCGAAGCGCCCGCATGATGGGGCTACGAGCCGCAAATCGGGCTTGCTTGACTTCGATGATGACCAGTTCATCCAACTGGACTCGAGAGGGGCCATCACTAAACCATAAGCCCGTGTCGACACTGATGCGCTCGGGCCGGTCGAGTCCCACCAGCATTCCCCGTTCGAAGCCAATCCGCATCGCTGGCTGTAAGTTGTCCATGTCTATTCGGCGCTGACTTTGGACCAAGGCCAAGTCATCTTCTCCGAGTGTGTCCACACGATAGTCGACGGGGTGACGGACTTTGGCTGTGACCCCGCTCGATTTTTTTTGTTTAAGTTCAAAGTAGCTTAATTCCCGAGACAGATGGTGCCTAAAGCGAACCTTATATCGGGGCCTTTGGCCGCGGTGATGCGCGCGGAGGAGGCTTCGGTTTGGCGTATCAAAGTAAAGGTTTTCGTAGCGCAACATCCCGCCATTGAGGTGCGATGCTACGCCATATTCATCAGGGTTCAGATCGCCCACCAAAGCCGGAAGTTCGGTCGCTCGTAATATGAACTTAGTGTCCACCCTATGCAGCAGTGTGCGGTCCTCCAACAGGGATTCTGAGGCCAGGGGCAGATGAGTAAGCGGGGTCACCCGTCCACCTCGGTCCAGGTATAAATTCCAGAGGTCAGGAATCCCGTGACGGCTTCGGCCTCGACTGGGCTTGCCGCGTCAAAATGTGCGGCGCCATTCCAGAATTCGCCGACATTAATGGGCTCCCAGCCTGTGGTTTCGTCCATATACAACAGCGAACCGCCCCCCCAGTCGAGTCCGATTTCGCTTCCAGGTTCGACCTCTTCGATCTCGAAGTAAAACACAGGCAGGGCATAGGCTGGCCCGTTTTCGCCCTCGAAAGCTCCCGCCATCACGACTTGACCAAACCCATCTTCTACCGGTCCGGCATGGGCGCCGGCGGCGTCGAAGTCAATGGTGCCGCCATCAAAGGACATGTCGATGGTGGTCCCTTCGGTCGCCAGCATGGTTTCCAGGTTGGGCGCTTCGGACGTCCAAGTCGTGGAGAATTCCGCGTCGATGAATCCCCGCTCGACCATGCAAAAAGGGCGTCCAAAATCATCCACTTCGGTGACTGGAAGGACGGCTTTGATGGTGCGCTCCCGTTCATCCACAAACTGTCGGACCTCATTGAGGGCCTCTTCAATGACCGAGGTGTCAAACTCTGTCGCGAGGACGGATTCCATTCGATTGATTTCAGCCTGAAGGTCTTCTGCAATCCAAGCGGAGGACCTCAAGTCGCCGATTTTGTCGTACCACTGCTTGGACAGGGCCTCGTCTCTCAGGATTTGGTTCGCGAGATAGCCCTTTGTGGGGAACCAATACTCTTCGGGATGCATCGTGCCGTCGACTCCCCAAGGGATAAAGGTCATTTTGTCTGTCTCTGGGTCACGGTAGACAAAGAAATTGTTCTGATTGCCTCCGTAGCCATCCCAGTGTCCCGTCCAGGTCTCCGCAGAAAGAAAGGTCAGCAATCGCTCGAAGTCAAAGTGCCGTCGCAAGATGGTTTCGAGGTCGTCGGTACCCGCGTCTATCGCATCAGCGACTTCCCGGATGGTCGATAGTGTCGCGTCCGTTTCGTCGGTTTTAACATCGAAGGTGGAGTACCAGTCTGGAGCGAAATCGGTGATGGTTCCTTCATAGAGATCGCCATCGTCATCCGAAAAGTGTTGACGTAGGAAGCGCTTTTTTACGGGTTCAACATTGACGTAAATACCGAGGTCTTTACCGTTCATGGAGACGCGTGCGAAGTTACAGCGAGGGGCTGGCAGCCCAGCGTCACGGAACACTTTGTAGGTCAGACATTGACGGATCAGGGCCGGGTCTTGAACGGAATTGTTGAGGGTAATGTTGTCGGTGCAGTACAGCTTTGTGTCGTCGACATACTCATCCAAATTGATGCGGAAACCCGGCTTTTCCGTGCTCTGTGATCCGATAAACCCCTTCTTTCGGATTCCGATATCGCTGGCGGATTCTCCGTCGATATCGATGGTCGCAGGGAAATAGGTGTAGTCGCCCTTGTAGGGGCCTGATCGGCAGTCTCCGACAAACTCACCAGGAATGGAGCGGGACTGGTGACGCAGGGAATCCCAGTCACCGTCATCCATGGTGATGGCCACTTGAAGAACCCTGTCCTCCGCAAAGAATTCCGTGTCATCACAGATGCCTTCATCATCTGTCTTTCCACCGCAACTGACGAGAATCGTTGAGATGGTGAGCAGAGAAAGGGTGGGGTTCATGTTCACTTCCGGAGTGAATGGGGCCATTGGGAGACCATGACGAGAGGTCGATGGTACACCAAATGGCCCCACAGGGCTGTCAATGAGGAGATTTCAAATGTCCAGAAGCGTGATGCCTTTCATGCCTTCCCAGGTGTCCCAATCCATGAGTAAAAGGCCCTCTTTGATTTTGATCCAATTGACCCATGCGTTGTCCTTGGCATGAAGGCCGTGGTCCTCAGGCAGGCATTCCATCAACTCTGGTGACTCGTTCAAGTGGCAGCCACCAAATTTGAGGCCGGGCTTGAGTACCCCGCCGCGTTTTTTACAAATCTCCTCGTATTCGGGGGCGGTGGGAGTCATCGGCCCGTTGTCATAGGAAAAGGCATGGGTGTAGTCCGCGGCAAATGTGAGCGGCCCACCGGCCACCGCCAAACTTCCCCCCGAAAGGGGAAAGCCAGAGAGTTCGAGCGGTCCCGGTTCGGACCACGTTTTGAACGCTTGTTCATCGAATACAACCAGCTGGGTGCTTCCCGGGTCGAGCATCTGTTTCCAGGTGGTGCCGTCGAAACTAAACAGATGGTAGTTGTGCTCATACGACCCTTTGGACATGAGGCTAAACACCATGACGCCACCGATGGATGACCACGATATCCACTTGAATGAGCGCGCAGAACCCCACGTTCTCTCGACATAGAAGGGCGCCTTGATTTGCCGTTCCGCACCGGTTGTGACATCGACGCACCACAGACCGAATTCAACCCGAATGAGGGCCTCATCGTCATCCGGTTGTTCGGATTTGTTGTCGGTGACCATGGGAAAGATCAGTTCGGAACCGACTTTTAGGACCGAACGTTTGACGGCCGGTGACAACGGCCAATGGTATTTGAATTGCATGTGTGTAGCTCCTGGGCTCGGGTTGTTGGCACCATCGGAATGACGGCGCACGTTGTGGAACGCATACGGGACGGCTTCGCTGTGGTGAGCGGCGTCCGGTGATTTGTTTGAGCTTTGTGGGGGGCGAGCCTTTTGCAGGCAGAGGATTCTGGGAATGCACCCAAGATGCTCATACACAGCCGTTACGGCATGATCGCAAAACTTATTTCATCTGGCTTGTTTTTTTAATTCAGCGGAAGAGGCGGTAGGTGTTCGTGCCGCGGTTGTGAACATTGAAAATGAGGCTGAAGCTGTTCGTGGCGGGGTCGTCATCGGCCTGCCAGTAGTCGCTTCCCTCCACGGACTGATCCACCGCTTCCCAGGCGGCACCGTCTAATTTTTGGAGTTGCCAGCCATCTGGACGGGCGAGGCCATGTATGGTCACAGGGGTGTAGCCGAGGCCTCCAGATACGGTGAATTCCACGGCTGTTGTTGCGTCGATCGCCTGGAGTTCGATGGGATGGACTCGGATGAGCTCTCCGATGGCTGCATCCACTTCGAGATGGTTGTCGGCAGCCAGCGTCCACATCATGTCGGTGCTCTGGTAGCTCCCAGAGGGCATATCGATCAGGTAATCGGCCTCGCCAAAATATGCGCCTTTGTTGGCTGGAGGAACCAGGTACTCCACGGTGGCGCGAATCGTGCTGCCCGCAGGTATCGTTGTAGCGCCGGACTCATACGGAATGCCGAGCTCAAACCCCATCTGTGACCATCCGCCGTTGTGCGTTCGGACGATGTTCATGTGGGGGGTCTCGATGACTTCTCCGCCCAACACGGCCTCGTAGTCCCGAACGACAAAGCCCACGTTGGCGAGGTGCTCGGGGAGAGAGTCATCGGTCCGTGCGCTGTCGTAGAGCATGACCCAGGGCGACTCACCGGTCATGGGGATGCCTCGATCGTCGGCGCTTTCGTAGCCCGTGCTTACGTGGTCGAAGACCTCACCATCGAACATGGCGCCGTCTTCATCGCCGTAGGCGTAGCGGGTGAAGCCGTTGTCGCTGTACCGATCGGCGGCCACTTGGAAGAAGGCAATTCGGTTGTAGTTCACCTCCTCCAGTACGGTGTACTCAAGGTGGTAGTAGGCCCGGACGAGATCGTCGGTGCGGCCCAACTGGGTGGTGATCTTGGCTTCGATCTTCCCATCGCGGGACAGCCCGGCGTAGATGACCTTGGTCAGATTTGGTCCAGTGTAAGCGTAGTGGGTGCGCATGCGACCCAACTGGTGGGACGGGAAGGAGCTGATGCCTTCCGCAGGACGGTAGACGAGGAAGCTGGCTCCGCCCACGTTTCCGGTCCAGCGCCATTCGCCGCCGGCATCGACTAAGAAGGGTCTGACGTCATCCACTTGCGCACGGGCGAGCGTCATGTCGGGGTCGTAGGTAATGGACTCTCCCCAACAGCCCAGTGAGGATTCGTCCCATTGCTGATTGTGTCCCCAACCGATCAAGCTCAATTGGGCGTGTTGTACGGCATAGGTTTCACCCCATTTGGAGTGTGCGAACGTGTGCTCGAATTCATGGCTTCCCGGGCCCAGGAGCAATGTGCTGTACAGGTGGTACCAGGCGGGAGGGTCGTGCCAGTTCTTCGAGATTTGCATGGGAGCGCCGATGGGGTCGCCATCGACTGATCGCAGGAGTGGGCTGCCGCCGGTGATGTAAAAGGCGGCATTTTCGGCGGCGTTGAAACCGATCGGAATGGACACGGCGGACGCCGTCTCATTGTTGATCACGATGCGATGGCGGTTGTACCAGTTGTGGTTGCTTGGAGTGGTCCACACGCTCGGCCAAGTGGGGGCACCCACCGCAGTCATATTGGCGAGATTGACCTGATACAGGCCGCGCTCAGGATCCCAAGCCGCATCAGAGAGGGTCTCGCCGCCGGAACCATCGCGATTGAGTTGTGCGTACTGAACGCGGACGGACGCGGTAGGGTTGAGCCAGACTTCACGCTGGTCATCATCGCCTGCGTTGGTGGGTACGGCGATGACCGATAAGGCGAGAGTGTCTCCGGCAGAAGGTGCATCGAATGTGCCTTCGAAGATGATGGTGCCATCCGGGAATCGGTCGATGGAGCTGGTCATGGTGTCGCGATTGGGAATGATGAACATCCACCCTTCGCCGCTTCCGTCATGAATGGTGAGCGCCCTGTCATCCTCCAGCCATTCGGTCTCGGAAAGCGATGTGAAGGCCTCGCCCTCCATCTCGATCTTCACGACGAGTCCCTCTTCGTCTGAGGTTGGCGTTGCCCGATGGGTGAGCACAAAATGTCGGGTCATGGCCGCCAACTGAATGCTGCCCGTAATGGAGGTCCCTTCGTAGGTCACCTGTGGGATTTCGGTCCGCTGCATAAAGCGGCCCATGTCGCTCATCTCTGAGGGGTTGCTGGCGGTACCCTCTCTGTTCAGAAATCCGGTCGCGAGGCGTTCCTCACCAAACCCACCGGATACTGGGATGATGGCGTAGCGAATCGCCGCCGAGGGTAGATCGGTGATGATGCTGTTGTCTTGGTTCAGCGCATCGGTGGGGGTGATTTCTTCAGCGATTAAGCCGATGTTATCGATGTTGGCTGAGCCGACGTCGAAAGCCAGCCCGTAGTAGCCCGTTTGCACATGTTGGACGTCGTCGAAGCTTCCCCACGATGTCCAGTGGTTCCCTGGCCAGTAAAGAAAGCCGTAGTCGCGTGTGCTCAGGCGAGCCCTGTCGGGACTGACTGCAGGTGGGGGGCTTCCGGTGTCGTCAGCATCGGCGTCAGCGTCCGTATCGGCATCGGCGTCCGTATCGGCATCGGCGTCCGTATCGGCGTCAGCGTCCGTATCGGCGTCAGCGTCCGTATCGGCGTCAGCGTCCGTATCGGCGTCAGCGTCGGTCTCGTTGCAGTCGGGTGAGCCCGCACAGTCTGGGTCGTCACAGTCAAACAAACCGTCTCGATCGTTGTCAGCACCGTCGGAGCACTCGCCCGGTTCATCGCCTTCGTAATTGTCCCCATCGGCATCGGCATCGGCATCGGCATCGGCATCGGCATCGGCATCGGCGTCGGCGTCTGTGTCTGTGTCGGCGTCAGCATCGGCCTCCGCATGGGCGGCAGTATCCGAATCTTCGAGCCGATCCTCTGCTTTATCAGCGCAGCCAAACGACGCAGAAAGAAGCATCAGCAGTAATGAGGTTTTCGTCATCGCGGTGTGCTCGATGGGAGGGGTGAGGAAGGAGTTACTCGGAGATGACCGATACCAGGCTGTAGGCCGTGCCGTCGTCGGTAAAGCCCAGCTCGATCGCCGGACTGCCGTCGAGGGTGAGCTGCGCGCAGAGATCGTCTTCGCAGTCCACCCAGGACCACTCTGCAACAGGCAACAAGGATTCGCTGGTCTCGGCGAGCAGGGCGAACAGGCGAAGATCTCGCCGGACGGGATCGTCCGGCTCCCAGACCAAGCGAGAACGGGTAACGATGTCGTCGAGGCGATTAATTAAGCTGATGTCGCCATCGTCGATAAACTGCCCAGCGTTCAGGCCCATGGCTTCGATTCGACCTGCGGATTCCGAGGCTGTGTTCTCCAGACCCGAGCAAGCCGGAAGCAGGTCGAGGGTGGTTTCGCCTACGCTCCGGTCGACCCACTTGTATTGGTGTAGACACTCTGCTGCGTCAAATCCTGGCTCCCACGGGTGGGTATACCAGTACTCCGAAACGGAGGCCTCGGGACGGTCGTCCCGGACATAAAAATCGTCAATCATGACGATGTGCCCGCTGGACAGCGGCACGACTCGACGATGGAAATGTTCCAGCCATCCAAGGTCGGGATCGTCGCGCCCATACACCACGCTTCCGTCTAAAAGAAGCGTCTCGTGACCATCGATCTCCACCATGTCAATGGTTCCGTCCCGTCCATCGATTTGGCTGGTGTTGGTCGAGGGGTCACCGTCCAGCAAGGCCTCTGGAATCACCAGCGTACTGTGGCCTGTGGGGTTTTGGTCGGGTGGGTAATCCGGGGCGGTTTCGTAGCGGCGTGCGTGGAGTGTTCCGTAGCCAAAATCGGCCAGAATTCGACTGCCGTAGGGGACCCAGACGACGGTGCCAAAGTCCATCTCGGTGTGGCTTGCGGAGTTCGGAATGGCGCTGATGGCGAGCATGATTTGATCGGCCTGCTGGAATCGAGACGGTGCGTCGGACTCTACGGAAGCGGCGATTTCGGTCATGCCCGGCTTACCAATTCGAATGCTTCCCCAACCTCCGGTTGTCCAGGCCTTCACGTCGACCCCGTCCGGCAGCATGCCCTCGATGTCCGTGCAAGCCGTCAGAACGCTCGGCCAATCCTGGGCAAGGGCCGGATGCACCCGCCAGGGGTCGGTCATGCCGTGGTAGTAGTACTTGTTGCTATAAAACTTGTGGGCGAAGCAGGGGTCGGGCGACAAGTCGAGACCCAGACTCTCGGGGTCGGCCATGCTGGCCAGCACGGGCATGAATGTGCCCCAACCGCGCTTGGCCCACGCGTCACCGAAGTCGATCGTCGAGCCGTCGGGCGCCATGAATTCGAGGGCCCATTGCGAAAACCCGTCCATGCGTTCCCACGGAATGCTCTCCAGTCGGTCTCCAAAGGAGGTTTCGGCCAGTTGCGACACGGCCATGAGAGGGTCGAACGATACCTGGCTGTACATGAGCAATCCCTCGGCGTACACACCGTCGTCGAGGTACTGGTCGCGGTGCAGCCACATCGATTGAAGCGCTCGCCAGATCACTTCGGGGGCTCGGTCGTCCTCGTAGTAGTAGGTGATTCCCCAGTACATGGCGGCCTCGGCGAGCACCGGAGTCCAGTTGTTTCCGTTGAAAATCGCCCAGTGAACATCCTCGAAGTGACCCAAAAATCCATCGATTTGTTCGCCGGTGACCTCAAGGATGAGCGCATGCTGGTCATCGGTCAGTTCGTCCCACAGCACGTCGGCGAGCAGCGTGTACTGACGCATCGGTTCTCGGGTTCGAAGATCGAAGGGGAAGCCAAAAGTGCACCAGTCGACGTCGCTCGAGTCGGTATCCTTTCCGCAGAGTCCGTCCGACTCTTCAAGACGGGTCATCTCCACATCGATGATGGCCGATGCCAGGGCATCGATTTCCTCGGGGTCGTGGTGGCATTCAATGAGGTCGGTTGTGCTGCACGCCCGCTCGCGTCGAATGAGGTGAAGAATGCGGACCGCGCGGGTCTGATCGAACCTGTCGGCTGCACTTCCATCAAGGTAGTCGGCGGCGTCGTCGATGTCGTCGATACTATCGGGGACTGCGCCCAAGCATTCCTCGCCGCCCTTCGTGAGGTCGTCCCAGATGTTTCTTACGTTGGGCAATCCACCCCAGCTGCTGCCATCGGGCCAATCGGGCTCGCCGCTGCACGCCAATGAGTCGAATGCTGCGAGGCGCGAGACCCACGCTTCGTTTTCGCCAAACAACCGGGGGTGAGCGGTTGAAGGCTCGTCGGTCGGTGTAAAGGAACTTTGTGTCACCAGCCGCGCTCCATTGAAGTGGAGGTTGGCGTGGCCCTGGCGGCCTTCTTTGCAGGTCGGGCCGTAGCATCCTCCAGGGTATTGGCGGTACACGAGGAGGGAGACCACGAGTTCGTCCACTCCACGGAGTGACTCGGGCACATCGACGGTGTAGTCGGCGGGCCCGCCCCAGGTCATGATACCGGCCGGCTCGTGCGGTCCAGTGATCTCCCATCCCTCGCAGTCGGTCGCACGCCCCCAGAGCAGAAAAATACCGGGGGGAATCTCTTCGTCCCACGTCTCGGTTTCGCCCAATGCGGTCCGACCGCATTCTCCCGATTCGTCGATATCGGTCCCCGTGCATTCGGTGGGGTGGCTGCCAAACACGCGTGGCGAGTCGATCCAGTAGGTCAGACTGGTCGCGGTGTGTCCGTCTGGGACTGGGAACCGCATGCGGACCCAGGTGGGCTCGCCCGTGACCGGCGAACCGTTGAGAAGTCGGGCCCGGTTAAAGAACAACAGGGAGTTGTCATCGGGCTCGTCGGGGTCGCTTTGCACGCGACAGTACGGGTCCTCCGAGTCGTCTTCCGGGGTCACGAACCCGCCCAATTGGAGGCGCTCGGAATCCCAGAAGGCCGGGGGACGGCAGTCGTCAAACGAGACTTCATCGTCTGGAAAGCGCTCGGTCGGGAGGATGGGGTGCCAGATGAACTCCGGAAGCGGTGTGGACCAGTCGCCGTCAATGAAGTCGTCGGGCAGCGTGGGCAGCAGTCCGTCTGCATCGTGTTCGTACAACGATTCTGCAATGATGTCCCACGCGGTTTCGGTGTGGCACATCCCCACCCTCAATGTGCAGTCATCCAGGCAGTCGCTATCCTCACCGTCGCATTCTTCTCCGGCCCATGGGTTGACGGTGCCGTCGCCGCATGTGGCTACGGTGCAGTCGTCGTCGCAGACTGAGGACGGTCCGGCATCGTCGCATTCTTCCCCGGCGGTGGGGTTCATCCACCCGTCGCCGCATTCTGCGGGGGTGCAATCTTCGTCGCAGTCGGTCGATTCGCCTCCGGCATCACAGGCCTCTCCTGCGGCGGTGTTGAGCCATCCATCACCGCACTCGGCGGTAGAGCAGTCGGCGTCGCAGCTGGCGGATTCGCCACCATCATCGCAAGTTTCGCCAGCGGAGGTGTTCACGAGGGCATCGCCGCACTCGACGGGTGTGCAGTCGATGTCGCAGAGTGAAGATTCCCCAGCATCGTCGCAAGCCTCACCAGCCAGCGGATTGACAGTGTCATCGCCACACACGGCGGGCGTGCAGTCGGTATCGCAGTCGGTGGATTCGCCGGCGTCATCGCAGTCTTCACCGGCAGTGAGATTCATCCATCCATCGCCGCATTCGGCGGGCGAGCAGTCGGTATCGCAATCGGCGGATTCGCCGGCGTCGTCACAGTCTTCACCGGCGATAGGGTTCACCCATCCGTCGCCACACTCAGCGGGAGTGCAGTCGGTGTCGCATGCGATCGACATACCGGCGTCATCGCATTCTTCGCCAGCGGTGATGTTCATCCACCCATCGCCGCACACGGCGGGCGAGCAGTCGGTATCGCAGTCGGTGGATTCGCCGGCGTCATCGCATTCTTCGCCAGCGGTG
>Ga0163180_10002200_pt1 | contig 10927 bp, 10 predicted proteins | sample AtlANTMetagenome_2_FD_109647 | JGI IMG/M metagenome (GOLD analysis project Ga0163180, IMG submission 109647) | Marine eukaryotic phytoplankton communities from the Atlantic Ocean - Atlantic ANT 4 Metagenome | ecosystem: Environmental > Aquatic > Marine > Oceanic | place: North Atlantic Ocean...
ATAATGCAACTCCAAATATAAAGGAAGTTGCGACTCAATAAAAGTCGATATAGTTTTTTGTATTTTTTCGTTATGTAACATCTTCCACCATACTTACCGTTATATCGGCATCCTGAATAGTTACTACTTGTCCTTTTGCGACATGAACATCATCTTCATCAACATCAATCGTAATATAAACATAGTCCAAACCAGATACGATTGTCTTTATACTCATTGCATCTATAACCACTTTTCCAGTTGTATAATCTATCGTACCAACTTTTGGAATAATAACCTGTCCTTCTGACGATGAACCACCAGCATCTATTAAATCCAAGTTCCCTAAAGAATCGTCTATGAGAGAAACTGTATAATCATAACCTAAATCAGTACAAACGGTAAATTTATCAGAAGTAACTGTTCCTTTCATTAATGATGTACTATAATTCAGAGTATATCCAAACGATTCTGTCAATGGTGGTTTGATACGTTTTTTCAACTTGATTTTTGTTACATTGCTTTTTATTGCTTCGTCTGTATCATCAATTAGACCAACCAACACAGAATGTCTAAATGCACTATCAAAAGAATTGATATATGTTGTATTATAGGATTTTATTGTCTCAGTTATATTTGCTGAAACTGATTCTTTAGGATTAATCGACAATGATGTGTCATAATATGCAGTAGTTGCAACTACAACAAAGGTGTAGTCTGGATCAACTATTTTAGGTTGGATAGACATTACTTTATATGTCTTTAAGATGTTCAGCAAATCCCTTTTTGATACTTCGGTCAATGTCAAACCTGTAACTGGACGAACTGCAATATAAACTGAACCATAATCAATAGGATCATTATCTTCACCACCCCATGTTACAACTGAACTGGCATTAGTGAATTTATTCAAGACTATAGTTTTATAATCTTCTGCTGTAACTGCTCTATCTTGTGCTTTAAAGGATTTTGGTGCATTATATTTCATCGAATCAATAGTTTCTGCATCCGTACCACCCGTAGATGATTTAGTTACTATTGTTTCTATAGTTGCATTTGCTGTACCACCGTAAGAAATTGATGTTCCCATCGTAAATGATCTGGCAGAAGCACTGTCATCTCCACCAGCACCATTTGCAACCGCACCTTTTGTTGAAATATAATCTATATCTATTATATAACCTTGTTCTAATTTCGCACCTAATGTACCATCACCGAAATACACCTCAAATTTCCCATCTTCAACTTCTTGAAGAAAGTATATTTTACTTGTAGATGTCAAGTCCTTGATATTGTTGTATAGGGTATAATTGTCATAAATTGTATCTGTAGCACTTGTCAAAACCTTGACAACTAAAGAGGATGTGTCTATAGAAGAATCTGGTAGAACATATTTTTCTTCTAAACCAGTTTTATTGACAGTATAACGTATATTTCCCAATTTTCCTTCTTTGAGAACTACATTTGTCAGTGTAAAAGTTCTTTTGGTTCCACTATCAGCATAACTAGTTGCAGTATATGCCGTTGTGGTATAAAAATCATAATTTGTACCATCAACTTTAACACTGAATTTGCTATGTTTTGGGATTGTAATAGTTGTGGGCCAATTACTACTACTTGCTTCGTCTGCAACAATTGATAATGTAACTGTAGCAGATGAACTAGTCTTTGATTTAGGAACATATCCAAGATGTTTTACAATAGAAACAACCGAACTTCTTCGTGAAGCACTGTCTAAAAACATCTCATTTCCTACCATATTGAGATAATATGCCATATAATGTGTATTGTAGGCAAGCAAATCCATCAAAACAGTCAAACCAGAACCCGTAAAATCATAATCTGTAAATTCTGTTTGACTTTGCATGAATGTAACCAGATTTGACTTGATGGTATCGAAATCCAATTCCGTAATTCTAAGTTTACTGTTTTGCATTTTATCTTAACCACTCCAAGAAAAAGTCTACTATTATTGTTTCTGGGTCATTGATGAGTGTAAAAATTATACTAATTGCATATCCATAATTATCATAATCTGGAATACACTCAACCGAATTTAGAGAAACTCTCGGTTCAAATGTATTTATAACATTCTCGATGGTCGTTTGTAAAACTGTAGTTGTTTGTGGTTCTATATTATCAAACAAAACATTATATACTTGTGAACCAATGTTAGGTTGAAATGGTCTTTCACCTAATCGACCTAATACCAAATTCTTAACACTCTGTTTTATTGAAGCATCCCCTTTTTTCATCATAATATCTTTAGTAAAAGGATTTAATCCAAAATCCATGTCAATGTCAATATATTTTTTTATCTGGAATTTAGGGGATTCATTTTCGTTCTGAAAATTGACTGACATCTCTTAATCTCCTATCATCACATTTTTTGCGACTCCGAAAATGATTTTGGAACCACAAACAACTGGATCTCCCAATCTTGCAGTTTCTAAACCATTTGTTTTGACCGTTTTACTTCCACCAGATGTATGCGGAAAAATACCACCTTTATATGCTGGTGCATTAGTTACTAATTCTGGTGTAAAAGGAAAAACCATACTGATATGGGGTAATCTCACATCGTATTTTCGATGTATTCCTACACATTTACCCATAACTCCAACTTTTACATTTCCCGAAGCAGAGAATGTATTCATAGGTGATTTTAATGATATTCCTAAAGGTGCAACTGGTAAAACTGCTGGTGTTGGTGGATATGGCCCATGACCAGAATCTAAATTTCCCCATACAGCAACAGGTTTTGATAATCTTGGCATTATACATTCTCCGTATCTAATTCTATATTTGTTATTAAACTATTACCTGATACATTTCGATTTAAAGTAATACTTCCATCAATTGCCATTGTCAAATCAGTTGAATCTGACTTTTGCAAAGATAATTCTGCATATCTAATTGCGATATTTTTATCTGTTCCGTCTGATTTTTTCACTGGTACAAAAAATAATGCAATATAAGATGCCTTTTCCGTATCTCCACTATAATATACCTGTGCATCTCCGTTATACCCTTCATATACTACCTGATTTGGCATATCATAATCACTATAAACTAATAAATTGTCTCTGGCATGGTCATAATTTCGTCTGACTTTAATACAAAATTCTCTAGTATCACAATAACCACTTCCTGATTCAGAGCAAAGACCCAAAGTAAATGTACATATTGTACTTTCTTTGTTCTCTAAAACAGATGGATATTTTATTCTGACTTCATCAAAAGTAGCAGTACTACCACAACCATTGGTTAATTTCCCTACCCAACATTTATCATGTGTCGTAGTACCATTCTCACTAACTATAATACGACCATCCGAATATTGAAATGGTATCATATCTTCTTTCAATTCATCAACAATAAACTTAGTTCTGGTTTCTCCATTGGTAACATACGTTTCTACACATTTTAATGTTGCTGTATCCTTCGTTACCTCATCTTGAATAGAAACACCACAAGTAAATTGAGAACCACCACTATCCATATATTGAATATTTCTAAACTCAACTTCTCTACTTTTATACAAATCTTCAAACTTAATTTCAGAATTATCAGAATCCATTGCCTGATAATAATCAATCTGCGAATTTATATCCAATCTACAGGAATAATCATCATGCAAGTTCTCACAAGTTGCATAACCCTCAATAGCAAAATTACCATTACTATTTTTCTTCAGTTCCAAACCACTTGGTAATGATCCTGATGTAACTTCAATACATTCATCCGTTTTTCCACTGATATTGTAACACAACTCTTTGCAAAACTTTAATGTATTATATGATTTTTCATCCGGCCATTCTGGTCGAATGAATACATCATCAATTCTGTAACCACCCTCTCTCATAACGTGTATATTTTCATTATTCATACATGTCGTTGAAAAAGAAGTGATAAAATCGTCAACAACAACCGAATCACCAGTTGATGCAAACATAAATGATATAGGTACATTTATAGTAGTATTGTCAGGTTTAGTATAAGCAATATAAAGAATATTACTTATATTTGTCAAATTGACAGATTGTGTACTACCATCTCTTAATGCAAAATCTATATTAGCCATCGTCCTCTAAAATCATATCTCCGTTTTCATCCATTGCTGGATTTAACCATATAGAATACGGATGATTCATCTCCTTATCTTCTTTTTGACCACTATTAATAATCACATGCTTGTCGCAATCAATCTCTACATTTCCCCTAAACTTTAATACCATATCAGTATTGAAAATAATACGGTTATTCTCTTCATCATATTCTATTATATTCTTATCAACTAACGTAGAAATTGCATCTATAACTTCACGATCTATTTCATCAAAGATTTTTAGTAACTTTTGCATTAACAATCATCCTCGCAATCTGCCAATTTAGGTTTTGCACCTGACGCACTCGTAGAACTGGTTGCACTTGTAGAACTTGCTCCAGTAGAACTAAGTGTCGATGCAGTTGTAATTATTTCATCTTCTGTATCTTTGACAGTTCCATCAGTATTACCAAATTCTGCCAAATTCGTAACTAATGGATCATCAACAAAGGTAGGAACTTTTCCTTCTACTACCATTTTCAGTGCTTCTTCAAACGAAGAAACAGTTGAGGTATTTCCGTCCTCATCAGTAAAAGTAATTGGTTCTTCTAACGACTCGATGACATCGAATTCACTATCAGAAACAACTTCTGTTTTTTCATTATTATCATCTATTAGAGATTCTGCCATCAACTGTAACATGGCGGCATTCGCATCATCTACATCACTAGATTTAGATTGGTTTAGCATCATTTTAAGCAAATCCGCAAGGGAAACTGCTTTCAAAATATATTTTAACCAACTCAATTTCAAATGGTCTTTACTAAAACAAAAATCACCCATCATTCTAAATGATGCAAAAATTGCTTGTCGCATCGCTACTAATGGATTGGGGAACGAAAAACTTGGTAATTGAGGTATATCAGGAATAGACGGAGTATTGGGTAATGTACTATTCAATTCTTCATTGAGAACATCCCTAGCAATTGAAACTTTTTCTGAAATACTCGTTTCTATATCTGTAACTTCACCAATAGTACCATTGACAGCATTTAATGTTTTTGCAACTACATTAGTTGCACTTTTTCTCTGCCTTTTTAATGCATTAACTCTATTTCGTGAAGTTTCTTCCGCAGTAGTAGTAATAGTTTCTAAATTCTCGGCAGTTTCTGTTGCGACATTTTGAATACTAGAAACTGCATTAGAAGATTTATTAAATGCTTCAGTTGCTCCACCTACACTAGATGTTGCATTCGTAACTGCACCCCTTAAATTTCCCAACGCACCTTTAGATGGCAACCCACCAGATGTCATGCTAGGAAGATCAGGGCCCATAACACTTTCTGGTGGTATCCCTGCTGGTACAACTAATGGTTGACCTGTTCCACCATGCATTATTGCACCACCTAATTTTGGGTCAGTACTCAAAAATGGTGCAGACACAAAAGCACCAGTAGGTGATTCAAGTAAAATACCCAAATCTCCTTTCATGCGAATCTGCGTACCTTCCAATCGTATATATTTCCCTTTGATATTGACATCACCATCAGCAGTTACATTTACATTTCCTTCGGCATATAAGTGTTTAGATTTTCCATCAACTATCAACTCATAATCATCACCCTTAACTTTAACCAACCGATGACTACCAGTTATTACTTCCATAGTTCCATCTTTATGAATTCTAGTTATTTTCTCTTTATTAGGCGTATCATCCACCTCAAATACATGACCAGACTGACTTTCTTCGACTTTGTTATAAGGATATTCACCACTGGTTAAACTCGGTTCACTATATCTCTTATTCATTTTTCCAGCAACCGCAATACCTGTTTTTGGCGTATGGTCTGAAATATAGGTATTTCCGTCCTCACCTCTTGATAAACGATTGGTATTTACTTCCCCTGTTGGTATTTCTCTTTTTCCACCCCAACTTGGAGCATTCTCTGGTGGTGTTGGATCATCCGCAGTTTTATAACCAGCATCAATAATATGTGTCATTATTGGTTGCTGTGCATTTTTTCCATCCGCAAAGAACCCCATAACCCATGTACCAACTGCGGGCCCAATGGGTGAATCACTCGGACGACTATTAATAGGCATTGCTGGATAGGCAAAAGGCAAATCTGAAGTAGGAATCTGAGAAGTATCATCAGAATGATACCCTAAAATTCTAACTTTAACCCGACCCATCTCTAACGGATCGGTCAAGTCTTCAACTTTGCCTTTCCACCATACAAATTCTGGATTCATTTACTTATACTTCTTGTATATCACTGTTTTCTAAATATTTTGAAATTTCTGCCCACATACCAGCAGTTTTTGGTGAATTGGGTATACTTTCAATCATCCAACGATAAAGTTGTTGTTGAACTCTATCTTCACCCACCCAAGAACCGCCTTCATGTTTCAGAGTTACCGATTTGAAACCTTTAACCAATTTTTCACCTTTAGTGTTAGTAATTACATTACCATCTGGGTCAGTCCAGAATACAGTATGGTCTTTTCCACCTAGAATGACATAGATACCACCGTTTAGACCAGCAACTCCACGACTTCTGACTATACCATACATTGTATTAGCAGCTCCAACATGTGTCTTGAGCATAATTTCTGAAGAAACCACTCGTTCTCTATTTCTATTTTGCTCAACAGCAACTGCAAAATCAGAAAGAACCCAAACTAAATGGATACTGTCCGAATCGTAACCAGCATCTATCAATTTTGGTACTACTTCGGCAATATCATCTAAATCTTTTAAAGTAATATCAAATACGATATTGGGCAATTGATTTTTTCCACGACCAGCACGTTGACTAAGCAGAGCATCTAAAGTTTTATTCTTGATACCCAATTCTTTGATTGCTAGATGTAATATACCAACGTGGTCTTGATTTTTGAGTACTAAATCACCTAATAAATAAACTTCTGTGTTAGAACCTACATAGTCTAATCTTGGTTTATTTTTTGTTACCTGTACACCAGAAATTTCTTTTGGATTATCTTTACTACTTGGATCACGACTAACAATAACATGATAGTTGTTATATCGTTCCATTTTTGATAATGCTTGAAATGCCAATTTATATTCATCGACATCTCTAATTTTATAGTTTGCGACATCCAAAAAGTTCTTGGAAGCAAACCCTTTACCAGAACCAGCACCACCAGCAAGAAAAACTACCTGTCCGTATCTTGCTCGATTGTTAAAGAAAATAATTTTTTCGTCTAATGAATCATCACCATTCATTTTGCCAACTATGGCATCTAGTAAATCGGTAAAGTTATTCTCTTGAAACTCCTCTCCGATAGTTACACCTCGGATAGTTTCATGTAAATTTAATTGTTTAATCCGTTCCATTTTTTATTTCCCCTTTGGTAATGACTTGAAATATGAGTCTTTGATAACTTCCATAACCATTGTATATCTATCATCCTTAATTAAATGTCTGAGACTAGAAACTAAATATTTTCCCGAATATAATTTATCCTTCACTTCATCACCATCCCCAAACTGAACAGAATCCATATCTATTTCTATGACATCCCCAACATTTCTTCTTATATCCCCTGCAATAGTTACTATTAATTTAACATCTTGTGCTTGTTGCATCTGTGAAACTCTATTTTGGATTGCCTTCTCGTTATATGTATTTTTATCATCAAACCTAGACATAAAAAACTGTTTAGATAATGGACTTGTATTATATTCATCTACCGTTTCTTCTACAAACATGGTTGTTTCTTGTCCATTTATTGTTTTGAAGTCATCTATTTTCCAATCACCCTTTCCATTTTCTAAATGTTGTTGCTTGGCAAACGATTCTGCATAATTATAATCTAATGTTTCTGTTTTTCTTTGTATCATATCATGTATAACTAAACGGTTAGCATACATACCACTAGGAATATTTTTTAGTAAATTAAAGGTACTTTCTTTTCTCAAAGTCCGTACTACATTTCTAGTATCATCACTTTCTAGTTCTCCGTCTGTCATAATCCTTTCATATGTTTGTTGCGAACCTAATGACATTAATGATTCTAAACTACGGAACTTAAAACCTTCTCTGGTTTCAAAAAATAGATAATTTGCGCCCTCATATTGTTCAGCAATTGCTCGTTTTGCTAACCAGTTGATAGCATCCAATGGTTTTAAATTTGGTATGATAATATCATGAACATTTTTAGTCTTTTCTATGTCAATCTTCTTTTCAATGGACAAATCAGTCGTACAAATACTCTTTACTATATCTGAAATTACACTATTAGAAAAAGAACGACTAATACTACTTTTGAGATTAGTTGTATATTCCTCTGAAATGAAATTTATCATATAAGTCTGTGTTGATTGGTTTGGTGTCGTAATATTAGAAACACTATAAATTCTAAATTCCATCCTCAACTCTTCATCTTTCTTTCTTGGATTACGAAGAACTATTTCTAGTTTTTCATGTCCAACAATAGGAAAATTGGAAATAAGATTGAGTTGTTCTTGAACATAGATATTTCCCGTCATTGTATTAGTAAACATATTTTCAAAAATAGACAGTTCACCAACCACAGAAACTAGATCCAGTGTCTTATCAACTATAGTCGATTTTAATAAGACCTGTACTAGATCAAATTCATAGGGATAACTTTGTCCTTCTGGTCTAATTCGCACCTTTTAATAACCTCTCTAGTTCATTTTCAAACTGTGAAAGATAATCTTCTCTTAAAACAAAAATTTCTCGTTTAGAATCATTGAATTTATCTTCATATTCGGCATTAGTTACAGCAGTTGCACCTGTTGCAGTTCTTCCCACTTCTATACCATCAGAATTTTCGTAATGATGGACACCATCTCTTTCTCTAACACCAGATAGTAATCTTGCAACCGCACCTGAATCGGAACCTTTCAGAAAAATCTTATCTGAACTACCATCTGATGAAAAGGAAGTACCAGTAGAACTGTGAACTAATTTTATATTAGAGGCATCAAACTTGACTACTTTTCCAGTTGCCCCAGTAGCACCCGTATTTCCAGTTGCGTTATATTCAACTAAATCTTCACCTTCAACAAAAAATCTAGTTCCACTATCATCAATATTATGTGCAATAACAGAACTATTAGACCATGTTGTGGGTGTAGTTCCAGTTGCAACAAATGTATGACCCACACTAGGTGAGGCAACTGACCCAACATTACTAAAATTATCGCCTGCAACAACCGTATAGTGTGTATAAGTTTCACCAACTATCAACGAATCTGTATTAGACGCATTATTCATAATATAATCAGCATCACCTAATGCATCAGGTGTGCCAACACCCTTATTGCTATATGAAGATGTCGTAAAATGGTTTGTATATAGCAAAGATGTTCTATTGGGATACTTTTTATTTATAAACTGTTCTAAGTCCTGATAGTTCATCACCCAATCATGATACGGATCGACTACACCATTAAGAAACATCTCAACCCAATGATAATATGTGTTTCCGTAATTACCATAACTCAATTTATCGGGTCGTTGCTCGTTTACAATTACTTCTTTGTAATATGTAGGCAACAATTTGACAAAATCACCTCTTATACCTACTCTACGCAAAATATCAATTACCGTCTTTGGTCGTTTATTCTGTTCTATATCGTAATCAACTCTTGGAAAATTCTGGAAATATTTGGTTGGCATTTACACACCTCTTGCTCTTACAGCATAATGATCTCGGAATACTGGTGTCAGTTCTTTGAAAGATAATGTCAAATCTATATCTGCTGGAGCTCCATTATGGTGTACTGCCCAACCATCACTAGCGGCATGATTTACTTCTACAGAAGTTAAAACACAACGTTTTATCTCAGGCAAATACGAGTTAGGTACAGTTCGATTACCTTCCGTTCTCCAAAATTTGATATCCCACTGTGCTGGATAAGTCAATCTATGCCTTTTGTCTGAAAGGCCAGGCGATGCATAATATTTGAAAGAATTAACAATCCTATGAATAATATTAGTATCTGATTCCTCGAAAGCAATCAATTTGTGCTGAAAAGAAAATTCTCTAATTTCTACATTCTCGAAAAACATTTCTTCATGTGGATTTGGCACAGAACCCATTCTCTTATTGACAGTATTTACTACATCCTCTGCCTTAATAAACCCTAATGAAGAAGTTTCTGCCATACCCCCAATAGCATTTGCTACGGGATTGATTGCCAATTCACCAGCATTTTTCTTAACACTCTCTAACATTCCTTTTGCATCAAATGTTCCAGACTTAGCAAACCCTTTAATCCCCTGTACAACATCAGTTCCAATACCACCTAGTTTAGTAATCGCATCAGTACCAGCATTATATGAAGTATCAACTTTAGACTCTAATTGATGTGGTTGATGTAGATTGATAATATGTGCTGTATCGTGTGATGCTATTTGCATTCTTGGTGATGCATGAGTATATGCCAAATATTGTATCCAACCCATAACTTCACCTTCACTACTTGGATTATAACTCAGAGTTTTATCATTGACCTGTGCATCCCATTTTTCAGGGTTTTCCTTCTGTATGTTCTGCAATCTTTTTTCAGCGTTAGCTCTAACTGCTGGATTTTTACTTCTAAATCGTGCTTCTGCAGCTTTACCGACCAATGGTTTTGGCATATTAATCTCCTATGTCAAGATATTTATAATTATAAGTATTTATATAACAAAATAAATAGGAGTATTAGTTATGAATTTTAAACGTGGAACTTATGTTCCAAAACATAAGGATAAATACAAAGGAAAAACAAATCCCACATTTAGATCATCTTACGAATTGAGATTAATGAAATATTGCGATAAAAATCCGAATGTGGTACAATGGGCAAGTGAACCGTTATCAATAAGATATTACTTACCTACAGACGGAAAATGGAGG
>Ga0163180_10002201_pt1 | contig 10926 bp, 11 predicted proteins | sample AtlANTMetagenome_2_FD_109647 | JGI IMG/M metagenome (GOLD analysis project Ga0163180, IMG submission 109647) | Marine eukaryotic phytoplankton communities from the Atlantic Ocean - Atlantic ANT 4 Metagenome | ecosystem: Environmental > Aquatic > Marine > Oceanic | place: North Atlantic Ocean...
AAATACAATACCGATTATTATTTTAGTAGTTTTGTTCATTTTTATATAATGTAATAAATTTTTATATAAAAATGTATAAAAATATCAACAAATATAAAAATTATAAAAATCAAGATGGTGGGATAAGATTTCTGTAAACAGAATCATTAATGAATCTAATTTTAGAAAAATCTTGTCTAATTAATGATAATATGGTTTGAAATTCATCTGTAAGAGAATTTCTGTTGAAGATATATCCATCTTTATATTTTGTTAAATTGTTACGAATAACAAATTTATGTAAGATTTCAAAATATTTATTTTGTAAAGAGTTTTCATAATATTTATTTATTGAAAAGGAAGAGTGATTTGTAATTGAAAAAATATAATTAATATGGATATCATCGTATTTGTTTGTAATATTATCGAAATAATCAATTATATTAGGTATTTTAGCCAAAGTTCTATGAGTTATAATATTTTTTCTTAGAAGATTTGGAATAAAGACAACATAATCATAACTAATTAGGAGAAAATCATTAAAATTCCAATCATCGAGATTTTGTAAATCAGATCTCATGGATTTATAAAAACCCTTTTTAATTAACATTTTAGAAACATCAATTTTAGGATAAAATTTTTTAAAATTTTCCATTATTAATTTTAAAAAATATGTTTTTAGATCAAATATTGATTCGATCAAGTATTGATTCGATCAAGTATTGATTCGATCAAGTATTGATTCGATCAACTATACATTAAATTTAATATTTTTTTATTATCTTCTGGTTGGTTTATCATTGATTCTTTCATTAATTCGATTGCGTTAACTATATCTTGAGTGGTGATAATAAATTTATGACATTGATCTAACGCGAATACTCTTTTTGCGTGTGACATTTTTGTACGTGTTATTAAATTTTCAATAGAACCACCTAAATTTACAAATATTGATTCATTTTCTTTAACAATTTGTTCTAATTCGTATATAGATACAGTAGTATTCCAATTTATATCTTTGATTTGTTTTAAACAAATTTTTGCCAAATCATTATTTGAATATTTAGATATTTTGTGAACCCACGGAAATCGACGTTCTAATCCCGGATTTATTGAAAAGAAACAATCTTTAACTTCTTGTTCATATCCTGCAATAATACAACAAAAGTCTTTTTTATGTTCTGATAAAAATATATTAAGAGCATCAATTGCTTCTTTTGAATAAGAGTCTTTTTTATCTTTTGTACCTGGTCCAAGTGAATATATTTCATCAATAAAAAGTACACCTCCGATACATTTATTTAATAATTTATTAGTTTTGATGGTTGTTTGTCCAAGATATTCACCAACAAGATCACCTCGTTTTGCAATAGTAAAGCTATGTTCGCGTAAGATGCCTAGATTGGAATAGATATCACCGATAATTTTTGCGACGGTTGTTTTGCCAGCACCTGGGGAGCCTAATATGACGGTGTGGAGGTAATCATCGGTTTTTTTGTGTAAATTTTGTATGTAATAAATAATTTGATAGAAAATTGAATCTTTGAGTTCTTTCATGCCGATTATTTGTTGTAATTGGATGAGTGATGGTAAAATTCTTTGCAATGTGATGTTATCAATATTTTGATAGCGTTTGTTTTGTTTAGCGATATCAATAAGGGAGTCTAAATTATTTAAGGGAGTTGTCAGAATTTCTGTTGTGTTGGCTCGTTTTTTATGTCTATGATCGACATGTTTATTGCTCATTGCTTTTCTTTTATTCATACGTATTTTTTTTATTTGTTTCTGTTATTTTTATTTATGTTATTTTTATTTAAACTATTGATATGAATTATTTATTTTTACTTCCTGATGAATTAATTAATCTTATCTTGGAAAAATGTGCTGAAGATTCTATTAACAATTCTATCCATGATAATTATATTAAATTTCAATATAACTTTTCTTATAATTCTCATCAAAATTTTTTGAATACCATAAACAAAATCACCCGAAAATACTCCGAATATACAGGAATTATCCAAAATGGTATTCCGATAAGAAAACAAGAAATTATTCAAGGAACAGCTTATTTAGAACATATTCCGAAACAATTTAATAACATATTATTAAATTGGTATCAGGATCTCAATGTTGAGCAGAATCTTGTTGCCTTGACTCGTAAGCGAGTGCAGGTTATTGAAACTAAATGGTTATACACGCCATTATTGTATGTGTTAAAAAATTATCAATTAAGATTTTCAATGTTAAATAATTGAAACAAATATTTTATTTATATTTTTTCATCTTACGATTATGTAATTCTAGTAACAGTTTTTCTAAATTATCATACATGTCATTTACTTTCTTCTTTTCATCAGCATCTAAGGATTTTTCTTGTTTAATTTTTTCTATAATACTTGCATTACTATTATTTAATCCAAAACTTTCTTGTAATGATACTGTTAAAATAATTACTAATAGCGAAAAACTAAATTTCATACGTGATTTTCCAGTTTTTTTATCTATTATACTTATAGCACCATTTGGTTGTCTTTTTGAAATTGGTATCTTGTTATCATTTGTAGTATATTCAAATGTATCCGGATCAATTACATTATCTTGATAATTACCTCTATGATAAAACTCTTTATAATCTCCTTTTTGTGTTTTTATTCTAAATTTTCTTAGATTATCAAATAAATTAATATCTTCGTTTTGTCCAAAATCTGTTAATTTTTTCCAATTATTCGAATCCACAGGTTCTTCAATTTCGATTGTCGATTTATCTGCTTCATTATATTCACATGTATAAGAAAGTGTAGGTTCTGGTGGATCAATACTGGAACGTGTAGGATCAATACTGGAACGTGTAGGATCAATACTGGAACGTGTAGGATCAATACTAGAACGTGCAGGTATTTTTTTCATAAGTGTATTCTTTGGATCATTAACAAATATTCTACTAACAATATATTGGTTATCAAACACAATAGGATATGAAAACATCCTCACTAAATTTGATCTTGTGGGTCGATTATATTTTCTATCTACATTTTTCATATTTTTTTTAAATATATCAATGTCACGTGTATATGTCATATCATTTTCTGTAATATCAAATTTCATACCATATATCGCGATGGCACTGTTCATAAAAAACATAGATCCATTATTAAAAATCCAATAAAAGTTAATATTATCTTTTAATAATTTAATATATCTGTTTATAAAATCTGGTATATTATTAAATGTTTCTATAGTTTTATTTTCTGAATCTGATGGACAATCATGTTCTGTAGATTTTGCATTATTACAAATATTTATGTCTGGATTGCTTGTAATATCTTCATAAATTTCGCCTACATTATCACAAACACGATATTTATCTTTTGGGTTACTACAAATCCCTGTAATAGAAAACAACAGTTGATATAAATTTTCTTTCGCCATATTTATATCTTCTTTTACATGTAAAATGTTTATATAATGTGAGTTTTTGCTTGTTTGACTTGTCTCTAATTCTATAATTAAATCACCTGAATTAGCAACACCAGTACCACTAGTACCACCAGTACCACTAGTACCACCAGTACCACTAGTACCACCAGTACCATATTTAGCCTCTACAATTAGGGTCATATTTTCACGTTGTTTGTTGTCGGATGAATTAATTTTTCGCGAAATGCTGATTAAACTATTATTTTCAATCTTTGTTAATATTTCGTTGAAAGGTTCTACTATGTTAAATTTTTAGGATGTATTATTTGTATATGATTCTGTTGTTGATATTCCATTAATACAGAAATTACCAGAACATATTTTATTAACTGACTTATCGATAGATCCATCGATAGATCCATCGATAGATCCTATAGGTGTTTTTTTCTTTTTTTGTAAACCAAACCAATCAGGAAGTACACCAACAGCAGATAATCCAATTGTGGTAGCTGTTACTACTGATAACGAGGCTATAACGATCATAGTAATTGTCATAGTTGTAGGTTCAAATTTATAAGAACGTTTTTTTTTCATATTTATTATATGAAAAAAAAATTAATTATTTTTGATTATGTTTCCAAATATGAAATCAGTTGTATTGGTGATTCCATGAATTGTTGACAGGAACAAATAAATTATCCATTGAAATACAGAATAAATTATTGTAAAGTGACCATAAATGGTGTAATCAAAACCATATGTTGAAAACATCCATGTGTAAAAGTTTGTAATCAACAAAGCATAAATATAATACATTATTTCATTTGTGTGTTCTTTAGATCTTGCGAGTCGTTGTTGCAAAGCATGATCACGATAATCTGTTAGTTCTTTATCTGTAAAAGCAAGTTTTTCTTTGGTTGTTCTCAGTGTATCTTCCAGTTCATCGAGTTCTTCAATTGATTGTTTATTTTGTTCATTCAAATCTTCAGAATATTCTTCCAATAGTCTTTTTTCTTTGGTAAGTTCATCAAAATTTTCTGTAATCAGATTAATATATTGTTCAGAAAGAGATTTGATTTCATTAAGTTTGTTGGTTAGTTTAAAAACCTTTGCTTGAAGTTTTGCTTTATCCTGTTCATCAAAATTTTGTGTGGTGGTTTGCAATTCTGCAATGTATTTTTCGTAACGGGTGATTGCTTGTTGTTTTTCTCCTTTGGTTGCAGCAGCTTTTTGCATAAAAATAACAGAGTGGGTTTTAGCTTTTTTGGTTTCTTGTGCTGAAACGTTATCCATAGCTCTTTTTGTATTTTTATCAGCAAATTGATGATCATTTTCAGTTAGATTAAATTCAGGTTTTGGATCGGCTGATAGATCAGCTGATATATCAGCTGATTGGCCTGTTTGATTACTGATTTCTTTATTAGAATATGCAGCATTATTTGTTTTGTAACTTGAAACTCTTGAAGTCATGATATATGACGATATTATGGTATCATAAAAAAAAAATCATTTTTGTTTAAATATTTTGACACGAATATGTCAAAATATTTGATTATACTGTGAGTTTATACCGTGAGTTTATACCGTGAGTTTATACCGTGAGTTTATTACTGTGAGTTTATTACCGTGAGTTTCTTACTGAGCTTTCTTACGAACGACCCGACGTTTGGGTGCTGCTGGAGCAGGTTCAGGCTCAGGTTCAGGTTTTGAACCAGCTCCGTCATCTTCATCTAGACTACCGGCATCAGAATCATCATCGTCATCAGAACCGGCATCATCGGATCCAGAATCAGAGTTTTGTTGAAGGGCGTCTGAAGCAGAAGTGGTAACAGTAACTGTTGGGTTTGAAGTAGGTCTTAGCAATTTTTTAGGTCCAGATTCGAGAGGTCGAACGATTGCTTCAACAAGTTTCAATTGAACTGAAATTTTGGTGCCAATGTAAATTGACTCAATCTTAATAGCGGCTGTTACAAAACAGTATTTCTTAACAAGGGTCATTGGATCGATTGAAGATTCATTTTCAAAGTGAGTGAAATCGGAGAGAATCTTTCCACCATCTGCACCTTTCTTGTAAAGAAGTTTTGCATAAAGTGTTGGACCTTGACCTTCAACAATCTTTCCTCTTTCACGTTTCCAATAGAGTGGGTTAAGTTTTTTAAGTTCTGATTCTTCAAGATCATATTTTTCGATTTCATCCTTAGAGTCCAACACATGTTTCTTAATTCGTTCGATTGTACCGTTGAAAGTGCTAACGAATGCTTCTTCACCAGGGGTTGCGCCGTCTTTACTCCATAGACACAATGGCATAGTGTAACCATTAATGCGTGTTGAACCCATTTCTGTATTTTCAGAAACACCAAAGCTAAACAGTTCTGTAGTTCCAAAGACGAGATCACCTTTTGTTCCGTCAGGATTACGTGCACCAATTCTGATGGTTTTGTAAAACATTTTAGGAGCGGATGGGTCTTCATTTGGGATTTGTTTATTTTCGGGTTTGGAGAAAATAATATTTTTGATATCGAACCCTTGAGGGTCAGTCAGTTGTGTGTTGTTCATTGTTTGATTTTATTTAATTGTTTTCAGTTTTTAAATGAATAAAATTAAAAATCATTTTTAATTTTAAAAAAAAGTTTATAAAGATAAAAATAAATGAATATAGAAGATTCAGACAAACATTCAGATGGGTCTGATTATGTGTTAGAATCAGATAGTGGTTCAATATCTCCATGTGATAGTAATAGGTTACATAATTCGAATAGCGATGGTAATTTACAATTTATAGAAATTACAGAAAGTGTTGAAAAAAATAATATAACGGGTGATCAAAATAATATATTTAATCAAATTAACAAACAAATAACAAAAACAGAGGAGTTGATTTCTGATTTAATTCCTGAACGCAAACAGAATATATTACATAAAACCTGTTCAACAGGAGATTTAAGATTATATCATAAGACAGATTTGAAAAAGAAAATAAATATTTTTGAAATGAGAGTTGCACATATTGAGAATAAATTAACAAGTGTAGAAAATAAAATGGATGTTTTGACAAAAGACTTGAATAAAAATCAAGAATCAAATAATTACAATATACTAAAGTGGATTGGATTTACATTAATATGTTTACATGTAGGAAAATTTTTATAAAAATGAACTTATTTTTAACAATTTAATATAAATGTATATATTATGAGTTATTTGTTATTCGACTTTGAAACGACTGGAATAAATTTTGAAGATAAAACGATTCAGCAAAGAGCTATTCAATTAGCATGGGTTATTGTTGATGAGGAAAGAAAAATTGTAAAACAAACCAATCATATGATTTCTGGAAATCCTGAGATAAACACTGATTTTCATCAACATTTGACAACTGAAATATTGGATCGAGATGGAAAAACAGCGAAAGAAGTTATTGAGTTATTTCATAATGATGTGATGGAAGTATTAAGAAATGGTGGTGTATTGATTGCACACAATATTGATTTTGATTATAAAGTATATGTGAATGAGATGTTTACAGAAACTGGTATGAAGGTTTCAATTGATAAATTGAAATTATTTTGTACAATGAAGAGTACAATAGAATTTTGCAAGTTGCCTTCAAGGTATATGCCAAGATATGAATTAAGGAGTAGAGAATCGAGTAAACAGAGAAAGATTAATTATAAATATCCGAAATTGATAGAGTTGTACGTAACATTATTTGGAACTAAACCGAAAGAACAATTGCATGATGCAATGAATGATGTAATGGTAACAGTTCATTGTTTTGAGGAATTGAGAAATAGAGGTGTGATTACAAATAATCAGATTTGGAAATAAAACATATTTAGGAAATTATTTTATTAAAATAATTTCTATTAAGTGATATTAAAACCTTATAGAACTGGGAACCCAAGAGCACCACCTGATACTCTGACAATATTGTTACTTACAGCGGAACAGACAAATCTGAAAGAGAATTTTTGAGTATTTTTAATACTGTCGATTAATTCTAATCCACCTTTAATAGTATGATTACCTCTATAACCGGCGAGTAAAATATCTTCAGTTTCTGTTAAATTGGATGGTAAATTAGTGAACATTTGTTGATAATTGGAGGGTAAAGTGTTACCATTTTTATCATACATTACTTGTAAAGAGGAGTTGCTTACACAAGCACCAAGTCCCCAATCTCTAGAAGCGGTTGCATTAATAGATACGTTTGTTAATTTACCATAATTAGTTGAACCAAGTGGATCAAGACTCATAAAATCTAGAGAATAAGAATACATATGTAAACCATCAGGGCAAAATACTGGACTTGTTTCTGATGAAGGAATAGAGACTGCATGATAGTATGGTTGTACTTGATTATAGTAATCTGATGTCATGAGACAAATTCTTGGTGTATTTTCATAGATGATACTTGAAGTTGATATTGGATCACTACTATTGCAACATCCAACGACATTAGTGTTAACCTTAACAATATCACAAAGACTACTTTCGCCAATGTTACTTGTGGCAACGCCTACTGTTTCTGTATGAGCTGCACTGGATAGGCCGAGTGCATATAATAATTTATTACCATCACGACCACCATATCCGGAACCTGCAAGAGCTTGAACAGAAAGACAACCATTACAAGATTCTTTAGATAGGCAAGGAATACCGGTTGAATAGTTTGAATGTACGGTTTTGAATGTTGTGTTTTTAGCACCGAAAAAGATGACTTTAACTGCATGAGAAAATCTAATATCGAAAGATTGAACAGTTGAGCTTGAGTTTGTGTTTGTGCCAGGGAATGGGCTTTGTCCACCGAAATTAGAACTTGGTGTTGTTTGAATTTGTTCAATTAACATATCGCGAGGAGCACAGGCCATGCGTTTACGTTCTTCATTAGAGACAATTGCATAATTGGCCCATACTTGTACGTTATTGGCATTTAATGTTGGTGGTTTAATTAAAATTGATGAAGAGAAAGGGCCTGTATCTTTTCCAGTCATAAGTAAACATTTATCACAAATATCAGCATCATAATTCAAGTGAGAATATCTGTTATTTAGTAATCCGATAGTACTATGTGTATTAATATCAGAGACAACATTAAGAACACGTACAGCCATAGCATTTGTATTTTGTGCAGAAGTAGGTGATCTGTTATCACGATAAGTGACCAAAACAATACCTGGAGTACTTGTTAAATTGTTAAGTGTTGCTTCTGCATTTGAAATTGTTGTTTCTGTACCATCTTGGTTTATTCTTTTAAATGTAATGGAAACATCATTAGAAGTAATTGAATTACCATTAAATTTTACTGATTGAAAATTAAATGCATTTATTGATAACGAACTACCGTTTGCAAGTTTTTTATTTACATCAACTTCAATTGCACTATCACCTAACATTGTAATTAGATTTTCTGCATCAAGACCTACATATTGATGACCAGCTGATTTCAAAATCCCACCCATGGTAAGTTGATCTGAAGCGACGGAGACGACTGGGCAATTTCTTTTACAGAAGTTAGGAGAACTGTAATGTCCAGTTCTGTCTTGTGGGCAATTACCAGTTTCTCGGAAAGTTAATAACATTTCTTGCCATGCTCTGAATTCAAAATTTATTCTCATTTCATTATAGGGTAGTGCGGCAGTAGGTAACGCGACACCAGAATCACGTGTATAGAAAAATGGTAAAGGTAAGTTTAAGTTATAGGAAGGTATATGAGAGCCATAACTTGGTAACTGAGTACCTATCATTTTTTTATAACCTTCAGCTTTTGAAGCTGGAGTTGTGAAAGCTGCCCAAAAATCGAGATGTGTACCATCAAAACGAGCGGCAACTAAGTCATTGAAAGAAATACAACATTCTTTTACTAATGCGTGCATAAAATTGGGGGTCCATGCGATACAGATACCTTCTTTTTGGGCACTTTCTTTAACAGAAACTTCAGGTGTAACTACATGTAACCATGTGCCAAGTAAATAATCACCAGCTCTTGATATAGACCAAGCGCATTCTTGACCGAATTGGACAGTACCGTTACATCTTGCAAGAGTTACAGGACATTGAGTAAACCATGTTGCTTTTCTAGTTTCACGAACGAAATATGCGGTTGCTTCAGGACCACCATACATATATTTTTCAAGTTCATCATATGTAGCAAGATCAATAAAACCAGATGTTAAATTACAAGTTGTTAAATTATTTGACATATTTTTAATATTTTAAAATAGCCAATATTTTTTTAAATTTTTAATAAAACAGAATTTTAGAGATTTAGAAAATAATATAATAGTTATTATAATATTTTATATTTATAATATATTTTAAAGAACACCAGACATTTCTTCAATAAATGAATGACATAGATATTTTAGCTATTCATCAAGATATTTTAAAAAAGTTTAAAGAAGATGAATCAAATTTACCTAATTATCATCAAAAATTAAATAGAATTACTGAATCACTTGAATTACCAAATCTTTTACATAAAACACGCACCCAATTAGAAAATAATTTGACAGATTTAAATGAAAAAATTGCAGATATTGAAAATAAAATATCTTATAATTTTTATATTATGGAAACAACTGAAATCCTTAATACTTACAAAAATTTGCTAACAAATCCAGTAAAAATTAATTTTATGGGTAAAACTTCTAATAATAATATAGATAAAGACCAACTTATTATATCTTATTATCAAATTGCACAAAAATACATCAATCTTAATATTGAAATTTCATCAAAAAAAATTGAAAAAATTATATGTACATCACCCGAATGTAATAATACAAAAAATGTTGATATTGTAGAAAATAACTATGTTTGTACCTCATGTGGTACAATGTTAGGTATAGTATCAAACTTTTCAAGTTACAAAGATGTGGAAAGAGTTAATATGGCAACCAAATATACATATGATAGAAAAATACATTTTAGAGATTGTATAAATCAATTTCAAGGTAAACAAAATGCAACAATTGATCAAAAAGTATATGATAGACTTATAGAGCAATTTGTTTTACACGGTTTATTAATTGAAGGTGATTGTATACAAAAACGATGTACAAATATTACGAAAGAACATATTTATATATTTTTAAAAGAAACTGGATATTCTAAACATTATGAAGATATTGTTTTAATTCATGTTGTCTTAACTGGACAAAAACCTGATGATTTGTCAAATCTTGAACCACAATTATTAGATGATTTTGATACTTTAACAAATGCATATGATCAAAAATATAGGAAAAATAATCAAATTGATAGAAAAAATTTTATTAATACACAATATGTATTATTTCAATTACTCAGAAGACATAAATATCCATGTAAACGATCTGATTTTAATATCTTGAAAACAATTGACAGGAAATCTTTCCATGATGATGTATGTAAATCTTTATTTGAACAACTTGGCTGGAATTTCACTGCTTTATTTTGATTTTTATAATTTTTTGATTGCATGGAAAACCACATTTTTTGGAAGGTGATGGACCTATTAGACATGGAAGACGATTTGTATTATGG
>Ga0163180_10002202_pt1 | contig 10925 bp, 11 predicted proteins | sample AtlANTMetagenome_2_FD_109647 | JGI IMG/M metagenome (GOLD analysis project Ga0163180, IMG submission 109647) | Marine eukaryotic phytoplankton communities from the Atlantic Ocean - Atlantic ANT 4 Metagenome | ecosystem: Environmental > Aquatic > Marine > Oceanic | place: North Atlantic Ocean...
GCGAATATCTTTAAACTTCAAATCATCAGTGCTTTCAAATGAGTATTTCAAATAAGTTAATCCCGAAGCCATCATTTCAACTGTTCGGGGAACATCAATATTGGCCGGGTTGCAACTGAAATATGACTCAAATTCATGGGCTGTTAGTGTTTCTATTACTTTGCCCAAGTTTTTGTCCAAAAGCGGATCGCCATATCCATGAAGTTGAATAACTCGCGGAATAATATAAAGGAAAAAATGATTTTCACTTGCAGGATCGTCCGGTGCAATGCCATATGTCTCTGTACAGAACTTCTCCCATTGGGCCCAAAGCTCGGGGTCGTGGGGTTTGATTTGTGTGATTAACTTTTCGTAGTATTCTTCCTCTAGAAATGTTATCTTCCTTGTCATGCGCGTGGTCCGCGGACACATTTTACAGCGCATATTACACGCGTTGGTTGTTTCAATGTTGTATATGATCGGCTCTTTAGAGCGGTAGCTTTCAAAAAGCTTTACAGCTTCTTCTTTTGTGATGGTGTCGCCGGCCTTGATTTGGTTAACAAGTTCGTGCGCTTTCATATAAAAATTAATATCGTACATTTTCCCTCCTATGGACTAAAATATTTTATGGTTTTACCAAGGATTTCGGCCTTGTAATCCGCTAATTCTAGATCGCGATAATTAGTTTTAAATTGCATAATTTTGGGCTGAATAGATTCCGCAATTGGGCACGTGCCCTTCTCAAAATTTAAATTGTTATATTGGGCCGGGTTGCGATAAGCGAATTGTTTTTCCGCGACCATAGGTTCCAAGTAAGGAACAGCCCACGCGCCATAAATGCCATCGCCCCCAAACTCAATATATTTCTTTCTAAAATCTTCCCAAGATACTCCAATAGAATTTGCGCCTTCGTATTTAACTCCTAAAGTATAGTACGAATTTTCATATTCGGGGGGAGTAAGTTGCGGTATTAAGTAGTCACAATCTGTCATTACATTAATAAATCGTTCGGCTGAGTTAATTCGCAAATTTACCAGTTCCTCGCTCTTTTCTAATTGAGCTAATGCAATTGCAGCATTAAACTCAGATAAGCGATAATTCCACCCGAGCACATCATGTCGTTTATAATTTGGATTCTGAAAGATATCCTGCCTCAAACGCACTCTTCCTTCTGATGCTTGTAGGTTCTTAAATCCGTGGCCGCCAATCTTTCTGGCCAGCATCGCAATATTCTCATCATTCGTGATTATAGCACCCCCTTCGCCACAAGAGATGTGTTTTGTATTCTCAAAACTATAGCTTGCCACGTGGCCAATAGTTCCGGTCATTTTTCCCTTATAGCGGCTCATAAAGCACTGGGCGTTATCTTCAATTACTGGTATGTTATGTTTGTTGGCGATCTTCATTATAGGATCCATGTCGCATGGAAGACCATATAGTGACACCACAATAATGGCTTTAGTTCGTGGAGTAATCTTGCGTTCGATATCGGCAGGATCTACGGTAAACGTGTCCGGGTTAATATCTGCATATACGGGGATAGCATTCGCGTGGATTGTGGCTGTAGTATCCATAATCACTGTCAGTGCGGGCGAGATGACCTCATCGCCCTCGCCAACACCACAGGCCTCTAATGCAGCATGCAGTGTCGAGGTGCCCGAGTTGAACGCTACCGCGTGGTTTACGCCAAACTTTTCGGCTAAATGCTGCTCTAATACCTGATTCCAGCTGCCGGCAACTGATGACCAGTTCTCAGAATTAAGGACGGCCTCAACATATTCTAATTCTTTGCCTCTATACTTTGTGGGATTCTTCATTTTAATACCAATTTAGTTTTGTTTTTTTGATTTTGGGCCCACTCTTGATGTCTGTGAAAATTGATTTTCTTGACCTCCGGGTTTGACCCAATATAAGTGACGATATCTTTTAGAGAATATTCTTTTTCGCCAAAATGTTCAATAATGTTTTTAAAAAATTCAAAGTCATCATCATAATCGAGAGTCATTCTGATATCATCACGACAATAAATCGACTCTACATTTTCTAATGATTGCACATTAAACATTCCTGTGTCGGTGAAATATACCCACATCATCTCTGTATCATCAGTATACTTTATTTCGCAGACCTTTTCAAGTGCTTTTGCTTTTATCGCATAAGTAAAAGAGCCACATATGACGTCATCAGATTTAATAAAATCAATCATATGGCCACTTTCTTCATATTGTGTAAATGCCAAATCAATTAGATGAGGATCACAAAAAAGGTCGTCTCCGTCGGCAGTAACAAAAAAATCTACTCCGAACTTTTGGCATGCTCCGTTCCAGCGTTCAAGCTTATCGGGCGCAGATCCTCGAAAATAGAGAATTCCATTATTCTCTGCCGTTTCACACAGCACATCATCACTTTCCAAGGTGGTGGTGCACAATATAATCGCATTCGCTTTTTGTGACTTTTTGACACGATTAATTAAGTGCTCGATTGTTGTCTTTCCATCAATCTTTAATAAGGACTTGTTGGGCAGCCGTGTAGAACCAGTTCTAACGGTAATGAATATAGCATTCATGAAAGCACCTCCGGTAGTCCATTGGCTTCATGAGAATGGTTAATAACTGACACATTGCTGTGGTGAGCTAGGGTGCATAAATATTTTAAATCATTAACAATTTGGTTTCTTTCAGCCGCGTCGTCAAAGGCATTGTTTCCAAGTTTTGAAGAATCATCGGATACTGAGTCGTAGTTAAATCCTGCATGTGTCATTCCGGTTTCTTTCATTGCTTTTCGATATGACATGTCGAACCCTGTAATTTCTATGGTGTTGCAGCCAAGCCACAACGCAAAGGCCACCATATGGTTGGTAACTGTGTTGCAGTGGGAATAGACCAACTTTACGTTGTATTTTTGTGCCAGCATAGCTTGGAATACCTTGTGTTCCCAGATCCAAGGAAAAACTTGATCTTGTTTTCCTTCGGATAACTTTAGAAATTGTTCAAATTCTGTTTTCTTGGGGATGGTTACAAAACATCCTATATCTGACTTTATGCACAATTCGAAGGGTTCTTTAAGTGTCTCATAATTATTTGCTGCACACCAGAAATCTGGCTTAAACTGCTCGTCAAAGAATCCCGGCACTCGATGAAAATCATTACACACGATCTTAACGTGATTCACATATTTCTCTTTTTCTATTTCCAGCAATGATGGACCGAGCCCCATCACTATCGCTGATTGGCCAGCATATTTGTCTTTTAAGAAGAGAAGTTTTTCAAACCCTTCAAGGCATTGTGTGCGGAAGTTCTCTGAATTTTCGAATGACTCATGTTCATCGTGCAGGCGAGAACCTAAATCTACATTTTGTATAAATTGTCTAATATTATCCATCATTTACCAAATAAAGTTTTCTTTATAATAACGCACTATTTCCGGCAACTCGGCATCAAATATCTTTTGTGGGCGCCAGCCAAGTTCACGAAGCTTATCATCATTGAGCGCATATCTTACATCTTGCCCTTCGCGCACATATGAAAAATCAATCACGTCTTTAATGTTGTCCATGTGACCATGAAATTCTTGAATAATCTTAACTACTGTGTCTATATTTGCCTGCTCAAATCCGCCGGCAACGTTGTAAATTTCATTTATGGAACCTGAATCAATAATTGTCATGACTGCTTCAGCAGTGTCATCCGCATGCAGCCAATTTCGGATTGGTTTTCCCATATTGTGCAAACGAATTTTCTTACCTCTCACTAAATTTTTTACTGAAAGAGGGACAAGTTTTTCTGGGTATTGTCCAATTCCATAATTATTCGTAGGGCGCAAAATAACATAATCAACATCGTAAGTGCGGGCCCACGCTAAAACCAACATATCTGCTGCAGCTTTGGCAGCGGAATAAGGATTGCTTGGGTGTAAGATATCTTGTTCAGTATGTTCTCCGTTGTTGATATCTCCATACACCTCATCTGTGCTGAAGTGAAAAAAGATAGGTCGTCGATTAGTGTTCTCTGGCTTGTGTCGAATTAAATCTAGTAGATTCTGAACCCCGGCAACATTACTGTTTATAAATTCTCGACTATCAATAATGCTGTTTCCAACGTGGGATTCAGCCGCAGTATTAATAACGTAATCACAATCATACAGATGGTCAAGATCTTTTATATCTTCTCTTAAAAATGTGAAATTGTCATATTCTTTAAATTCTTTCAAGAGTGACTCGTTGGCCACGTATGTGCACTTGTCTACTCCGTATACTTTCCAGCCCCTATCGAGGCACTTACGTGTAACATAGGAGCCAATAAACCCCAGACATCCGGTAACATATACTAATTTCATATGTTTGCCTCAAAAAACTCATCTACGACGGATTTAATATATTGCATTTTTTCCTCTGTAATTCCTATGAAGGTTCCTACAAAAAAACTATTAGATGTAACAAGGTGGGCTACTGGAAATTGTTCTCTTAGGTTGCCATACTCGTTTCGAATGCTCTCATATCCTGGGTGATATAGAATGTTGCCTCCAAAATATGAGCGTGTCTGGATTCGGTTGGACTCAAGATGATCGACCATTTGCTGTTTAGTAAATGGGGCGGACTCCTTTACAGTAAGCAGATAGCTAAACCAACATGGGTCTGAATTTTCAGTGGCCATTGGCACATGAAAATATTCCTCATATGGCTCAAATATCTGGGTCAGTAAATTGAAGTTTTTTCGTCTTGCCGACTCAAAATCAGGCAATTTTTTTAGTTGTTGCAGCCCAATGGCACCTTGCATTTCAAGCGGCTTAAGGTTGTACCCCACTTCATCAAACACATAGCGGTGATCATAAATAATATCGGGCGCTTCTGAGAACCAATTCTTGAATCGGTTGCCACAGGCAGTACTACTAACCACACATCCGGGCTTGGCAGTGTTGCAATAACATGCGCGCCCCCAATCTCTCAAGCTGGCTATTACCTTTCTAATCTTAGGTGAATCAGTAGCAACAAATCCTCCCTCTCCCATAGTCATATGGTGTGCAGGGAAAAACGAACATGTGGAAATGTGACCAAACGAGCCGAGCTTTTGATCTTTATAATAAGAACCGAGAGCGTCACAACTATCTTCTACAAAAATTAGATTATATTTGTCTACAAGCGCCATCAGGCGATCCATGTCGGGAGGGTTCCCTAACACGTGAGCAAACATAATTCCCGCAATTTCTGGGTCTTCTTCAAGTGCTTTTTCTACTTGATCTAAATCTAGGTTCAAATCTGGAAGGGTAACGTCGACAAAGACAGGTTGGAGGCCGTGCTGCAATATCGGATTGAGGGTGGTAGGAAAGCACACTATCGGAGTAATGATTTTGGCGCCTTCTGGTAAGTTATATCCGTTAGCCGATCTTAAAGCTGCAACTGCTAGCAAGTTTGCAGAACTACCGGAGTTTGTTAGTGTTCCATACCGACACCCAAGGTGGGCAGGAAAGGTGGTCTCAAATTCTCGGGCCTTCTTGCCAAATATAAGCCAACCGCTCAATACAGCTTCCACGGCGGCACAATATTCATCTTCATCAAATACGTGCCCAGCATATGAAACCCAATCTTCTTCGGAGTTCCACTTTACATTGTTCTGTTCTTGTGCATGTTCTCGGACTAGTTCTAAGATTTGTTCAACTTTGCTCACTTCAAGTACTCCCAATCGTAGGTATTTCGATAAGAAGACGCAGGAATGAAGGTATCTTTATAGCGAGTCCGAATAAATTCTATTGTTTCGGCGCTCAATTCGCTTCCGTCTTCGGGGTATTTCCAGCCCCATTTTTTATAAAATTCTTCAGATGCTTCTTTTACAAATCGAAGGTCGGTACCGGGCTGCCGCAAATGGTCGTATTTAGGGTTGGGATGGGCATAAAAAACATCCGGGATCCAAACATTCCACAAATTCGCTTCTAGGGCGGCCATATTCCAATCATCATCGATGAATATTGTATAATCTGTCCAATCTGAACATGGGCCGATCTTGGCCATGGCTTCAGAACTTACCAGAACTAAATGTGTATAAGGCCCATAAGCTTTAACGGGCGCAGAGGGATAGTCCAGCAAGTTTTCATTTTCGTTGCTTATCGAAGAATCCTTGGGATATCGATGGCACTCAAATAGACGCGGATGCATATTGCGGTCAAGAGAAAATGGATCTTTAAAAGAGTTTGCAATCGGCATACGATTGGCCTGTTGGTACTTGTTGTTAGTGAAGCTGACCCAACCCACTGGTTCTTCTTTGTTTTCTAACAGTTTTAATGTGTGGGTGATAAAATTTGGTGTTTGTACAATAATATCATCATGAGATATCAAAATATATTTTGTAGAATTCTTGTATTTATCAAAAAACGAATTATAACAAGTGGCCCACGATTCCTCCGAAACCACTACCTCCAAAAGCGCTTCTTGATTAATGATATCTTTAAATCGAGGATGTGAAAAGATACCTTCAACTGCGTCTTTTAGAAGTTCGTGGTCTACAACAATATAAAACTTGTAATTAATATCTCCGATTGTTTGCGAAAGAGATACAAGTGTTTCAAACAGATTGTTCCAGTAGGCCGTATTTTTAACGTTTGGGCCACAACTGGTAATATATACAATTAAATCATGCATTGTGCATATTCCTTATATAATCCTTTAGGCCGGCATCTAAGCCCTGTAGTTCGATACCTATATCGAACAACTGTTGGCCGCTTCCCGTATAAGGCGCGGCATAGTCGTTCTTTACCACTATAACATCTTGATTGTCATCTGTCAACTTAATTATTTTAGTTGCTATCTCGCTTAGGGATATTTTGTTCTGATAGCACAGATTTAGATCTTTGGGCAAATCATTGCTATAGTTAGTGGCGTAAAACATGATGACTCGGAGTACGTCGCCGACATAAAAAAAATCCATTTTTTTGTCTTGGTAAATTAAGGGGGCTTTACCCTCTCTCAAATTTTTTAATGATTGTTTAATTAAACGCGAGGATTCCTCTAGTGGACCAAAACATCCGAATAAGCGTAGATTAATGATGTTATCATTAGTTTCTATAATGTGACGCGCAATAATGTTTTTTGCCATACCATAAAAATCTGTTGGGTTTCTTTGGAGTATTTCCTTTTCTTGTATTTCGTCCACTTGGGCGCGCCTATCATAAGCGGCCCCTGAGCAAAATGAAAACATTAGCTTATATCTATCCTTGTTGTTGGCCAAATTTTTATACATCTCCAGATTTAATGCCATGTTTTCGCGATTGCCTTCGACGCTATTGCGTACGCCCATGAATGCAGTGTGCAACACAAGGTCAATCGAATGATTTGTGAAAAAATTCGCTACTTGAAGCTTGTTGGTTACATCCAGTTCTTTACGTGTAGTTGCGTAAACAGTGTGTTCTGTGTCTTTTAGGAGTCGTACAAATTCGCTTCCAAGGAATCCGCCGGCGCCGGTTACCAGTATATTCATCTTTTTAGATTCATATAGACAGGTAAATCAGGATTCAAGATATATTGAAATGAAGTTTGCATATCATCGACTGTAGCAGGATGAAAGGTGGCTATATTCTTAAAGCATTTCATAATCTGCTTATCTTCCTCGGCCCAGTGTGAAAATCCTAAGTACCCATAATCGCGATCTCGACCACCGCCAATAAGCTTTACGGGCAACTGTTCGTGATCTACGTAATTTCGAATGAACTCAAAAGGCCTATATAATAGAAATGGAGTGATAGAATATACTACAGGTATTTTACCTTCCATAGCAAACCCGCTAGCGGCGCCAAGCATCAATTGCTCAGACGAGCCAACATTATAAAAACGATCCGAATAGTCGATTCTAATTCGATCCCAAAGGCCATAACCCAAATCGCCGGTAAGTAATACAATATTCTTGTTTTGGCCCATCTCTATGTGCAATCGTTCTGCAAAATCACGCCTCATTTGATAATTCCTCTATGGCAAGTTCGTAATCTTTATCACTCATCACGTGATAATGGGCGTTTAAGCCCCGCAAAAAGGAAAAGGCCCCCACATCCGTATAGATTATGTTAATGGAAGGAAGGAACGTTCTAAGGCGTTTAACAAGATATTCTTCATCTACCGAGTCATAAGCTGCGTATCCATTTACGTTTACATATACTTTTATGTTTTTGAGATTATTTTCATAAATGAACTTTAAGCTCTCCCAAATGCTTCCTTCTGCACATTCTCCATCGCTGATGAGGCAGTGAACTACCCTGTTTGGATTCGCCAGTGCTCTTCCCACGGCGATCGGAAGACCGGTGCCCAAACTTCCAGTGGAGCAGTAGATGTGATTTTCCTCATCTCTATGGGGGTGGCCACCGTGCTTTTTAAACAACATCGCAGCATCAACACCATGATATTTCTCAATCACCGCGTATAATGCCAGAGCCGCATGGCCGCACGATAAAATAAAAATATCATCTTTATTTTTGTTCTCAAAAATAGAATCAACGATTCCCAAACATGAAAAATAGCTTCCCAAATGAGATAATCGGTTTTGATATGCGATGTCGAGTACTCGACGTTTTAAATCTTGAGATCCCACTTTTCTCTCCAATAACTTTGAATCATACTATCATAGCTGATTCCTTCTTTGTGGACTTTCCACGTAGCTTGATCTTCATGCCACCTATAGTTAAATCCAAGCCATGCGGGAATTGGATATATCATAATTTCGTTATCCGCTAATCGACAATATAAGTCATAATCAGCGGCGCCACCATATTTCTCCGGATGTGTTTTCAAAAGTCCATCACGGTAAAGCTGAGTATTATACATAACCGTCGGTGTATTAACCGGGCAGCGTTCCATTACCATTAATTTGAATTGTTCTATGTTTTTATAAGAATGTTGGACCGTGTTGACCACAACACCGGTAGCAGCTTTAACTCCTTTAACTGGACTTTGGATTGCTTTAATTTCATCAGGAGCTTTTAGAAAAATATTCATACAATTTTCAATAAAATTTTCTTCTAGATAGTCGTCAGATCCCATTACTAAAACATAATCACCGGTCATCAAGCGAAACCCTTCAGAACGAGCTTCGTCCCAACAATTGGGATATATATTTTCTGCAGATGATACAACCAATTCGGGTCGTTGTTCTTTTATTTTCTCTAACAATTTGACGCTATTGTCGCTGCTTTCATTATCAACCACAATAACTTCCACATCCGGGTAAGTTTGGTTCAGTGCGCTATGAACACTCTCTTCAATCCATTTTTCAGAATTATAACAGGGGATGATAATGGTAGCTTTCATAACTTAAGTAATTCCTCAATTCTGTGTACATACGTGTGGTTGTCTAAGATATCCTGACGGTTCTTATTCTTTATATCATTTAATTCCTGCTCTGTCAAGGAAAGATAATCCTTGGTGATTTGCACCAACTCTTGAGGATCCGGTGATGTTTTCACATCTGGGAACAGGCGGTTTAGTTGTTTTACAGTGTCTGATACCAATATCCCATTCAGGCCCAAGGATTTAAAAGTGCGCTCATTCGTGTCTAACCCAAGCGTACGTTGATAGGCATCATGTAGATTGAGACACATTTTGCTATTATAGAGGAGTGCACATTCCTGCTCATGAGAAAGGTTTTTTTCGATGAAAAACCCACACTTAAGATCTGATTTCATAAATGCTCCGAATGTTTTCGTCATGATGCGACGTTTTTCATCGAAGCCGTTGTTGGCCCAGCCGCCAACAAAACATATATCAAACTCTTTACATGCATCATTTTCAATTGGAACATAATTTAACGAATCATATGCCAAAGGGATTGTGTGAACCTCCTTCCAACATTCGTGATAAGATGTGTCATCCATAAAATTCCACAAATACACATTGTCCATCGAATTTAATGCATCTATCACCTCTGGGGGAGATAGGCAGCTGAAATTATGGTGTGATCCCCATGGTTGCGGAAAGTTGTCGGGCTGTGCATACACAAATGTTTTATGGCTTTTGCTAATGACCTCCAAAATCTCGGGCACTACCACTGAATCGGTTGTCATAATTATGGTTCCTTCAGCTTCTTCCAAGTCGGGATAGACAATATCAAATGATAACCGGTGGGTCTCTGTCTCTGTTCGAGCCGAGCCGGCGCCAAAGTCAACCACGTCGTATCCGAGTGAATCCCATGCATGCCTAAACCCAGTATAAATCCATTTGCCGGCGTGGCTTCTGTAGTTGGGGGTATAAACTTTCATGCTATATTTTCCTTATCTCTTGTATTAAATTCGATAATCTTACTTTTGATTCGTGATCTTTCAAAAACCGTCTATGTCCCGCATTTGCAAGTTGGTTAACAATTTTTGGTTTTGTCGACAAAAACTTACACTTCTCTACCAATTCTGGAATGGTTTCGAAAACAATAACTTCTTTATTGGGAACAAAGCATTCTTCAAGTCCCACCGCATTCTGTGCTACGAGAAGGGTTCCTACTGCTGCTATTTCAAAAGGGCGCGCCTTTAAAATTAATTTACCGGACTTATCGTTGCTGTTTTTGCTCAAGCTCAAGCCCATAAGACCTTGAGAGTAATACCATATCATGTCTTCAAATCCGACTCCAGTATGATGTTCCACTTTAAGACCAGCTAGTTTGAGGGCTTCGAATGTAGCGGCCCTTTCACCATACGGGCTGCCAATAAAACTAAGATGCGAGGTCTTGGGGCTATAAATTCCTCCATATGCATCAACATTCGCGTGCCAGTGGGCAAAGATGCAGTTATTATATCCTATCTTTTCATATTTATGAACATCGTCTGGATTATCTGTGGTTGCCGCGGCATTAAAGTGTTCACATACTACTTTTGAAAACGAATCAAATCGCCATGCGTCATCGCAAAACCAATTAAATGTCAATGTTCTGCCACTATCTGTTTCCGCTTTGATTGTATCCCACGGTTCTTGAGGGCAATATCCC
>Ga0163180_10002206_pt1 | contig 10914 bp, 10 predicted proteins | sample AtlANTMetagenome_2_FD_109647 | JGI IMG/M metagenome (GOLD analysis project Ga0163180, IMG submission 109647) | Marine eukaryotic phytoplankton communities from the Atlantic Ocean - Atlantic ANT 4 Metagenome | ecosystem: Environmental > Aquatic > Marine > Oceanic | place: North Atlantic Ocean...
AGCTCTTGATGCTAGAAAATTTGATATATTTGAAATATCTGCGAATAAAGATTCAACAATAACTGGTATGACTCCACATCATCCTGGGCAAACAGTAACTATAGTTAATGTTGGATCGGGAACTGTTAAATTAAAATATTCTAATAAGTATGCTAATGGAGGTGGATTGTTCTATGGTACTGGTGCAGATGTTGATTTAAAACCTAATGTAGCGGTGCAGTTAATATGCACAACAGCTGCTTATTGGATTAAAATCACATAAAATTAAATAAAAAAAAGCTTGACTCGTATACGTAAAATGTTGTAACGTATATAAGATCTAAAAGAGTATGATAAATGAAGATTTTAATATTTATATATGAGTTAATATGTAAGATATTTTCTCAAAAAAAGAAGGAAAAAATTATGAAAACAACTTTTGATGAAATAATAGAACAAGTATTACATCACGAAGGTGGGTATGTAAATGACCCAACTGATTTAGGTGGTGAAACAAATTTTGGTATTACAAAAAGATTTTATCCTGATGTGGATATAAAGAACCTTACAGAAGAAGGTGCTAAAGAAATCTACAAAAAAGATTATTGGGATAAAAATAAATGTGGAGATTTACCATCACAATTAAGACATATCTATTTTGATATGTGTGTTAATATGGGTAAAAGAACTGCTGTAAAAGTATTACAGAGAGCAGCTGTTAATAAAGGAAAAGATATAGAAGTAGATGGTGGTTTAGGACCAGCTACAATAGGAGCTGTTAAAAATGTTGAACTTGAAAGAGTTAGAGCATTTAGAGTAAAGTATTATGTTGATTTAGTTAATAAAAAACCTGAACAAGAGAAATTTTATTTTGGATGGTTCAGAAGAGCATTAGAGGTATAATGAAAAAATTTGGTGCAGATGTAATTGATGATTTAATTCTTGAATTAGAAAAATCTAAAATCAAGAAAATTGTTGGTGTCTATGGTGGTAGATTCCAACCATTTGGTCCACATCATAAAAAGGTGTATGAATGGTTGAAGTCAAAATTTGATGATGCATATATTACAACATCTAATATAAAACAATTACCAAGACATCCAATGAATTTTTCAGAAAAAGTCAGACATATGACTAAAATGGGTATTCCTAAATCTAAAATTGTAATGGAAAGAACACCATTTGTTGCTAAAAAATTATTAGGAAAATTTGACCCAGAAACAACAGCAGTTGTTTATATCTTTGGTAAGAAAGATACTGGAAGATTAAGTGGTGGAAAGTATTTCCAAGATTTTTTAAAGAATAAAAATAATTTAAAAGGTCACGAAGAACATGGATACTATTTAGTAGCACCACATATGTCAGTATCTGCTGGTGGTTTAGAGGTTAGTGGAACATCAATGAGAAATCTATTAGGTTCACCAAAATATAAAGACCAAAGAGAAAAACTATTCAAAAAAATGTTTGGTTATTATGACAAAGGTTTATTTAATATGATGACCAATAAATTCAGTAAATTATTTGAAGTTAATGAAGCTTATGCAGTAAGAGGTAGTAAAGTTGAAAAGTTTATAACTGGTCATAATCTTACACATAAAGGTAGGAAATATAAACAAATAGATTTTGAAACAGTTAAGATTGATAATACTAAAGGGTTGGTAACATTAAAAATATTAGCACCAAAGAAATTATTTGGTCAAATAACACCTGTTACTTTTAAAACATTAAGAAGAGGTCCATTTATTAAAACAGATACAAGTAAAAAAATTAGTGAAGCTGTTACACTCCCAATAAATGTTGGTGATACTGTCTTAATGGGTAAATTTAAGAATAAAAAAGTTAAAGTTAAATCTATTGGTGTAAATGAAAAAGGTGATGTTCTTATAAATGGAAGACCTGCTACAAAATTTAGACTTTTTCAAAAAGATGGTAGTGAAGATGTTGGTGTTAAACATTATGCTAATAAGATAAAAGTTACAAATGAACAAATAGAACATTTTTTAATTAAATATGATATTGGTGAAATTATAAAAGAAGCAACTACAAATCATGGAACAGGCGCACCACCTGATTCAGGACCGGGTGCATATTTTAAAGAATTTGGTGCATATAAAATTGATAGTATTAATATGGCTGCTAAATTGGGTTTTGAAGTTATGAGATATGGTTTGAGTGGTGCTTTAGATGATGAAGATGATTATCCAATTTATGATGCTGATTGGAAAAGAGGAGATGCTGTAGATGGACCTGTTCCAGCGGTATCTTGGTTTCCTGCAGGATTAGGTGGAAAAGCTACTGCTAATAACCAAATAGATTTATGGGGTTCAAAAGCTTGGAACGCTTGGATTAAACATATGAATCCAATTGCTGCTACTGTTGGTATGAAATTAGTAGATGAGTTAGAATATGGTGATTTTGATTGGGCTAAAGATGAAATAAAAAAACAATCTATGGATGGTTCAAAAGAAACTAAAAAAGTTATGGATAAAGAAGAACCACCTGATACACCACCAAAAGTTAAACTACAAAAACCTAAAGATATTCAAGAAAGTATTGATATATCACATTTAATGAATGAGCTTGTAGATAGAACATTTAATAGATATCAAAAAATAAGAAAGTATCAAGATTCTGAATTACAAAATGAATTAGGTGAATATTTTGAAAACAAAGATGCTCACAGAATAATGCCTGATTTAGCTCAAGATGAAAATGAATTAAGAGAAATGATTAAGTCAGCAAAATTATACTATTTATCTAATGATACTATTTATAATATGGAAAACACAGATGCTGCAAATATTTTAGATGGTATGGAAGCGCAGGATATTTATAAAATGTTAGGTGGTTATGAAAAGGATTGGGAATCAGTTAGAAACGCATTTAGAAATCAAAAATATTTACCAGCACCTATTGTAGTTAGAGATAGTAATAAGGTGATGTGGTTATTAGGTGGAAATACAAGGTTATGTATAGGATTATCAGAGGGGATGTTATTACCTGTTAAAATTATAGAATATAATAGACCATTTATTTTAAATGGAATGCATGAAAGTTTGAAAGAAAATTTAGTTACAAAAAATCAGTTACAACCAAGAAAGAAGGAGTTATTACTTATGGGCGGAGCATACGGACATATGGCACATCCATTCGATGACAAAGATTTAACATTCGGTGATTTAAAAACAATCATTACTATGGGGTTAGGTGGAACATTGAATAGAGAAGATGGTGTTACAGAAAAGTTAGATGGTCAAAACATTATGGTAAGTTGGAAAGATGGAAAACTTATCGCAGCTAGAAATAAAGGGCATATAAAGAATGGTGGAAAGACAGCTTTAGATGCTAAAGGAATTAGATTAAAATTTGCTGGTAGAGGTGATATAGCAAACGCATTCAACTTTGCTATGACAGATTTATCAAAAGCTATAGGTTCATTATCACAAAAACAAAAAGATAAGATATTCAATAATGGATATAACTTTATGAACTTAGAAGTAATGTGGCCAAAATCAGCTAATGTTATTGATTATGATGTTGCTACACTTGTATTTCATGGAGCTTTAATTTATGATGATAATGCAACTGTTAAAGGTCAAGTTCCTGGTAGTGGGAGAATCTTAGCAGGTATGATTAAACAAGTTAATCAACATATACAATCAAAATATTCAATAGGAAAACCTAATTTTTTAAATGTTCCAAAACATCAAGACTTTGGTAAATTGAAAGATAAATTTCTTTCATCATTAGCTAGATATCAATCTAAATTCGGTTTAGGTGATGGTGATACATTAGGTTTATATCATCAGAAATGGTGGGAACAATTTATAACAAAACAATCAAAAGGAAAGATAACTGGAAACACATTAAAAGGTTTAGTTAAAAGATGGGCTTTCTTTGATAAATCATATTCAATACCTATGATTAAAAAAGATTTAGATGGATATCCAGAATTTTTAGATTGGGTATTATCTTATGATAAAAATGATCACGCAAAACAAGTAAAAGAAAATATGAAACCATTTGAGATTATTTTCTTTGAAGTTGGTGCTGAGATAATGAAAAATATAAGTGGGTTTATAGCTGCTAATCCAGATAAAGCAGTTCAAGGAATTAAAAAAAGATTAGATGCGGCTATTTCAAGTGTGAGAAGTGGTGGTGATTTAAAAAAATTAAATACATTAAAAGTTCAATTAGACAGATTAAATGCGATTGGTGGTATGAAAGCTATTGTACCAAGTGAAGGTATTGTCTTTAAATACAAAGGAAAGACATATAAATTCACAGGTGCATTCGCTCCAATTAATCAAATAACAGGTCTAATGGCATTTTAGGGGGTTACATGGGATTCAATAAAGAGAGTCAAAGAGCAGTTCAAGGTGTTAGAGAAAAAATTCAAAAGAAGTTTTTTAGTGATAAACTTCAAGTTAGTATGACTGATACAGATAAAGATAAAGATGAAAGAGCAAAAAGTGCATTAAAGGTTGGAGAAGAATATACTGATAGAGATGGAAAAGTTTGGTATAGAATGGAAAGTGGTGGTATAACCAATAAAACAAGAGAATTTTTAGGTGTTCCGATGTTTTGCCCTAAATGTAAAAAAATTATGGGTGGACCTGAATCAAAATTAAATTCAAGTGCATTTATGAAATTTGGTCATTGTTTTAGTTGTAGATTAAGATTTGAAAAAGAATTAAAAATGAGTGGGAAGTGGGAAGAATATTGTAAAAAAATGACTTTAGAAAATCAAAAATCAAAATTAAGAGATGCAGAACAAGCATTTGAAGAACAGATGATGAGGGATAAAGAAGTAGAAAAGTTTGTAATGAATAGTAGTGGTGAGTTAGAATCTTGGTTTAAAGATAAAAATTATACTAAAAAGCAAGAAAAGCAGATGAGAAAATATATACAGGAATTGAAGGAAAAAGTGAATAAACATAAATAAATTGATATTTATATAAGGAGAATTGTACAGTGAATCCGATTTTGAAAGCAGTAATAAACATAATAAAGACGATTATAAGTAAAATCGTATACAATAAACAGATAAGTGCGCTAGAAAATAAACAGCAGATAATAGAAGAAAAAATCGTTGATTCAAAAGAGAAAGCTAAAAAGCTAAAGAAAAAATTGGGAACTACAGCGCCACCAAAAGAAAAAAATGCTAAAGAAGCTGCTGATTATATAAAGAACTTTATTAAGAAAAAATAAAGAGATCTCTAGGGAGAATTATTATGTCAAGAAGAAGACGTAGAAGAAGAAGAAGAAGATCCGCCGCACAAAATGTGGCGAGAAGTTTTACAAGAAGAAGAAGACGTAGAAGAGGTAGAAGAAGACGTAGTCCTATACAAGCCAAACGACACCAAACATTAAGTCTTATATTTAAGGTCAAAAGAGATAGAAGATTTAGTCCTAGTAGAGAACAACGAAGAAAACTTGTTAAGTGGTTTCAAGGTCGTGATTGGTCAAGAAAAATTAGAAAACTAACAGATAGACAGATTCGTCAAGCAGTAGACTTAAATGGTGAGTGGAGTATGGGTAGATTAAGTTGGGCTGCTAGAGAAGCTCTTGGTTGGACTTATAATAGAAATAATTTAACTGGTAAAGGTATCATTCAAGCACCACAAAGACCTTATGGTGCAGCTGCTAAAGTTCAAAGACAAAAATTTGAAATGAGAGCTGCTACTCGAAATATTTTCAATAAGAAAACTTTTGGAACAAATCGATTAAGGTTACTACAAAGAACCGCATTTAGAAATTCAAACCTAGCATATCTAAGAGACCAATATCCTGATTTAGCAGACGCTAGACCTGGAGCTTTTGGTGATAAATCTTCTAGAACACTAATGGGTGAAGCTAGAGGTGGTAAAGGTATTAAAGGAAGAAGAGCTAAAAAATTAATTGGTGAACATGGTTCTTGGCAAACTGAAAGAACTGATGGTGGAGAATTTGTAACACTTGATGGTAAGTCTTACAGAGGTACTTATCATATTTATAAAGATGGTGTAGTTATGACTGGTGGTAATCCATCAAATAGTGCTAGATGGAATCAAGTATTAATACCTGAAGACCAATACGAAGAAAATATGGAAATGTATCAATTGGTTTGGGAAAAAGCAACACACATTGAAAGAAGAACTGGTAGAGTAAAACCTGCTGGTGGTACTGATTATAGAAGACCTACTCGAAGAGGTAGAAGAAGAAGAAGGCGTAGGAGAAGATAATGTCTTGGAAATTCAATGGAAGTAGTTGGAGAAAAAACCTACGTAGATTCAGACGAAGATATAGAAAAATCAGAAAACCTATTAATCGAAGTGTTAAATATGAACAAGCTGGAACTAGTAAAGTAGAGTTACCTGGTAATATTAAGTTTAAAATAGATATCAGAAAACTTGCTAGAGATGCTAGAAAAAGAAATTTAAAGGGAATGGGTTTAGATAGATTTGATATTGATGAATTGAGAGCTAGAAAAGAGGAAAAAATTATTGAGAGAAGAAATAGTGTTCAGACAGAAAAAATAAAAGCTGAAAGAGGTGAATATGTGATGTTAGATGGTAGAAGTTATAATGGTCTATATCATATTCATACTGATGGAACAGCTATGACTGAAGCTACTTTTATACCAAATAAATCACAACCTTTAATTGCTAGAAATGATTATATAGAAAATAGAGCAACATATAGAATTTTAAGAAGAAGATTAAGATACAGAAATCCTTATAGAAAAAGAAGATTGAATTTAAGAAGAAAGAAAAGAGCAGCAAAATTCCAAGTAAGACGAAGTTTAGGTTCAGTTGGAGGAGGAGGAAGAGGTGGTTCTTCTGGTGGTTCTTCTGGAGGTGGTGGATATTAATGAAATTTAAGATGTTTATGTTGGTATTATTTATGTCAGTTATAATACCACAGGATAGTACTAATGTTGTTTGTGATGGTATATGTTTACCTGAAGCAGATATGATAGAATTAGCGAAAAAAATTGAAAAATTAGAATCTGATATATCTATATATAAACAAATTATGATACAAGATTCTATTACAATTTCACAACAAGATTCTTTAATTTTTGTATTGAATCAGAAGTATGATTTGTGTGAAAAGAGATTAGAAGAAGTAGAACCGGGATTTTTTGATAATAAATATCTTTGGTTCTTATTTGGTATTTTAGGTAATCATGGAATTAGTAATATTAAATAGGAGAATACAATGAAGATAACAGAAAAAAGGTTAAGGGAAATTGTTAAAGCTGTAATAAAAGAAGAAAAAACAGCTTATCAAAAATTCTTTGACAAAGCTTTAGAAAAATTTGGTGTTAGTTCACCAGACGGATTTAAAGATGAAGCTAAGAAAAAAGAGTTTTTTGATTATGTAGATAAACACTGGGAAGGTGAAAACGAAACTGATTAATAATGTCTGATTTAAAGCAAATAATAAAACAAGAGTATGTAAAATGTGCTAATGATCCAGTACATTTTATGAGAAAGTACTGCGTAATCCAACACCCGATTCGCGGGAAGATATCATTTGATTTATATCCATTCCAAGAAAAAACTTTAAATAGTTTAAAGGATAATGACCATAATATAATATTGAAATCTCGTCAGTTAGGTATATCAACATTAATGGCGGGTTATGGTTTATGGTTAATGACATTTCATTCAGATAAAAATATTCTTGTTGTAGCTATTAAACAAGAGGTGGCTAAAAACCTTGTAACAAAGGTGAGGGTAATGCATTCAAACTTACCAAGTTGGTTAAGACATAAATGTATTGAGGATAACAAGTTAAGTCTTAAATATTCAAATGGCTCTCAAATAAAAGCTGTATCAGCAACCGATGATGCTGGTCGTTCAGAAGCATTATCATTATTGATAATTGATGAAGCAGCCTTTATTACAAATATTAATGAGATATGGACAGCTGCTCAATCTACACTATCTACTGGTGGTAGTAGTGTTGTTCTTTCTACACCAAATGGTGTTGGTAATTTCTTTCATAAAACTTGGATAGATGCTGAAGATGGTAATAATAGTTTTAATTTTATTAATTTACCATGGCACTTACACCCTGAAAGAGATCAAAGTTGGAGAGACCAACAAGATGAGTTGTTAGGACCATCAATGGCTGCTCAAGAGTGTGATTGTGATTTTATAACTTCTGGTCAAAATGTTGTAGATGGTAAAATACTACAATGGTATACAGAAACTTTTATTCAAGAACCTATTGAAAAGAGAGGTCTTGATAATAATTTATGGATATGGGAACATCCCAATTATTCAAAATCATATGTAGTGAGTGCTGATGTAGGTAGAGGAGATGGACAAGATTATTCAGCATTTCATGTATGGGATGTAAAAGAATTAAGACAAGTAGCAGAATATAAAGGAAAATTATCAACTAAAGAGTTTGGAAATTTATTAGTTAATACTGCTACTGAATACAATGACGCATTATTAATTGTTGAGAATAATAATGTGGGTTGGGCAACTATACAACAATGTATAGATAGAGATTATAAAAATTTATTCTACTCAAGTAGAGATTTAAAGTATATTGATGTTTCAAATCAGATGACCAATAAATATAGAAACGAAGATAAACAAATGGTTGCTGGTTTCTCAACAACTTTAAAAACAAGACCTTTGATTGTTGATAAAATGGATGAGTATTTCAGATCAAAAGATGTAACAGTAAGGTCAAAAAGATTAATAGATGAATTGTTCACCTTTATATATGATAATGGAAAAGCTCAAGCTATGCAAGGAGCGCATGATGATTTAGTTATGTCATTGTGTATTGGATTGTGGGTAAGAGATACAGCTTTAAGATTAAATACCGAAAGATTAGATAGACAAAAAGGTATGATGGGAAATATTGGAACAAGTGAAATAGTATATTCATCAGATGATGCAGAAAATGATACTTGGAAATGGTCACCTGATGGAAAAAATGAAGAAAATTTAAACTGGTTATTAGATAAATAAATAAGTGAGGTAAAGTATGGCAGATAAGTCATTTTTTGGAAGATTAAGAAGATTGTTTTCTACAAATGTAATTGTAAGAAATGTTGGTGGAAGACAATTAAAAGTAGCAGATACAGATTCAAGGCAAGCCTTTAGAAATGTAGCTACTAATTTCATGCACGATAGGTATAATAGATTACACACATCTCAATTACCACCACATTCAGGTTATAGTGCAAAAGATGTCTTCCACGCACAACGAAGAGCGTTGTTCGAAGATTACGAAGGTATGGATGCTGATTCAATTATAGCATCTGCTCTTGATGTATACGCTGATGAGTGTACTATGAAGAATGAATTTGGTGATATTATTACAATCAATTGTAATGATGAGAATATAAATAAAATTTTACATAATTTATTTTATGATGTATTAAATATTGAATTTAATCTTTGGCCATGGATTCGTAATTTAGTAAAATATGGTGATTTCTTTTTGAAATTAGATATAGCTGAAAAATATGGTATCACAAATGTAATGCCTTTACCTGTTTATGAAGTAGAAAGAATGGAAGGTTGGGATCCATCTAATCCATATGATGTTAAATTTTCTATGGAGGGTTCATCTACACAAACACTTGGTGGTCAAACTCAAATGGAATTAGAGAATCATGAAGTAGCTCACTTTAGATTACTCTCAGATTCCAATTTTATACCTTATGGTAAATCAATGGTTGAGGGTGCTCGTAAAGTTTGGAAACAATTAACTCTTATGGAAGATGCTGTTTTAATTCACAGAATTATGAGAGCACCATCAAAAAGAATATTTAAATTGGATATTGGAAACATTCCACCAAATGAAGTTGATAACTATATGCAACAAGTTATTAATAAAATGAAAAAGACTCCATATCAAGACCAAGCTACTGGAGATTATAATTTAAGATATAATGTTCAGAATATAACAGAAGATTTCTTCTTACCTGTTCGTGGATCTGATAGTGGAACATCAATAGATGAATTACAAGGTGGTCAATGGGAATCAATCGATGATGTTGAATATTTAAGAAACAGAATGTTAGCTGCTCTTAAAATACCAAAGGCATTTCTTGGATATGAAGAGAATGTAAATGCTAAAGCTACATTAGCGGCTGAAGATGTTAGATTTGCAAGAACGATTGAAAGAATACAAAGAATTGTAGTATCAGAGTTAACTAAACTTGCTATCATTCATTTATATTCACAAGGGTATAAAGACGCTGAGTTAGTTAATTTTAGTTTATCATTAACAAATCCATCTACAATATACGAACAAGAAAAAATTGAGTTATGGTCAAATAAAATGTCTTTAGCAAGTTCTATGATGCAAGATAATCTTATGTCAACTGAATGGATTTATGAAAATGTATTTGCTTTAGATGATGACCAAAAATCTAAATTAAGAACACAAATAATTGAAGATCAAAAAAGAATGTTTAGATATGAACAAATCAAAATGGAAGGTAATGACCCAGTTAAAACAAATCAGTCATTTGGAACACCACATGATTTAGCAGCTTTACAAATGCAAGGTCAAGAAGAAGAGGGTGGTGGACCAGAAGGTGAAGCTGGTGCTCCTGAAGAAGGATTTCCTGGAGCTGGTAGACCTGATGAAGGACCTAAATATGGTAAAGATAGAAGTGCTAGGGGAAGAGATCCATTAGGTAGAAATGATATGAAAAAATTTGATAATGTTGGAACACCAATGTCTATGGAAAGTATACAGAACATTGTAAAAGGTATCCCACATAAAGTAAAATCAAAGTCGGTAATTTCAGAAACTTTTAACAAAAACACAAAGTCTAACAAATTGAAAAAAAGTGAGAAACAAGATAAAGAAACTTTTTTAGATGCAGATAAATTGTTAGACGTAAAGGAATAAAACATTTGATATATTATTTAAAATACTTATATTTATATATGAATAATAGTATCA
>Ga0163180_10002207_pt1 | contig 10913 bp, 5 predicted proteins | sample AtlANTMetagenome_2_FD_109647 | JGI IMG/M metagenome (GOLD analysis project Ga0163180, IMG submission 109647) | Marine eukaryotic phytoplankton communities from the Atlantic Ocean - Atlantic ANT 4 Metagenome | ecosystem: Environmental > Aquatic > Marine > Oceanic | place: North Atlantic Ocean...
AGCCGTGACCAGGCCATCGAGTTGGCCCGTGTCGGGAGGGCCCTGGAAGTGGGGCTTGGAGGTCCGCAAGATATCGAGTGGACACGGCAAGGTGACCGATTGATCTTGCTACAGGCTCGACCCATTACGCAGACCATGCCCAAAGGGCGCCGATTGCTGTGGGACAACAGCAACATCATCGAGAGTTACCACGGTCTGACGTCTCCGCTGACCTACAGTTTTGCCAGTCATGCGTACACCATCGTCTACCAGTTGTTCTGCCGTGTCATGGGAGTAAGTCCATCGGTCATCCAGGAGAATTCGGGCGTGTTTCCGATGATGATCGGTCTTGTGCGGGGACGGATTTATTACAACCTCGATGCTTGGTATACGGTGGTTTCCTTGCTGCCCGGCTATCGATGGAATCGGGAGTTCATGGAGCAGATGATGGGCGTTTCCGAGGTGGCGGATCCGGTATCGTCCGAGCCGAGTTCTAAACTCGCCGCGCTCCCTTCACTCTTTCAGAGTATCTTTGGTCTGCTTTGGCGTGCCGTTCGACTGGATCGGGATGTGGACAGGTTCACAGACCGATTCGAAGACGCCATGGATGCGCACCCTCGTGATTTAAGCGAGATGCCGGCCATGGACTTGCTGGATGTCTATGCGGACCTTGAACGGCGATTGCTGTGGAATTGGTCCACGCCGATTGTGAACGACTTCTTCGTCATGATTTTCCATGGGCTTCTCCGAAGTTTGTGTGCCAAGTGGATCGACGACGGTGAGGATCTGCACAACGGTCTTTTGGCGGGAGAAGGGGGCTTGCTGAGTGCTGCACCCGCCGTGGATGGCTTGAAGTTGGCGGCTCGGATTCGGCAGCGGACCGAGTGGCGAGTTCTGTTTGATTCGGATTTGAGCGATGACGAAGTGTACCGCTCAAGCGCAGAAGTACCGACTTTGCGTGAGGCGCTTGACGATTACCTGGAGGCTTGGGGGGATCGCTGTGCCGATGAACTCAAATTGGAAGTCCCCACCCTGCGCCATCGACCGGGTTTACTGATCGGCACCTTGCGGGCGTATATGGCGGGACCGGTGGTCCGTCCGGAGACGATGGGTAGCCAAGACAAGCAGATGAGGCTCGATGCCGAGTTGAGGGCTTTTTCTCAGTTGACCGGAATCCGTGCACGCCTCTTTAAGTGGGTGCTCGAACGGGCTCGCCGTAGGGTTCGCGACCGAGAGAACTTACGCTTTCTTCGGACTCGAATCTTTGGTCGCGTTCGGGATATTTTCTTGGCGCTGGGTGATCATATGGCCCGTGAAGATGCCTTGAGTAGTCCTCGGGATATTTTTTGGCTCACGACGGATGAAGCGTTTGGTTGGGTCCGGGGAACCACGGTGACCACTCAACTGAAGGGACTCGTGAAACTGCGGTATGGAGAATACAAGACATGGCAAAACGAGCCCGATCCAGGCGACCGGTTTCGTACTTGGGGGCCGGTGTGGGCTCACAATCGTTTTCTCAGCCCGCAAAAGCCATCTGATGATTCCGACCTGACAGGTCTGGCGGCCTGTCCTGGGGTCGTTGAAGGGCGGGTGGCTCGGGTCACGAATCCCAATCAGGCGGGGGATATCGATGGCGCGATCTTGGTAGCGTATCGAACCGACCCCGGTTGGGTGCCCCTCTTTCCGCGCATTTCCGCTTTGGTAGTAGAGCGTGGCAGTCTGCTCAGTCATTCCGCTGTGGTGGCTCGGGAGATGGGTATTCCTTCTGTTGTTGCGGTATCGGGGGTCATGGATCGATTAAAAACGGGTGACCTGATTCGGGTGGATGCGGTGGCGGGCAGCATTGAGATTCTGGAGCCAGCCTCTTGAGTGGCGCCGGAACAGAGGCCACACGTGCCGCTTTGGGAGAGCGCATCTCCTATGCGCAGAGTTGGGAGGACCCTCAGGTGCTTCAGGCCGGACTGAGGGTGGGTTCGGATGATGACGTCTTGAGTGTCTGTGCCTCTGGGGACAACAGTTTTGCGTTGGCCATCGCAGGAGCGCGGTCGGTGACGGCGATCGATTTGTCCGGACCGCAGTTGGCCTTGGCTAAACTCAAACTGGCTGCCGCTAAACGGTTTGATGTCGAACGATTTCGCTCTTTCTTAGGGCTGGGCCACATCGGTCAACGCGTGTTTCTCTACCATGAAATCAGGCCCGAACTCGATGCCTTCACTCGGGACTACTGGGATGAAAATGAGGTGCAGATTCGAGAAGGGCTGGCGGGTTGCGGTAAGTTCGAAAAGTATTTGGCGCTGTTTCGTAAACGCATGCTGCCATGGGTTCATCGCCGGTCAACCATCGATGATTTCCTGGGATGTGAAACGCTGGCTGCGCAGCAAGAGTTGTTCAATAGTCGGTGGAACACACTTCGATGGCGAACGCTGTTTCGCTTGTTTTTTTCGCGATGGGTCATGGAACGGGCAGGTCGAAGTTCAGCGCAGTTTGCGCATGTTCAAGGGTCTGTCAGTAGCGTATTTTTGGATCGCACAACCCATGTGATGACTCAGATTCCTGTGGGTTCCAATCCGTTCTTGCAGTGGATCTTATCGGGTTGCTATGCCGATCTGGAGCACAGCCAGCCGTACCTGTCGGTAGAAGGCCATCGGAAACTGGTTGAAGCGGCCGATAGAATTCATTTTGTGCACGATGATCTCATCGGCCATTTGAAGGCCTGTTCCCCGGGTACATACAGTGCGTTCAATCTTTCGGATGTGCCGGAATATCTCAGTGAATCGGAGGCCGAAGCGTTGCTTGGTGCTTGTGTGGGCGCGGCTCGGTCGGGTGCCCGGATCGCGTATTGGAATCTGTTGGTGCCTCGTTGGAGACCGGACAGTCTGGCCGACCGCCTCGACCGTGACGTGTCTTTGGGCGATGCGTTGATTGAGCGCGATCGGGCTTTCTTTTATGGGTCTTTTCAGGTGGAGACGGTTCGATGAACAGGGCTCACCGCATGGTTGCAGCCATCCATGGCTATCGTCGGTGGCTCCTCATTTTGGTGGCTGTGGTCACCGGTTTGTCCTTGTTCGGCGCTGCCCGAGTGGGAGTGGACAACGCGGTCGAGATCTGGTTTCCGTCGGATGATCCCGCATTGGCTGCCTATCACGGATTCCTCGATACTTTTGGTAACGATGAGGTCGTGGTCATGGGAGTCCACAGTCCCACCAGCATCCTGACCGACGAGGGGCTTGAACGTATTGGTGCCGTTGGAAAAGCGGCCATGTCTGTCGATGGTATCGCCCGTATTCGGTCCATTGTGACCGAGCCGCTGGTTCGAGGCGGTGCGGGTACGTTGGAGGTGTCGCCTGTATCGGACGGTATGGAGGCCGAAGCTGCCATACTAAATGATGCTCTTGCGTCGTCGTTCGTGTCTGCGGATAGAACCACCGCGCTGGTCTTGGCCGAGATGGAGGCCATGTCCGATATTGATGCTCGCCGGGATGGTATTTTAGCGGAGTTACAGGAGACGGTTCTCGGGGTGGACCCGAGCACGAGCTTTGCGGGTATCGGGGTGGTGTATGCGGCGCTTAATCAGGCCTCTACCGTGGACGCTGCCTTAGTGATTGCGGCCAGCTACCTGTTGATTCTGATCATCTTGAGGCTCTTTCTTGGTCGATGGCGTCCTGTCGTGTTGACCCTCAGTGTGGTGGGTTTGGGCGCGACTTGGTTGCTTGGGCTTTACGGGGGGAGTGGCCGAAGCATCAATATGGTGACCATGGTGATGCCCACCTTGGTCTTGGTCATTGGGGTCAGTGACTGCATCCACATGCTGGTTCATGTGGCTTCTCAGCCCACTGACTTGCCGCCGATAGAACGGGTCAAGCGAGGGGTTGGGGCTGTGATTTGGCCCTGTTTGTTCAATACGCTCACCACCGCAATGGGCTTTTTGGCCTTGGCGACCGCGAGCATGCCTGTCATTCAGGATTTGGGTGTTTTTTGTGCGCTGGGTTTGGTGGCCGCGTTTGTGGGGTCGACGGTATTGTGTTCCATCTTTGCCGTTTTACCGAGTGCGTTGCCGCGCATCTCACCGTCGGGATGGGTTCAGCGGCTTGTGGATGGTTTTGCCCAGATCGCGATTACTCACCCGATGAGGGTACTGGCCGTATCGGCAGTGGTCGCACTCCTCTCTGCGATCGGTGTCACTCGCATCGAGGTCGACACCTACTCCATTGACTTCCTATACAGTGACCATTCGGCGCGAGTCGATTCGGACCGTATAGAAGATGGGTTTGGCCCTTACACCCCCCTCGAGTTCGTGGTTCACAATCCGGCGGGTGTGAAGTCCCCAGAAATACTCGCGGCCATTTCGGGCTGGCAAGACACCATGGAACTCGATGAGCGCGTGGGGTGGACCCGTTCTTTGGCCGATGTTGTAGAAAATTTAGATCGCGTGATGTCGGGCCAGGAGCAAGGCCGGATTCCAGACAATCCCACCAGTCTCGAACAGTTGCTTTTTTTATTCGAGGCCGATGGAGATTCTGATCTTCCTCGATTTCTCGATGCCTCTGAGACCCAGGCTCGGGTGACAGTCGGCGTACCGATGGCCAGTGCCAAGGAATTTGGGGCCGTCCTTGATGATTTGCTGGCTCTCGCTGAATTGCCCGAAGGAACGCATGTTGAAGCGGCTGGGTATATTCCGCTCTACGTCCGGATAATGGACCACATTGTAGCGAGTCAACTCTCCAGTTTTGCACTCGCTTTTGTGGTGATTTTTACCCTGATTGGGCTGCTGTTTCGGTCGATTCGCCTGGCCATTCTGGCGGTCCCAGCAAACTTGCTCCCCGTATTCATTACTTTGGGGTGTATGGGCGGATTGGGCATTCGTTTGGATGTGGCGACGGTGACCATCGCGGCCATTGTTTTGGGCTTGGTCGTGGATGATACGACTCAGTTTCTTTATCGGTATCGTGAGATGCGTCGACAGCACGATTCCATCGAAGAGGCGGTGAGGGGAACGGTGCGAAGTGTGGGTCGACCGATGCTCATTACGACGGTGGTTCTCGCGGGTGGATTTAGTGTCTTGGCTTTGGCGGCCATCAAGAGCGTGGTGTATTTCGGGCTCCTTTTGTGCATTGCCTTGCTGAGCGCACTTCTGGCGGATTTGTTGGTTATTCCAGCCCTTCTTGTGGCCAGTGATCGCCGATGATGGTGTGGGTCTTGTGGATGTCGGTGGTCCATGCGACGCCTATCCATCGTGTAGCGCCCGATGGCCGGGACGGCATTGGTGTGGCTATGGGAGAGAAGTGGGTACCGCGAGGAAGCTGGGTGCAGTTGGATGAAGGCGACTGCCAAGAGGGCGTTTCTGTTCGCGTGACGCAGGTGAACCCCTGGTATGGGGCACCCGATACTGACCGGGTCAGGGCAGGGGATAGCGGGTGTTTACCATCTGCTGTTCTGTCTCAATCGAAAGGCTCAGAGGGTAGCGAACGAGCAGAGCAGGACGTACAAGATGCTTTTTTTCGGAGATTTGGGCCCATCGATGCATCCAAGATTGTGTCCACACCGTGGGGCTTTATTGCTCTACCCATGCAGCATGAACTCACGGCCGTTGAACGGGAACACGAATTTGCCAAGGAGCATCTGCGGACAAGCAAACAGCGAGAGCGGGCGACCGATGCGTATGGCCCCTCAAGGGATGGAGTTCCGGTCTACACGCATTTTTTAGGTTCGGACGCTCCGCGTTCTGACCGTTGGGGAACGCCTGTATTCATCGTGAAGTTGTTGGCTGTTTTCGATGAATGGGCAGTCCATTGTCGTGAAGTGTTACCGTCATCGGTTTCGTCAGCGCGTCCCGAGACCTGCACTGTTCAGGTGGGCGATCTGGCTTGGTATAGCGATATTCCGTATCGCCTGGGCCACACGACGCACTTTAAGGGCAATTGCGCGGATATTCGTCTTTTTCGCAATGATGGTTCCCGGTATGAAGCCCGATGGAACCGTGGGGATGACCGGCCGGAGTCGACGGGTGGCTATAGCCGTGAACTCACTCAGGCCTTTCTGGAATTCGTCACGACCCGCTTCGAGCCTTCGGTGGTGTACTTCAACGACCCGGAAATCGTGAAATCGATATCGGGTGTGCGAGAGGCCAAGGGGCACGACGACCATATCCATCTCTGTTTCTGATGGCGGTTATACAATCATCCACACTGCGAGGGTAAACATGGATGCATCACAAAGAGGTCGTGCGGATTTGGAGGCCTGGAAAAGCGCGCAGCCGGATGACCTATTCGCGGATGATGACGCCATTTTGGCCCTGGTGAGGCATTATGGATTGGAAGCCCATGCTGACCGCTTTCATCAGGCGGGGCAGGTCGTTGCAGGGCCTGTGGATGTCTTGGCTAGAGAGAACAATCTGGCTCGGAACCTACCTGTACTCGATGATTGGAATTCGGTCGGCACCTATACGGCTCAGGTCGCTCATCACCCCTCATGGAGAGAGGTGGGACGACTTCTCTATGGAACCGGAATTATGGCGCTTTATGGGGATGACCCTGTTAGCCATGGTGCCATCCTCACCCTGTTTTATTTGACCGCGCAAGCGGGTGAGGCGGGTCACAACTGCCCCTTTGCTTGCGATGCGGGTGCAATCCGAACGCTGAAGAGTTTGGGAACAGATGCGCAAAAGAGCCGGTACTTGGCTCCTTTATTGGACCCCGATTTCGATACCAATTTTACGGCCAGTCAGTTTCTGACCGAAGTGCAGGGCGGCTCTGATGTGGGTGCGAACGCCGTAGTGGCTCGCCCCATCGATGGCAGTTCTGGACCCGGTTCGACCTGGACGATTCATGGTGAAAAATGGTTTTGCTCCAATGCCGATGCCGATGTGTTCGTGATGACGGCCCGACCGGAGGGTGCGGCTGAAGGGACGTCCGGCTTGGGGCTGTTTTTGGTGCCGAGGATCAAGCCCGATGGCACCATCAACCAGTTTCGAATTCGGCGCCTGAAGGACAAGTTGGGGACCCGCTCTATGGCCTCGGGTGAAATGGATTTTCAAGGTGCCTATGCCGAGTCTTTGGGGCCAGTGGGCGATGGGTTTAAGGCGGTCATGCGCCTGGTGATCACCACGAGTCGGTTGTACAACGCGGCGGGTTGCGCGGCGCATGCCCGGCGAGCCTGGGTCATCGCCAGCACCTATGCTCAGCATCGCCGTGCCTTTGGGGGTCCGATCGTTCAGTTTTCCTCGGTGCGAGAGACCTTGGCCTGGATGCGAGCAGACGCGGCAGCCAGTATGGCTTCAACCTTGTGGTTGGCAAGAATGCTCGAACAAAAAGATGCGGGTGATTTGAATGAAACGGAGTCCGCGTTTTTCCGGGTTGGCGTCAATCTCAATAAACTTCAAACGGCGGTGTTGGCCCATGATGCTGTCAACCATGGCATAGAAGTGTTGGGCGGCAATGGGGCGATAGAGTCGTTCTCTATTTTGCCGAGGCTCTTGCGCGACAACGTGGTCTACGAGAACTGGGAGGGAACCCACAATGTACTGCGTGCCCAAGTGCTGAGAGACTGTGCGCGTCTTGGGGTTCATCAGGGTTTCTTTGATGTCTTGGCCGAACGGTTGGGTGAGGCGGAGATCGCGGATGACCGTGCGCAGATGGACCGTATTTTGGGGATGCCTCCTGCTGAGGCGGAGTTGCATTTTCGGCGTTTAGCCCACCGAATGGCGATCCAGTTGATGCGCGCAGCGATGGCTCCGATCGGAGCGCTTGCAGACGCCTCCGTTTTGGTGGGCCGCCACTTGGGCAGCCTACCTATTGATGGCGACTATATCGATCGGTTGAACCGGCTGCGCCGCTAAGCGGTCTGGTTCAACACTCGTCGCAACTGCCCGTGGTGTCGTAGGGGTCTGTATCGCTGGGAACAAATACACCCGCGAGCTCCCCACCTTCTTCAGTTTCAAAGAACTGCACATGACCCACATCCCAGCGTTGGCGACTGTTCATCCGTGTTTGTATCGGAGCTTCAAGTTCGACCTTTACGCCCAGGATGTAGATGGACACAGTCACGATGCTTTCACCGCCCCCACGGTCGGCCCAATAGTGCACTCGGATGTTGTATCGATAGGCTCCAGGATTTTTAACGTTGATGTTTTCGGGCCCATACCCAGAGGTGTTGTCCAGGGCGTAGATTGGAGAGCCCCACCCTTCCCCCTCACCATTCCAATCCGCGTCGGGATTGCACCATGAGGCATCATTGCAACTCCACATTTCTTCATCTTCTGGCACCATATGAAGATCGAGGTCACTGTTGGATGTGTCCCAACTCATGGCCACGTACAGAATATCGTTTTCGGGTTCGATCGTGACCTCGCATGTGGCTTGTTCCGATTGAATGCCGTTCCAGTCTGTCACGATGAGGCCGACCTCGTAATCACCGGCCACGTCCAAGAACAGTTCGGGGAATTGTTCGGTGGGATTTCGGAGGCTGGTTCGCGACAAATAAGGCTTGGCGATGAGCTCCCAATCGTAGGTCAGTGGGTGCAGGTCTTCGATATCCTCGGGGTCTTCACTGCCCAGCGGATTAAGCGTCACTGTTCGGGGTGGCGTATTGTTGTCCAGTGCCTCGCAGTCGATGTTTGCGACGGGACGCAGGTAGTTTCCATTACCGACAAGACGCACCGAGACTAACGACTCGTCGGGATCGGATGAGATAATCGTGATGCGAGTGGAACCCTCATCATCTGCGGAGGTCGGAGCATATTTGATGGGAGCGCTGAATTCTGATCCTTCGGCAATCGTGCGGTCAGTCAGATCGTAGACCAGGCTAAACGGACCACTGGGAATGGTTGCATCGATAAGGGTAAGCGTTCCGTCTCCGGTATTCTTAATGGTGAGGGTTTGGATGACCTCATCGCCGGCCTCCACATCTCCTCCACTCTTGGGGTCGGAAAAGTCGAGTGCTTCCGGCACGGAAATGTCGGGAGTCGAGCCTTTTACGCCCGCCCCGGTCAGAGGGATTTCGAGGAAATGGTAGGCCGCCGCATCCCATTCGGTTTCCTCTCCGTCGCCGTCGTAGTCCAAGCCCGAGTTGCTCTCAATATCGAGTCTCGCGTTGTAGTTCGTGTATTCAGTGGGACTAAAGGTCACATCCAATGTGGCAGTTTCCCCTGAAGCGATGGTTTCCAGGTCATCCAGACCTTCAATCGTAAAGACGTCGATATGCTGTTCATTGACCTTCAGTTCGGTATCGTAGATTTCAAGTGTACCCGAGCCCGCGTTGAGAATCTCGACACTGGTGGTCACCGAATACAGTTTGACGATGTCTCCGAAGGTCACTTCGCCAGGGTTGGACGCAATCTCAGCAGACAACCGAGTGGGCTTGCTGTATTCCACGCCGCCCCCGCATGCGGACACAATCCCAAAAGTCAGGAAGGAGGTGTAGCGGTTCATGATGGCTCCTCTTTACATTCACGAGTGGCCGATAGTTCGGGAGAGTGTTCACTGTAGACGAACGTGCCTTCATCTCCATCGATGGAGATGTAGCCGGCATTCCAAAAGTAATTGTGGGTCAAGGTCATCGAGGTGGTCGTGTGCAACTCACCGTTCATGTGTACGGCGACAGTGGCCTCGGTGGTCAGGCCTCCGTTGTCGGAGAAGTAGTGGACACCGATGTGATAGCTGGTGTCGACCAAGTCGGTGATGGTGATGGTCTCGGGTCCAAACCCGTCATCTGCGTCGCCTGAGTGACTACCGGATCCACCGATCGCCCAATTGAGTTCAGTTTGGCAGAAACTGAGATCGTCATCACTAAACCATGTCCCTCCGTTGGGTACGAGATGAAGGTCGACGTCGGAATTGTCTGTGTTCCAGGTGAGGGAGACGTACAACTCTTCCACTGGACGGGCGCGAACAGTGTGTTGAGCTGGGGCGCTGGTTCTTCCGGTACTGTCTGTCACTTTCAACTCAACAGTGTACGAACCCGCGACGTCGATATCGAGGTACGTCACGGCTGCATGGTCGGACACCAGACTGGCATTACTATGAGCGGGAGCATCCACAATTTCCCATGAATAGGTGAGTGGAATGTCCTCCTCACCATCCTCGCTTTTGGTGGAATCCGTTCCATCGAGCATCACCAATTCCGGTGGGTTTATTTCCGTTTCTCCAGTAATTACGGCTTCGGGATAGCTCATCTCGACATCGATTTCCCCGCCCACGAAACTGATCGAAAACGCGGGCTCGTCGGGGTCATCACTCAGGATGTTTAGTGTGCCGCTGTGACCGTCGAGGTTCCCATCGGGCATGTAGGTCACCGGTACGGGAGCCGCTCCTCCTGCGGGAATGACCAGGCCTACAAGACTGGTGTCGAGCCGGAATGCGCCCGAGCCTGTTTGGTCGGTGCCAAAGATATTGAGATCGGCCTCTCCAACATTTTCGACCAGCATGTACTCGACCTTGATGTCGCCGGAGTCGACGTCACCGAAATCGATCGACTCGGGATCGACGGAAATATCGGGTTGGGGACCCACGACGCCTCTTCCACTGATTTGAATCGTCGTCGACGGGTTCTCATCGTCATTGCTGGTGATGGTGAGCGTGGCGTCGTAGTCCACGAGTTCCGAGGGCTCAAAGGCAATGGGAACCTCCAGCGTGTCGGAAGGGCTCAACTCCAAAAGGCCGCCAACAAGACCCTCTTCCACATCGGCCAGGTCCCAGTCCATGGTGATGGCGTTTGTATCGCTGGACAGTTCGATGGCGCTGATTTCTAGGGTGGCCCGACCGGAGCTGTAGACCTGAACATTTTTCTCTATGCGTATGCCAGGCACCACCTCGCCGAAGGCGAGATCGCCAGGTGCGACGGAAACACCGGGGGTCAATCGGGTGATCTTGGTTTCGGGCGGACCGCAGGCCGTAAGGGCGGCAATGAGCAATGTAATCGGAATCTTTGGCATGAGATCG
>Ga0163180_10002209_pt1 | contig 10907 bp, 4 predicted proteins | sample AtlANTMetagenome_2_FD_109647 | JGI IMG/M metagenome (GOLD analysis project Ga0163180, IMG submission 109647) | Marine eukaryotic phytoplankton communities from the Atlantic Ocean - Atlantic ANT 4 Metagenome | ecosystem: Environmental > Aquatic > Marine > Oceanic | place: North Atlantic Ocean...
GAAGAAGAAGAAAATGACGAAGAAGAAGAAGAAAATGAAGAGGAAGAAGAAAATGAAGAGGAAGAACGCGTCGCGACGCCTCCAGAACCGAAATCGATGACGACGACGACGACGGCGACAAACATGAGGAGGAAATCGCGAGTCTGGGGGGCGGAAACAGCGCCTGATGAGAAGAGGAAGAAACAAGACGACGGTAAAAAAGGAGGAGGCGCTGTGGAAGAGAAGGAGAAAGAGAAACCAACGACGAAATCATCTCCTCAAAAGAAGAGCAAAAACCCGTCGCCGGCGCCTCCGACTGAGAATCCGCCCGCGCCTGCTCCAACTCGTCGAAGCACTCGATCGCGAACGCCAGAGGTCGTCGAAAGAGAAACCGCGGTAAAGAGAAAACGCGGTCGCCCTCCGTCTACATCAAAATCTTCACCTCCGCGCGATGCAGCGGAAGCGCCGCCAAAAAAGAAACGGGGACGACCGCCGAAAGCGCCGACGAAGAACACGAAGACGAATACGAATACGGCAAAGAAGAACGTGTTTCCGGCCAAAAAGACACCACCACCACCACCACCGGCGGCAACGACGACGACGACGACGAAACCATCGTCCACGGCGACAAAAAAACGCGTCGATGCTCCTCCCGTTCTTCGTCGTTCCTTGCGGTCTCGCTCGCCCGCGCCGAAATAACTTCAAAAGTAGTCGTTTTGTAATACAGCGTTTAGGGTAAAATGTGATTTGACATTTGAAAGACAGAAGAGATTTTTTTCTCTCGTTTACTAACGACATCCAATTCCGCTCCATTGAACCCCCTAAAGCGCGGTGTGTAGTCGGTCTTTCTTTCGTGCAAAAGTTGGTGCGCGCAGAACCGCCGCTTCTGAGTCCACCGCGAGCGCGCGTTCCCACGAGCAGAGTTGCGAGAGTCGCATCGCCGCCCTTTTTTGACGGCACAGACAAAAAGAGACTCAAAGACGCGTCGTAGTGAACGTTTAAATTTGAACCATCGACCATCGCGCGGTGACATGGCTTTGACGACTGCGCGATACATGCATCGCGCGACGCGCGACGTCTTCGCGGCCCGCGGGTCGTCCTTTTCGTCGAGTGGCGGTGGTCACCGACGGGTGCCGGCGTCGGCGCCGTCTCGCTCGAGCAGAAGACGCGCGAACGCACTCAAAAACAGCGCGACTACTTTTTGTATCGCTGGGGAAAAAAGATCGAAATGCATCGTCAAAGTCTCGTCAAACGAAGGACAAAAGAATGCGGCGATGATGCGCTCGAGCGCGGGAGCAGTCGCAGTGGGAGCGTATGCATGCGGCAGACGAACGTGTTTAATCGCGAAAGCATCGTCCTCGGCGAGAGATGCGACGATTACCAAAGCCTCCTCATCGACAGGGAAAATTAGCAACAAAATTCAGAACATACCAAAGCCATACAGGTCGATATTCACCCTCGCGTCGGCGATGGTGTTCGTGTCGTTAATCGCCAACAGCGACTTGTCGATCGCGTTTCCGCACTTGGCGCCGGTGCAGAAAGGGTGCGAAATCGTGAGTACAAATGTAATTAGAAGTTTTCTGTTGGTAATGGACGGTGCGTTGGATACGGCAGAGTGCGCGTGGATTTTATTGAATAAGATACGGGCGCCGCAAGGCGTAATACAAGGGTTGATTGAGATGCTTTCTGGAGCTGGGGCGTTGATTACTGGCACAGTTAGTACCGGTGTGTCTGCAGTTGGTGCAGCGGTTGCGTTTGTGATGTCCAGAGTGGCGATGTTTCTCGCGACGGTTGCAGTGTGGGCGGGCGCGGGGACCGCGGCGTTTGTTTCTTCGGGTGGTTCGGGCGCGCAAGGGTTGCCGACACTAATGGTGGTTGCCATCACGGCTGGTGCGACTGTTTTGATGCAGAATGCGTGGAGGGTGTGGAAAGGTGATGGTATTGATATTAGCAGTAGTAATGCAACTCCGGAGGCGGCGAAGCCACCGCCCCCACTCAAGGCGGAACGGGTCATTCGATCGGTGGCGCAACCGGTTGTATCTGAAGTCGTCTCGACGCTGAAAACAGTTGCCTCTATCCCATCACCGTCGACGCCAAGAGTGGTCGACCAAGATAGTGAGGATGTCAGAAGAGTCTTTGAACGTCTCAAAGCAGAAGCGGAAGCGAACGCGAACATTTCCAACTTGAATAACAAAGAGAACGCAGATGATACAAAGAGAATCAGCTCCAAGCAGCGATTCCAAGCGTTTACATATCTGGTGAAGGAAACTCTGGACTCAATCAAAGGCATCGCGAACAAAGACGCGAACGAAGTTATCTTCGACGCCAAGTTTCAAGTGAAAGAAGTCGCCAGCATCACGTCGAAGACTTTGGACGAAACTTTCTCCGATAAAGAGCAGTTTGAAGAATCCTTGAAGAGAATGTTGAAGAAAACCACCAACATTGCCAACGAAACTGTTATCACCACGGCACCGATGTTCAAAAAGCTCTCTCCGGTTCTCTCAAAATCAGCTAAGCGAGCCGCACGAGAGTTACGAAAGATTGATGTGAGTCAAACTTCGTATGTTTCTGATGAAACTAAGTCTGATCTCCCGGAAGTGGAGACGCCTGCGATGCCTAAGATTGAAATGCCGAAAATGGAGATGCCAACGATGCAAAACGAACGAGAAGAAAAGAAGGAAGTAGTAGAAAAGAAAGAGGAACCACCGAAACTGTCGACTACTGCGATTGAAGAGAAAGACACGAGATCCATCGAAAACGCGAAGAAAGAAGCGGCAGAGAAGGTTTTGAAGGAGATGGCTGCGCTGGAAGCGCAAATGTCTCGATTTTCCACGGGGAGCGACGAAAGTATCGACTCGCCGAAATCTGGAGCCGAAAGCAAAGCAAAGATCAGCGTTCCTGACGTCGAGCTTCCACCGGGGACAAAAGTCATCCGAGACTCCGAAGACGACGGCGACGGCGCTCGGAAGTAAACGCGTGTTGTCGTTGTAAAGTAGTCTCTTTTTATTTATTGTAGCGACGTGTAACTCTTGTTTGTATAGCCCTCCATCAAAGCATCTTCATCAACAAAAAAGCCCCTCTAAATACTTTTTTCCCCAGAACGTCCACGCGCACGCACGCATGACGCCACCACCGATGTCGACACGCGCCGCGGTTGTCGCGATGCATCGAGCGGTGGCTTTGTGCATTCGAAGCCGAGGGATGGTCACGTTCGCTCCGCCTCCTTCTTCTTCTTCTTCTTCTTCGGTATCTTCTTCTTCGTGTTCGTCGAGTCGAATTGGATTTGTCCGAACAGGAGTAGGCGCGAAAGAGGGAAGCGAGACAACGAAACGAACGACGGGGAAGACGAAAAAGGAAGAGGCGTTTCGCGCGGTCGTGGACATCGCAAGCGCGAGAGAAATGGTCTTTTTTCACCATCGCGCGAATCAAAGTGCGCCGACGACGAGGCACGCGAACAAAGAGCAAAAGGGGAGGATACCGATGCCGTTCGTCGTCGCCGGGGCGCCGCATGCCATCGAGAACAACAATAATAGCCGCGCGGTCGTGAACGACAAAAACGTTGATGCAATCGAAGACGCGTTGAGGAGACTGGAAATTGCGTTTCCTCCGTCTTCAACGACGACGAGTAGAGAGGACAACGAGGAAGAAGAGAATTACAACGGAATGTGGTGCAAAACGCACCTGACGTATCAGCCGTCGAACTTAGTGAGGAAACGAAGACACGGATTTTTAGCGAGGAAGAAGACGGTTGGTGGCAGACGGGTACTCGCGCGTAGAAAAGCAAAGAAGAGACGAAAGTTGTCAGCGTAAAGAAGAGAACAGTTCATAAATAATCGTAAATGTAATTCCTTCGTATACAGTTGTATGTGTAAATATGAATAAATAACAGTTTCGTGCATAAATTTCTATTTAAGTCGAATAGATGACGTGGTTTTCTCGGAAGATACGTTCACTTGCTCTGCCCCCATCGTGTGCATGCGTGGACCACGCTAAGGGATCGATCAGTTCTTCTCCTATGGCAGCGGCACCGTAAAATCCCAACACCAATACTGCGCTCGGTACTGGCGAGAGCCATCCAAAAAAGCTGGCGAACGAGAATGGTGCAGAAAATGCGTAGAAGAAGAGCGAAGTGAGCGCGATGTGTCGATACACCGAAGGTGTTGGTGTTTCAACGACACGGAGTATGGTCGTCTGAGACTGAAGAAAGTTCTCGCAGTGATTGTAACAATCGAAAGCGGCTTCGTCACTCATCAGAGCATTTTTACGAGCAAATTCCACCGTCCGTTGCAGCTCGGCAATGCACACCGAAGCTCGACTTTCGTGCGATGTCGCTAACATAGCATTTTTAAGTTTTGTATCATGTTGTATGTGAGTGAAAACTTCCGCAACAGATGGTACTCCGACGCTCGCATCGGCAATATCGTATGGATCGAGTGGTTTCAGAGTAAACGACGAATCCAGATTGGGCCCAGAATTACCCGATTTTCTCGTATTTTCGATATCAGTACCGATAGTTTGAGAATAGAATGGAACGCCGAGGCGGTGATCGCGCACACTTCTTCGTGCGAAGACGAGTGCGAGATCGAGCAAATGTCGAACGCGTTCTCTCAAGACGTTAGGATTGACTTCCCCTTTATTCACGCTGTCCACGCTGAAGAAGAAGCTCAGCGCTTCTTGCTTGAGCACTTCTTCCTCCTTTGCCGATTTACGAACAAAGATTCCGCGTTGTTTTCCTGACCTTTTCTTGGCAGAGGTGTTACCGTTATTGTGTCCCAAACAGGTTGCGGAGATGACGTTTATTGACCGTGCGGAATCGTACATGTCATCCAAAGCGACGAGCACTTCGTACCATTTACGATAGCCGACATGTGCAATATGCGATAAGGCAAAGCCTATTACAACTCCAGCAAGTCGGTGTGCGGTTCCATCGAACGATACAAAGCAATAGCTTGCATCTGAAAGCTTCCCACAGGATAATTCTTTTAGGATCGTGGCAAAATAGGCGACAAACACCACTGAAAGAAGTTGCGGTATGCAGCTCACGTATATGGTGCCTCGCATTACGAAAATCTGTGTAATGAAGTAAAATCGACCCCTTTCCGATTCCTTTGCCGCGCGAAGCGTCGAGGATGTCGCCGTGGCAGACTCGCATGTCTCCGCAACGACAAGAGTTTTCTTCTCTGTAGGTCTTTTGCACAAGTCAGCCACCGTCGTCTTTGAACGCGTCAAATTTGGCGATACAGATTGTTTCACTCGCATAATCGCTTGATAATCCTGAACTTGCTCACCAGAATCGTCAACGACGTCATGTAACGCTTCGCATTCGTTCCAGAGATTGTGTCCGAAAATGGATAAATCGTGGTTTGGTTTTATCCAGCCGAAAGGTTTTTCCAACCTATCGCTGACTTCCAAAACTCCGTAGAAACACAGTGAGACCAAAATAGCAGGCCAAAACGCAATGTACTTAAAACTCACCGTGAAAAGGAGAGGACTCGAAAAAACGAAGAAAAACACAATCACGTTTACCGCGTGGACCAAAACTCGCGGCGTTGGCGTGTGTGCTGCGCGATGACAGTTGAGGACTGCAGATAAGGCTTGGCAGATCTCTCTGTGGAGGTCCGTGGCGCCACGGTCACACACAAATCTCTTAATTCTGAGGTTTTCAACGAACGCATGCAACTTAGTCGCTATGAAATTCAATCGTCCTATTGAGTCCTCAATTTTGAGAAAAGCATCATGGATTTTATCGTCCTGTTTCTCGGACTCGAATATTTTTTTATCCAATAAACGACCGAGTTTTGGGCTCGCATCAGAATAACGGTCAGCAAGGAGGACATTCGCATCGTCACAATGAATTGTCTCGCCATTCGGTCCAACTCCTAAAGTAGATTCACGAAGATATATTCGTGCCACGGCAAAAAATAGTGTTGTTAACCTCAGAACGTGTGCTCTAGGAGATACGCGAATTGTTGTACTGTGTGCTGCTGAGTCTGACGGTGTCGTCGTGTTCGTACCGTTACTGATGAACAACAGTTGTGGATTCACGAACGCATTCGTACCCATATTTAAATTTCTCAAAGCACATCTGAGCTTTTCGAGCGATACTTTAGCTTCGTAGTATCTCTCATAAGCGTATCGAAATCTATATACGATGACGAATGCCAATATGGAAGCGACGGCTGTATGTGCATCTTTCGAAAATGTTACCTGACACTCGCTCGGTTCGAGGACCTCTTCACCGCATTTCCATATCTTCGCTGCTTGGGCAAGGCACGCGAGCAATCCAACGATGACGCACTGCGGAATGAGTTCGGACAACACGGTGTTACGAAACTTAAAAATGTCTCGGAATATGCGAGCGTGAGAACGATTTTCGGCTTCAGTTTTTCCACCCATGACCTGTGCATTCGTGAGAGCAGAACTGTTCTTGGGCGATTTTTTCGTGATATGACCTGATTCAACATCACCACTATTTACATCATTCGTGGCAGAAAGAGCAACGGATGGACTCACAGTTTTGCCGACGCCGGCGTCAACGAGCACATCGGTTGCCGAATGGGGTGAGAGTTTGCTCAAATGTTTACCTGAATCCAAATTATTTCATATCGCAGTAGGTAGTGCGGAATCAAACATAACTTCACGGAATAATCTCGATTCTTTATAATGCGCAAATCCTGCAGCTTCAATATCGTGACCGTCGGTATCGTAATCGAAGGGATTCTCCATATTACGCGCTATTTCTGCTGTGCCGTAAAAAGCAATCGCGATCAGCATAGCCGGCGCCGGTGATAACCATCCAAAACCTGCAGTGAAAATAAACGGTGCAGAATATACGAACGCAAACAAAGCAAAGTTCAATAGATGCAAGTATATCCACGGCATTTTGGTCTCACTGATTCGTTCGAGATTATTGCAAGCGATTAAGCACTCGTTGAGATCGTTGTACAAATCAAAAGCGCCGCGTTCGGAAATCTCGTTTCTTTTGCGCGCCTCCTCGACGAGTTTCTGACACTTGGCCACAATAAGCGCTGGTCGAGATGATGGGGGCTTCCTGCACATGAAATCCTTTTCGCTTTCCGTGAGAATTACAGAAAGTGAAGGGTTTCCCCGAGGATCTTCTCGAATTAATTGACTGGAATCAATATTCGTACTGTGAACTTCACCGACTTTTCGGACGCCATATCGCGTTTCGCGGGCGATGTGTCGAATGAATCCAAACAAGCAGTTCGATAATCTAATGAGTTCAGTTCGGAGTTCCACGGAGCTGATGAACGCTGTCGAAGCCTTAGAGGCGTCTTTGTCGTACTGAATTTCACCGGGCAAATCCGGTCTGAGAAAGGCTAAGGAGCCACACGCAAAGTTTCGCGCACCTTCACACAAAGTACCCATGAATTTCTTCGCCTCGTAGTATCGATAATACGATATGCTGGCCCGAAAACAAAGAGTGAAGCCGATAACGCCACCGCAGACGGAGTGCGCGGTGTCGCTGAAGGTAGACGGGCAGTCGCGATGCGACATCACATCAGTACCGCATTGTTTTACTTTCGTATAGTTTGCAAGCCCGGCGAGAAGTCCTGCAAACACCGTTGGCCACAGAATTCCCGGGAGGACAGTATTCTTCCACGCGAAGATATCCGTGAAGAATGACGTAGACGTCAAACGACGCCGCTGTACCGAGGTTGAAATACCGTGGATCTTGGATGATACACCGGTGTAAGATTCTTTATGCGCAATGTCGTTGAAGAGTTTCTCGGAAACCCGACGCAACCCTTTCGTGCGATCAAAGTCTTGTTTTGAAGCGATTCCACCACCGCTGCTGATCGCTTGCGCGACTTTGACTTTATCGAATGTCGGCGCTTCCTCTACCGCGGAGTTTGAAACCTTTTCATCGTCTGCGCCTGTTCCCAGAGATTCTCCTCCGAAAGTACCACGGAATATTCGCTTGAAGTCGTGGATCTGTGCAGATTCCCGCGCCAATCGCCTACCGAGATCGCTTAAGTCATGAGAAGGACTCGTCCAGCTGAATGGATCAGCCATGGCCGTGCCCATCTCGTTGATGCCGTAGCAAGAGATGACGACTATACCTGACGGGATAAAGGCTATCCATTTGAACGTGACGACAAACACAAACGGCGCCGTAAAGACGAATACAAAGAGAATCAGTTGCAATAAATGCGTGAACGCAACAGGTACGGGTGTTGTTGCTACTCTGTATGCAGCTCGCGTAGCTGCAAGTGTTTCCTCTAAGGTTTGGTACACTTCAAATGCAGCGCGTTCACACACGTTTCCGAGTCTGCGCTGATGCTCAACAATCGTTTGGATTTGAAGACACGCGTACGCACACCTCGACGGTATGGGAATGTCTCTGAACAATTTATTGAACATGTTTGCATCCATAACGGATGGGTCTTTCGTAGCGCTCATATCTCCATCATTAATGAGTAATTCTGGTATTTTCGGACATCCGTAGGGGTCTTCCATCAAAATAGATTCGGCACTCATCTTCCTTCCAAACTCGTCGCCGACTCGAGATTCGCGAACTTGTATACGCATTGAAGCATATGCGATGTTCGTTAAGCGCAGTATTTCCATCTTCGCTTCTTCGCATGCTTTCACGTCTTTCTCGAAATTTTCCTTGCTTTGATTTGTTGATTTGCCTTGAACAGTATACTCGTAATCTCCTTCCCATGGCTTTTCCCCACATTCGTAATCGATGGGGCGGATAAAAGATGAAGTCAATACGTTTACGTTCCGTAAAGAAACGTGCATTCGACCCAAACACTCTTTTGCCTCATAATATCGATCGTACGCCCAATCCGCACGAAATACGAGCAAGAAGCCAAGTGCGATGGTGGAGATACCGTGAGCGGTGGGATCCATAGCAATCAAACATTCGGAAGCGTCCGTGACTTGGGAACCGCAGGAGACATATTTTGCAACTTGAGCAAAAAGTGCTAATCCGATGGCAAAAACAATCTGAGGAATAATATCAGGTAAGATTGTATCACGCCACTGGAAAACGTCTAGGATGAAGTCAATTTTGAAAGATGATGCCGACTTCAACTTTCCAAGGCCATCGCCTCGCCGAACGCGATCGACTGGAGGTAAATCTCGATCGCGAACTGCTCGATTTACCACCAACTTTGCAGCTCGCACAGAAACACACGCATCTCCAGGTGGAAAAAGCGGTTGTGTCCGATTGTTATCTTCAGAAAATTCTCGCAAACTCGAATTACTTCTCGCGTGCTTGCCAAGAGCGGAAAAGTATCTCTTCAGACTGGCTCTTTGAGAAGAGCGCACATCTTCAAGTTGATCTTCGCCCTTCTCTTCTTCGACATTTCTTTGCACAAGTATCTTTCTACCCTCGTGGATTCGAGCAACGTCTTCGAACAGTTCGGCACCTAACTGCGATAAATCGTGACTCGGTGCCTCCCATCCGAAAGGGTTTTCCATCTTTTTCGCAACTTCGGCGACGCCGTAAAATGCCATCGCCAGCAAAGCCGAGGGGAATGGCGTGAGCCAATCAAACGTCGTCGTGAAGCAAAACGGCGCCGAGTAAACAAAAAACAATAACAAAGTCGACAACATGTGCGCGTACTTGTTAGGCATCGGCGTCGTCGTGATGCGTTCGCACGTCTTCATGCCGGCGAGGATGCGTGAACAATCGCGATAAATCTCCAAAGCACCTCGCTCGCACATTTTGCCAAGTCGTCTGCGTTTTTCAACAATGTCAAGAATCCTTTGACCGACGGCATTTGCGCGATTAAACGGTTCGAGATGCACAAACGCTTCAATTTCCACTGGATCTCGAAGTAGGTCGAGCAATGACGGTTTTCCAGCGCGATCGTATCGCACGACTTCATCTGCCGATATCGCTCCACTTTCGCTCGTATTGTCCGGGCTTCGAACGTCATCGGAGTATCCAATACGCGATTCGCGGATGGCAATACGGAAAAACGCAAACATAAGTTGACTCAATCGCGCGAGTTCTTTTCGATCGCCTTCGTCGACTTCGCTTTGTTGCTGCCGTTGTTGTTGTTGTTGTTGTTGTTGTTGTTGTTGTTGTTTCATATTCTCTGCCGTCTTCTCTCCGTCCTCATTAGGTCTCGGAGCACCACTCTCGGCATCAAAAGAAAGGGAAGAAGCGCACACGAACGAGCAGAACGCCACGTTTAAATTTCTCACCCCGTCTCTCACTCTTTCCGTCGCCTCTCTCGCTTCGTCCCACTTCTCGTGCGCCAAATTCACTCTAAACACCAGCAAAAACGACAACACCACCGCCACCGACGTGTGCCCATCCACGCTAAACGCCACGTCGCACTCCTCGGCTTCCATCACGCCCTTCCCGCATCTGCGTATCTTCAGCGCGTTCGCGAGGATCCCAATCGCAAACCCCAGCATCATTTGCGGAAGCACCGCCACGAGAACCGTTCCTCGAACGCGAAAACACTCTTCGATCCATCGAAACGCGTGGGTCCCCCTTCTTTCGGAAGACGACGACGAAGAAGATTGTCCTCCTCCTCTCTTCTTCGTAAACGTCACCACGCGCGCGTTGTTGTCGCGAAACGCCTTCGTCGCGACGATCTTTCTCTCCTCGAGGCGCTGCTGGTGCTGCTGGTGCTGGTCTTCTTCTTCTTCTTCACTCATCGTCCTCCCCCGACCGCAGCGCGAAGCGACAAAGCCGAATGATCAATCGCGTTTTTTGTTCCATGCGATGTGCGATTTTTTTTTTAAAGCGAAAAGCGAAAATCTAAGCGTTTTTTTAAAAGTACGAACTCACAAAGTCCCTCTCGGAAGAGAGACTTTGTGTACTTACTAAAACGCGCAAAGCGCAAAAAGAAACGCCCCCCTTTGGCCAAAAAAAAAGCGAGAGGAGGCCTTTTCGTCCGTCGAGAGAACACTTTTTCTCCTCTTCTTTCTTATTCTTC
>Ga0163180_10002211_pt1 | contig 10905 bp, 7 predicted proteins | sample AtlANTMetagenome_2_FD_109647 | JGI IMG/M metagenome (GOLD analysis project Ga0163180, IMG submission 109647) | Marine eukaryotic phytoplankton communities from the Atlantic Ocean - Atlantic ANT 4 Metagenome | ecosystem: Environmental > Aquatic > Marine > Oceanic | place: North Atlantic Ocean...
GACTTGACGACGACGCAAATCATCATCTCGACACAAAAAAAGAAACGCGCTTTGTGTCTTCTTCTTCTTCTTCGAGGTGTTGTTGTCGTTCTCTTTTGGATCTTCTTCTTCTGGTCGACGACGACGCTCGAGCGTGTTGTTGCTCTTCCTTTCGAGCACCAGTGAGAGAGAGAGAGAGAGAAACACCACCACCCTCGCTTTTCCAAAGTCGAGAGAGATCCCCCAGAAGAGGGACCATCATTCGACGCGACGAGACACAGTCGAGAGAGCACATTTTTTTGAAACGCGTGTGTATAACACAGTCATTGAGGACGACCGCAAACCATGATGCTTTCGGTCGCCGCGTCCGCCGCCAGAACGCGCGAGCCAAAGTCGTTTAGTACGACGGCAGCGGCAGCCTCTTCCGCCGGGCGACGAAAAAAAAGATCGTCGTCCGTTGCGAGGTGCCTCGCAGGTACGGGCACCGTCATCGTTCGACGCGTTTTTCGACTCTTTTTTTTAAGTCCGGAATCGCTTCCCATTGGATCCTTCCATTTTATCCTCTCTCTCTCGACACGAATCGTCTCGTATCGATCCTGGGGTCTCTTCCACTCTCTTTTTGAGAGACGACGCAGAAGAAGAAGACAACAAAGACGACGAAAACGCCGCCCGACGGGGAGACGCGGAAAACATCCGCTCCGGTGCCTTCCAGCGCGCACCCAAGAGAGTCCAAAGATCCACTATAGTTTAGGGTTTTGGATTTTTGAGATCTCTTTCTGTGTCTCTGATCTGATCTGACCACAAAAACGTATTACATTTTTCTTCTTCTTCTTCTTCTTCGAAACGACGTTAGGCAACACTTTGAATACGAACAATAACAACAATGAAAACAACAAAAACGGCGTGGTGACGGTACGAACCACCCTTCCCGCGGGTGGGAAGTCACACAGAAGAAACGCCGCTGGGGTGTTACGCGCCGCAAAACGCGGGACGAAGAGAGGCGACGCGATTGGTCGCAGAGCTATTGCGATGCCGGAGGGCGACGGCGAGGAGAAAATTTTGACGTCGTGGCGAAGAATTGGGCAGGAAGGAGTGCAAAAAGCGTCGGAGATTTGGTCGGCGGTAAACAACGAAGCTGCGGCAGCGGCGAAAGGCGCGTGGGAAGGCGTGAAACCGGCGCATAAGGTGTTTTTAACCGACATTATCGCCAGTCCGAAGAAGAACGCGTTCGTGAGAAAATGGTTGGGAACGGATATCACGTACGTATCGTTTATAGGAGCCATGCACGTTGGGGCGTTATTGGCACCGTTTTACTTCACCTGGCAAGCGTTTAACTGCTTCTGGATCATGTATTTCATCACCGGGTGCTTGGGAATTACGTTGAGTTACCACAGGCAGTTGTCTCATAAGTCGTTTCAATCGCCGAAATGGTTGGAGTACGCGTTGGCGTATTGCGGCGCTATGGCTGTCCAAGGCGACCCCATCGAATGGGCATCTTCGCACAGGTACCATCACCAACATTGCGATACTCCAAAAGACCCGCATACCCCGTATGAAGGCTTTTGGTGGTCGCACATGGGGTGGTTGTTGGACAACGAAGCAACCATCGAAAGAGTGGGCGATCGATCCAACGCGGCTGAGTTAGCCGCTCAACCGTTCTACCGATTCTTAGAGAAGACGTACATGTGGCATATTGCCGCCTCTGCATTAGGTTTATACCTGCTGGGCGGTTTACCCTTCTTATTGTGGGGCTTCTGCGTAAGAACTGTTTGGGTGTACCACATCACCTGGGCGGTAAACTCCGTCGCCCACTGCTGGGGCAAACAAGTTTACAACACCGGCGACTTGTCCAGAAACAATTTACCGGTTGGGATTTTAGCATTTGGAGAAGGGTGGCACAACAATCACCACGCGTTCGAATTTAGCGCCAGACACGGTTTGGAGTGGTGGCAAGTGGACATGACGTGGTATTTGATTTGGGGGTTGAAAAAGTTGGGTTTGGCGACCAAGGTCAAGTTGCCGACGCAAAAGCAGTTGGATCGCATGCGCATCGAGCCATCCACCGCTTAAGTCAGAACGAAGAAATCAGTACACGCACACGCACACACACACACACAAACACACAAACACACAATCACTAATGGAGAGAGTAGGAGAAAGAAAGAAAGAGAGAGAGAGATCGCGCGTGCTCCAATTAAACGTTACGTAGTTGTGAAAACAAATATCAAAAGACAGCGACACTCGTTACGACTCCCTCGTATTATTTACATTTTGGGTGCCTTTTTTTCAAAAAGAAATCGACATTCTTTTCGTTCTTCATTTTTTCCACCACGTTTGCGAGAGAAGGGAGGCACCACCGATGACGCGCGAGACGCGCGACGAGTCTTCTTTGCCTCCTTCTGCGTCGTCGTCGTCGTCGTCGCTCCCGTTCGCTCTCGCTCGTTTTCCCGGCGCGAAAAACAGAGGTCTCAAAAGCGCGTCGTCGTTAAGAGAAGGTTCGATTGTCTTCCAATCCGTCCCGTACTCCGCCGTCCTCCGAGACGCCGGCCTCCACGAACGAGACCACTTCACGTTCGAACTGCCGACGACGAAATCGACGACATCATCCGTGTCGCAGCTGCAACGATGTTCGGCGACGAAATTCGCGCGGTATTTTTCTCGAGAGAATCAGTTGAAAGATTGGGAAGATGGATACAACGAAGAAACGAAAGCGTTGAAGAGCTGTCGATTGAGAGCGCCGAACGCGACGGTGAGACTGGCGAGTAAAATCGTGTGGAGAATGCAACGAGAGAGGAAAAATGACGCACAAAACACTGCGAAAAGTAGTAAAAACAACGACGAGGATAATGTAGAGAACGAAGTACCTCTGAGCGAAACGACGAAGAAGACGAAAAGAAGGTACAGTTACGCGGGGCTGTCGTACGACGACGAAGGGAAGACGGAACAATTGGGTTTAGGACGAGGATATTCGTGTGTTTTCGACCAGCTGACGCACGGAGAGGACACGCGTACGTTTGGTTTGAACAACGAGAGTGATTACACTTTAGCGGCGATGACAAGAGCGTATTTGACGCACTCTTTGAACGTGGACGAGAGCGTGGTGTCAGACGAAGAGAGAGCGGAGAGATACGAGAGAGAATACGAAGACATACCGTCGGTGGCGGATTTAGCGAAATTGATTGGGAAGTTACGATTGAATTGCCACACGTTATGCGACGACGAATTGAAACCGTATGGAATTGGCATCTATCCAGTGGCGGCGATGATGAATCATTCGGAAGCGCCAAACTGTTTTGCAACTTTTAGAGGTAAAAGAATGATTGTCCGATGCTTGCGAGATGTGTTGCCGGGTGAAGAGTTAACAATTTCGTACGACGAGTTGTTGAAACCGAAACGAGAGAGGGCAAAATCGTTGAAGAGAAACTACGGGTTCGATCTATCGGCAGAGAATGTCGACGTCGACGACGACGGCAAGAATGAGAACGACGAAGATCTTTTGCCTCTTTCTGAGATTCCTTTGATTGGTGGACACAAGTTGCGTGCGCTGTCTCGCTCGCCGAAATACACGACTGAAGACGAACAGAAGGGATGGTTTGAAGTCGAGCGCGCATCGGGTGGAAATATCGACGGTGGATGCCACATATATCGCCTCTTTGGCGAAGAAAGCGGTGGGTTCTTTGAAGACGACAACGACAACAACAGCGCGTTGGCGAGCTTCAACTTGGAAGAGAGCATCGACGATGACGACGACGACAACAACAGCGAGAAAGACGAAGAGAACAATGAAGAAAAAGGAGAACACGTTGGTTTATGCAACGATCCAGAGTTTGTTGGTAAAAAAACGTACGGTCAATCGAGTAAAAGCAAAAAAAAGACGCGATTGATTGTCGAAACGTGGGGCGATTGTAAAAACGTTGTCGTCGCTGAAATCGCCGAACGGTTTTGTCAAGCATTCGAGCTGGTTGAAAAGCTAAACTCGTCATCCACGGGAGACATTTCCGATATCAGCTCGTTACGCCGCGCATGGGACCGGTTCAACAGTTTAACCGATGTCGGATCGGAGCTTTTTGGTGCTTCGGTTGGCATCGCGAGAGGGCACCACTTGCGCGTCAAAGCGTTGGAGACGTTCATGAATGCCGCTGTTCTTTTTTCAGGCTGGTCGCTTGCTCTAGAATGCGGGAAAGAGCTCACGCCAACGTTCGAAAAATATTATCCGCATTTTCGTTTCCATCCACAAGTTGCCGCTCATAACGTCGCTGTTATAAAATTGACATTAGAGAACCTCATGATGATAATGGGCAGCGAAATGACGCCTGTCGAGATTGCGAGGATCGTTGACGATCTCGAAGGGATGAATGGTCAAGCGAAGGAAATAGCATCGAATGTTTCCAGAGTTGTTGGTGAAGATAGCACAATTGTCGAGCAATTGGTAGAGGCAATGCACACGAGCGAAAAAATGCAGGAGCAGCTTTTAGCTCCTGTGGAAGAAAATGACGTCGTGGATGAGACGCTTTCGGAAGCAGAATAGAGCATAGAATAAGAATAGACCACATAGACTCGCGCGCACGCAATAAATACACAAGAACATGTCCTATTTTCATCTTCTATTACTAGTATTGCTCGTATTATTGCTATTTTTACTACTTCTATGCTTGTCTTTGCGTTCACGCGCGCTCAGCTGCAACTCTTCGATGTTCGCGGCTAAATCTCTCAAGTTTTGTTCGAATATCTCGTCCTCGTCGTTATTGCCATCTCTTTTCATCTTACACGTCGGTTCTATTCTCCACACGTCTACAAAAACTTCCACTTCGTCTTTCCTGTGATGCCCGTACTGATTCTTTAACCCGTACTTCATCTCCGCCACGACTTTTGCGCTCTTCGCGCCCAATTTTTTCGTCGCTACTTTCTGAATGTACTCTCTCGTGGACGTCTTATGGAACGAATACACCGCAGTATCCGCCATTTTCATCGCCGCAGCTAAAAACGCCACATCTGCGCCTTTTCTTCTCGTACCAAAAGGTGGATTCGTTACCACCGTATCCGCTTTTGGCCACACGTAATCTTTCCTTTTACCATCGCCGTTGTTGTTGTCGTCGTCGTCGTCGTCGTCGCTTTCGTCGCTCTCTTGCTCGTCGTAATCATCGTATCTCCGAATCAACTCTATCACGTCCATCAGCACCAGTTCCACCTCGAGTTCCGGTTCGTACATCTCTAAATTCTCCTTACATTCGCTCAACGCGTCCATGTCCACATCGAGACCGAGCACGTGTCCCGCACCCATCAGTTTCGCGCCGATCGCCAGCACGCCCGTCCCAACGCCTAAATCGATCACCGATTTATCCTCGATGTCTCCAAACTCCACCGCGGCGAGGTGCAACACTTTCGTCGCCAGCGCGGGCGTCGTCGCGTATTGCTCCAAATTCTGTTTCGGATGCGAAAACGTGCCCACGTCTTGCAGTTCAGATTCCAGCCGTTTCGGTTTCATCCCGTTCCCTCCGTATTGAGGTGGGGTTGTACTCCTCCTCCTCCTCCTCCTCCTCCTCCTCTTCCTCCTCCTCTTCTTCTTCTTCTTCTTCTTCTTCCCTTGGTCTCGTTTTTGTGTCGGCACACTCTACGAGAAGGCACAAATAAAAGGGAAGACCACGGCAATTGTTTAGGGTTTTAGACGAGTCATTTTTTTTCCCGCCATTTTCAAAGAAAAAAAACGCTTCACAGAAGACCAAATCGGCACTTATTTTACACACAAGAAGAAAGAAAAAACACTTTTAAAAGAAGAAGAAAGAAGAATCAATCATGTCCTCGAAATCGGAAGGACCAGCCATCGGGATCGATTTGGGGACCACGTACTCGTGCGTCGGCGTGTGGTGAGTAACGCGCGGTCTTCTTTTTTTTTCTGCCTTCAGTCGTTTTTTTTAAACATTCGGTTTTGTTGTTTGCGCGGGAGTCGTCCCCCGACGCTTCGTCTTCGATTGCACAAATCGTGTCTCGGTCGCCGATTTTTTATACGATTGTTTTGTGTTGGAACAAAGACGCTCGAAAAAAAACGCAACAAAGAAGGCCATGTCGACGATCGAAAACGGAGTTAGACGACGATCTGGCTGGTTCGTCTTCTTCTCGAGTCTCGGCGTCGTTTACGTCGTTTACGTCGAACGCCAAAGCCGTCGCCATCCGAGAGACTACAAAAAGCCGGCGGAAGAAGACGGGAGAAAAAGAAGCTTTCAGAAGCTTCTTTTTTTTTGCGCCTTCTTTTTTAGGGTTTCAAATGTTGACTTTTTTTTTTCGTGTGCTTTGATGATGAGTGATGCTGTGCTGACGATACTTTGATTCCTCTCTCTTTTTATATATAAATAAACAACAACAACAACAAACAGGCAACATGACCGCGTCGAAATCGTCGCCAACGACCAAGGGAACCGCACGACGCCGTCGTTCGTCGCGTTCACGGATTCCGAGAGGTTGATCGGGGACTCGGCGAAGAACCAAGTCGCGATGAACCCGAAAAATACCGTCTTTGACGCCAAGCGATTGATCGGGAGAAAGTTTTCCGATCCGCAAGTGCAACATGATATGAAGGAGTTTTCGTACTCCATCGTGAAAGGAGAAGCCGAAAAGCCGATGATTGAAGTCGAGTTCCATGGGGAGAAGAAGAAATTCGCGGCGGAGGAGATTTCGTCCATGGTTTTGGTGAAGATGAAAGAAGTCGCCGAAGCGTTTTTGGGGAAAGACGTGAAGAATGCCGTCGTGACCGTGCCGGCGTACTTTAACGATTCACAAAGGCAAGCGACAAAGGATGCGGCAGTCATTGCCGGATTGAACTGCTTGAGAATTATCAACGAACCTACGGCGGCAGCGATCGCGTACGGTTTGGACAAGAAGACCTCGTCCGCGGCGGAGAAGAATGTGTTGATTTTTGATTTGGGAGGCGGTACTTTTGATGTGTCTTTGTTGACCATCGAAGAAGGCATCTTTGAAGTCAAGGCGACAGCGGGGGATACGCACTTGGGCGGTGAAGATTTCGATACTCGTTTGAGCAACCACTTTGCCGCGGAGTTCAAGAGAAAGCACAAGAAGGACATTTCCGGTAACGCCAGAGCGTTGAGACGATTGAGAACAGCGTGCGAAAGAGCCAAGAGAACTTTGTCCTCCACCGCGCAAACCTCCATTGAAATTGACTCCTTGTTCGAAGGCATCGATTTCTACACTTCCATTACAAGAGCTAGATTCGAAGAGTTGAACATGGACTTGTTCCGCAAGTGCATGGAACCGGTTGAGAAGTGCTTGAGAGACGCCAAGTTCGACAAGGGTCAAGTGCACGAAGTTGTCTTGGTCGGCGGTTCCACGAGAATCCCGAAGGTGCAGCAATTGCTCTCCGACTTCTTCAACGGCAAGGAGTTGTGCAAGTCCATCAACCCGGACGAAGCTGTCGCGTACGGCGCCGCCGTCCAAGCCGCCATTTTGTCTGGCGAAGGCAACGAAAAGGTCCAAGACCTCTTGTTGTTGGACGTCACGCCGTTGTCCATGGGTTTGGAAACTGTCGGCGGTGTCATGACTGTGTTGATCCCGAGAAACACGACGATCCCGACCAAGAAAGAGCAAGTGTTCTCCACGTACTCAGACAACCAGCCTGGTGTGTTGATCCAGGTCTTTGAAGGCGAACGTTCGCGAACGAGAGACAACAACTTGTTGGGTAAGTTTGAGTTGCAAGGCATTCCGCCGGCGCCGAGAGGCGTTCCGCAAATCAACGTGTGCTTCGATATCGATGCGAACGGTATCTTGAACGTGTCCGCGGAAGACAAGTCCACGGGCCAAAAGAACAAGATTACCATCACCAACGACAAGGGGAGATTGTCCAAGGAAGACATCGAAAGAATGGTTCAAGAAGCCGAGAAGTACAAAGCCGAAGACGAAGAGCACAAGAAGAAGATTGACGCGAAGAACGGTTTGGAGAACTACGCGTACAACATGCGCAACTCGATGAACGACGAAAACGTTGGCGGCAAGTTAGATGCGGAAGACAAGAAGACGATCGAAGCGAAGGTTGAGGAGGTCATCACGTGGTTGGACGGTAACCAAACCGCCGAAGTCGACGAGTTCGAAGACAAGTTGAAGGAAATCGAAGGCGTGTGCAACCCGATCATCTCCAAGATGTACGGCCAAGCTGGCGGCGCGCCGCCGCCGGGCGCGGACTTTGGCGGTGCCGAAGGTGGAGCTGAAGGTGCCGGTGGCGCTTCCTCGGGCCCGAAGATCGAAGAAGTCGATTAAGAAAAAAGTACGGGAGAGAAGAGAGGAGAAATTTTAAAACCCAACACAAACTGTAGAAAACACATTAAAGTTTTGCATTTTAATCTAAAATATACGTAAAGAGGTTTATATAACACCACCACCACCACCAAAGTACGTAGGTACCTATCTTTTACGTATAGAAAAGATCTCATCGCAACTCGTTCATAATTTGTATTTGCATCTTTGCCGCGATCGTCTTTCGACGCTTCAAATAAAAATCACTTGTTGAACGTCACCGCGCGTCTTTTCCTACCCGTCGTACCTGGCGCTTTCAAAGCGCTCTTCAACAAGTTCTGTGATTCTTTTTTTGTTCCTGTTCTCGCCCCTGCTGCTGTCCTGTTCGTGTCATTCTCCCTATTAATCTCTGCGAATACAGCTCTATCTTCCGCTCTCGAGCCTCGTATCGGGCCTTTACGAGCGCTGACGTGTTTTTTGTTCAATCCGGTCGATTTTTGGATTTTTGGTGTGTTCATGACGTGCTGTTGCTCTCGCTCTCTTTTTTCTACATTTTTCCTGCGTTCTGAAAGTGCGGCGCCTTGTAACTTGAATGGTTTCGGCGTGGTACACGCGCGTCCCGTGACGTCTACGATCAGTTCGTCCGAGGAATCGAGAGCAATTGGCGCCGGCGCTTTTGTTCTTTCAGCTTGTGTTCTCCTCGGCGTCTTGGCGACAACTCTTCTCTTCGTTGCCGTACCTTTCTTGTTGCTCAAAGCGTACGTTTCGCGTTCCAGTTCCGCTCGTCTATCTTTTAAGAACTGCCGTCGATTGATTATTGCGCGCTTTTCCGTCGCCAATTGAAACGGTTCCGGATACGTTGAGGCGCCGAGTTTCTGAGCGTTTGACTTCGGCGTCTTAGCGGCATTCATATTAGACTGACGGCTGCCGTAGCCGAACTCGATAGATTCAGGAGTGAACTCAAAGACGTCAAAGTTCGGGTCTTGTTCCCAACCTGAATCGTTCGACGTATTAGCAACGGCATTATTAATATTATCATTAGTAGTAGTAGTAGTCTGCTTACGCGCCACGCCAATCGGTCGATTGAAAATTTTTACCGTGTTGTTCGCCTTGCGTCTCTCCGCCGCTTCCTTCTTAGCCGCTTCCATAGCCGCGCGTCCTTTTGCGCGTGAAGCCGTTTGAAGGTGTGGCGAACTTGTCGCCGTCGTTCGCGGCGGCCAGTGTTGAAACTCTTCCTCTTCTTCTTCTTCTTCTTCTTCAAAGTCGTCGCCTCTTCTTCGCTTCTGAATCTTCGATCTCGCCCTTTTGGGCGGCGACGTATACGTCGATCCAAATCCGTAATACTTGCGCGTTGACGTCACACGTTTCTGGTTTCTTTTCGTCACAGCCATCGTGCGACTCTTCTCTGCTACAAACTCTTTTGATGGTTTCCTCGGCTGCGTGCCGGTGATGTATTGTTTATTTTCAGCCAGCGTCCATCGCGTCTCGTCCACGTGTCTTCGTTTTCTCTCAAAGTTCCCAACCACGTGGGTCACCGAAGGACCGTAATCGTTTATATTTTCATCCTTTTCCTCGTCGGCAGTTGCCACTCGGCTGCGCAACAACCTCGTCTTCTTTGCTCGTAACTCGGCGTTCTTCGCCACTGCCTCGACGCGTCTTCTCGATTCCATTTGACGCTTCTCTCGAATCGATGCCGTCGTTTCTTTCACATTTACCTCGCGTCTTGCAGTAGTATTGCGACTATAGTTATACATCTTCCTCTCCAAATTCCTCGGCGACCGCCTTCTTACCGGTTGCGTTCCCGTAATCACTCTCTCGACAGCTTTGTTCCTCAAAACTGTCGGCTCGCTCGTAAATTTCTTTTTCTGTCGTCTGCTCCTCTCACTCTCTTCCTCTTCTCCCTCCTCTTCCTCGTACTCCGCGTTCTCGTTATTCGGTACCACGTGCGACCAAGGCGGCGAACTTGGCGGCGTGTACGACGACAGGCTCTCGTCTTCATCCGATTCCGATGCGTCGAAGTGTTCTTCCCACGGCAGCGGTGGCGGCAACTCGAACCGATCCGCAGTGGCCGCGTCTGGCTTTTTCCACCCAGGCGGCGAGAGCAATCCTGCGAACGTCATCGGAAAGAAGGTACAGAGCGAAAGACCGCGAGACGCGGCGTCAGTACCGAAAGAAAACACGCGCGCACGCAACAACTAAAAGGAGAGAGAGAGAGAAAAAGAGAGAGAAAGAAAGAGAGAATACTAAGAACATCTGGAAGACCTCGCGTCTTTGCGCCGGGCGCACGCGAGCGAAAGAAAGAAAGAAAGAAAGAAAGTGTGCACCCAACGTCTCTTTTTCTTTCAAAATCTGAGTAAAACTCCCCCTTCCAAAATGATGCTCTTCGCGCGGAGCATTCGGGACGTCGTCGTCGTCGTCGTCGTCGTACCTCTCGGTTTCTCGCTCTCGAAGTACATCTCCGCCGTTTTCGCGTCCTTCTTCGCGCGGGTTTTCGTGTTTTTCGAGTGCGAGACGAAATCGTAGTAGCGCGGCGCGGAAAACTCAAATCTGTGTGTTTGCAAAAGGGGGTTGGCAAACGGTAAGTGATGATGATGATGATGATGATGATGATGATGATGCACGATGCGTGACGCGACGGGTTCCGCCGAGAGAAGGACGGCGAGAGAGAGAGAGAGAGAGACGCGAAAA
>Ga0163180_10002212_pt1 | contig 10903 bp, 3 predicted proteins | sample AtlANTMetagenome_2_FD_109647 | JGI IMG/M metagenome (GOLD analysis project Ga0163180, IMG submission 109647) | Marine eukaryotic phytoplankton communities from the Atlantic Ocean - Atlantic ANT 4 Metagenome | ecosystem: Environmental > Aquatic > Marine > Oceanic | place: North Atlantic Ocean...
ACATCTTTAGTAGCTCCGTAAATAACTTTCACTTGATCATCATTAGATAATGGTGTTGAGTTAGTTGCTGATATCGCTATTGCACCACCTTGAGATGCCGAAGGTTCTATAACACCATCATGTTCTTGAGTTGAAATTGTTCTACCTTCTTCATTATCTTCTGGATTAGTTTCTGTACCATCAGCTTCGTGAATTGTTACAATGTAATTATCTGTTTCACTTGTTGGATCTGAGAATAATGTTTCATCAGCTACACCAGTTAGTGAACCTGTAGCACCAGATAAAAGTGCTGTTTTTTGTTTTCTTATTTGAAGTGTATTAGGTGTAAGAGAAGAAACAAAGTTCTTTGGAGTTGGCATTACTGATACAGTTTTTTCTTGTTCTTGTAATCTAGCTCTTTGTCTGATTAATTTACCACTATTGTCTGCTGATAAGTCAGCTGATAGAGAAGCTTCTGTATCACTAACAACAGCATCAATTATACCTGAAACTTGATCTTGGAAAACAACTACATCTCCTACTTTTAATTCTTGAGTAAACTTAGTATTTGTTCCTAATACTTTATCAGGATCTACTGATTGATCAACAAATACTGTTCCTGATAACACAAATTGATTATCTGTTGTAACTGTATCGGCGGCGAATACTGCAGCGTTAGTATCTATAGAAGCTTGATATACTTGTCTAACATCATCACTTGAATATGATCTAACAGCTGTTACAGCTTTACCACCTGTTGTGGCTTGTTCTAATCTAATTGTATCTGCTGTAGAGAATGTACCTTCTACATCTATTAAAAGTAATGTTGTAGCATTAGCTGCTGTTGATGAAGCTAATGTTCCTTTGGCACCTGAGACTGAACCTTTAATTCTTTGACCTTCTGTTAAATTATAATTAGTACTCGCTACTGTAAGTTTAGTATACATACGAACATCAAATAAATGAAGTCTGTATTGTGAAGCTGCTGTATGAATACCACTAGCAACTGTTACATCTGTCGCGTCATAGAATCTTACTCTAGCTCTACCAATTAAGTCACCATCTCCACCTTCAGGATGAACTTTGGCTGTGTCTCTTAATTGACATGCACCGAATGGTCTAATATCACTAGTATCACCTGTACCAAATTCAGGTTGACCGAAAGCGTTTGTAACTGTATAATAGTTACCGATTTCAAATGGTACTGCTTGTGCACCCGCGTCTTGTTTTGTTCTAGCTTTATTAATTTCAATAAAAGATTCAGAAGCTTTATCTACTTCAAATCCTTTGACATAAGCTTTACCTGATGATAAGATAGAAACGAATTTAGAACTATCTCCAGGTGTTACTGTGTTTGTAGAAAGATAGATACCACCATTTAATTTATTGTTAAAGTGTTCTCTTAATTCTACTTGAAATGGGTTAACAACATAATCACCACTTTCATCAAAAGTTCTTCTAGCTAAAGTTCTTTCTAATGTATTATAAGCTGTGATAGCTGTTTGTTTTGTGATTGTACCAGCTTCAACTCTTGATAACTCAATGAAATTATCAATGTCTTGAGTTCCAGAAGTAGCTTTCGCTACTAATGTTAATGATATTTTTAAACGATTAGCACCAGGCGCATTCTCGTTTGATGAACCTGAAGCATTATCTAATAAACTAGTATCATCTGTAGAAGATATGGCACTCTCTGTAATTGCTAATCCTATTCTGTATGTTGGTGTGTTTGAATATTTGTCTAATAGAATTGTTTGTTCATCACATCTGACAAAGAAACCTCTTGTATAAAATATACCACCTCTTACTGTAGCGGCAGACCCTGTTGAAGTAGATGAATCGTGTCCAGCTACTTCACTAGGTAGAATAGTTTTGAATTCGTTATTATTTGAAGCATCACTATAAGTCCCATTAGCAACTAAAGTAACTTCTTGAATTTCTTCATTGTCTAAGAACTTAGAATATGTTGTAGTAGATGAATCAGCGTTAGCTTTTACATAAGTAACATATAAAGTAAGTGGATCTCCACCTGTTGTAGCTGCTACTGAGTTAATTACTTTAGCTACGACACCAGAAGTTTGACCTTGGTAGTATTTATCATGAGACGCTGTTCTATAAGTCTCAGCTGTTGCTGTACCCGAACCATTCGGATTAGCTGCATTGACTTTAACAGCTTCATACAATGTATTAACTGTTACTGTACCACCCATAACCAGAGCACCTTCATCAAATACATGATTACCGAATCTTTCAACTTGATTCTGTAATATACTTTGTAATTGAGTTAGTTCTCTAGCTTGTATCGCATTAGATGGACGAAATAGAATTTTATGAAAATTCTTAGTTTCATCATAATCATCATAATAAGGCGATACATTTAAATCTGTATTCTGTGCCATTTATGTTACCTTACATTTCTACTATAAGTTTAATATCTTCAATCTGATCTGACGCTCTAGATACAGCTACTCTATTTTCTAAGTAGATGATATCACCAGAATGTCTTTGTACTTCTTCTGCTGTAATAGCACTAGAAGAATTCAATGTACCGTGGTTTGTAGAAGTACTAGAGTATATAGTATTACCATTAGCAAAATCTACAAAGTTGTTTGACTCATTCGGATATGGTAAGTATGAGATAACTCTATTTGTAGAGTCAACTGATACTACGATACCAACTGCTGTTCCAACTACTTCTGTAGATGCATTACGAATAATCGTATCTACTGCAGGAGCTGAAAAACCTGAAGCTTGAAAAGTCATTTTTTTGTACGCTGTTCTTGTTGTAGCTGAACAAAGTGTATTACCACCAGAATCTGTTGGATTAACGATAACACCAATTTGTCTGAAATCATTATCAGTTGGGAAATCACCACTACCTTCTGAATACTCAAGTCTTGAGTTTAGAATGATATAGTTTCCACCAAGTTCTTCTATCGCGTCAGCACCGTGACCGTTTTTAGGTTGAATAATGAATTCAATATTCGCTGAACTGTTTGTACCGTCAGCTGCTTGATTAGCATCATCAAAACCAGGTATGTCTTCGTTAGCTATAAACGCTGTTGTATATCCTGAACCCGCTGTAGTAATAGTTACAGCTGATACACCACCAGATCCGTTTGTTACTACTTGAGCTACACCACTTGAACCATCACCACGAATAGTGATATTAGATGTGGTTGTACTTGCTGTGTAACCTGAACCTGCTGCCTTAATTCTTACTCTTTGAAGAGCTCCGTCTACTGCTCCGTTTTCAACATCCCATTGAGCTGAACCGTCGTCTGTAGCCGCGTCAGCTAATCTACCGTCTTGAGAACCTGTATCAACTCCACCAGCTACTGCTAGTTGAGCACCAAGTGTTTTCACTGGTATAAAATCGTTTGTGACGAATTTAATTACATCAGATGCTGATATCGAATACATAAATTTCCATTGATATCCATCTGACTCTGTTGGTGTAGCTAGTGTTGTATGATCTGGTTTTACAGTTGAAGCTGTATTACCATCATTATTCAAACACTTGTATACATTGTAATCATCTGTTACAACATAGAATAATGAATCCCACAAAGTTGTAGCTCCACTATTAGCTGTATTACCAGATGCATAGTTGTGACGATATTCGTCATAAGTTGTTCCGCTAGTCCAATCCCTTCTAACAATCGCATGGGATATATCCGAAGTAGAAATCTTCTTCAACGCTACCATATTACGATAAGCATCATACTCATCATTTGGACTGTCTACAGGTGTTGGCGGAGTTGCATCGTCTGTCCAAGCGTGTCCTCTGCCGATGAATGAATAAGCTACAGAAGAACTCTGTGTTATATCTTCGACAAACTGCTTCGCGTTGTTTAGACGAAATTTTTCAGTTATAATTGCTGCCATTGTTATTACCCTTTAATTAATAATTTTTTGTTATAATAGTTATTTATATCAGTTATCCGCTCTGAACTACAGCAGAATAATTTAATTTTGATCTTCTATGTAATTCATTTTGTAATCCTGATACAAATCTATTCGGATATAAAGTACTTATATCACTAATTCTAATACCTTCTGAAGGACTTTCTAATAGACAATGCTCTCCAGTCTCTAATAATAAATCATCTCCTGATGATATACCACTTCCACCGTCAAGTTGTATTTTCTTCATCATACTGTAGTTTTCAGTAAACATCATGTCTCCTAAATCACCAATAGTTGGTCCTACAATAGATGAATCTTTCTGTCCTATCATATAGGCTTCTTCTAATAGTAAAGGCTTACTACTTGTTTCATCAATAAGTCTATTACTGTTTGTCTCGTCAATTAAATTAAATGATTCTAATTGACTTGATTCTTCTGACACAAATACTAACTCATAATCAGCTATAGTAGCATCTTCATAAGAAATATATGTACCATCTTCGTTCAAGATTGTACCACCCTGTCCGAAATCTGTTTCACCCAATATTCTACCACTCTGTGGTTCGAATATTAAATTATCACCATCTTCTGTCATTATTCTTTCTGATAAGATACTAGCTGATTCAAATAGTTTTTGACCAGCTGGTCTGTAACCAAAACTAACTCCTGATTGTGATATCTCTACACCACTAGTTAAACTTGTTGAAGGAGCTGTTGCACTACCACCTGAACCTGATCCATCAGCACTAATTCTATTATCTCTAATACGAACAGTAGATGCATTAGTTACTGAATTATGAATAGAATCAATTCTTAAAGCTGTACCTGTTAAGTTAGTAACTTTAGTATTAGAACCGACTGTTCTAGATGATTGTGTATTTAATGTTCGTGTCTGTTTTACACCAGCAGAGAATGTTTTACCTCTTTGTGTTGTAGCTTGTGTAAATAATGGAGATGAGATAATATTAACTTTTCTTTGTCTCATCTCTGAATCGTATGTTTCGTTTGGATCGTTCGCTGTAAGTTTTCTACCTCTACCTTGGAACCCTGATATATAATCAGCATGAGCGTAAGTGTCTCCACCACCTTCTACACCATTACTAATTTTCTGATTAGCTGATGTTATTGTAGTGTCAGGTGTTATTGTACTTGGTTCTTCTTTAGTTACGAATACTTCTGGTATATGATGTAGTTCTATTGAAGTCGCTGTAAAGTAATTAGCACTAGTATCTATATGTTCAATCGACTCTGTACCAGAAAATTCTGTAGCTCTTTTACCTTGATCTGAAAGGTCTGTATGTATAATAATAAATTTATTTGTAGTATCATGTTCTATTACAATACCACGATTATCTGTATCTCCACCTTTAACTTTTGTACCGACAGCTAGAGCGTTATCTAATGTAGAGTAATGTATCTTATGTTGATTATAGTGAGGACTGATATCTAATTCTTTTGTAACTTTGTGACCTTTAGCTGTAACTTCGGCTGTTAATTGTCTCTTAAAGAAATCTCTATCTGTTTCTTCAACTGTATCTGTACCTAGAATGTATGGTTGTCCTGATGATTGATCTTTAACTGTAGAAGAACTGGTAGATAAGAATCTTTCTGTAGTCATTACACCTTCACCTGTCTCTAATAATACTCTACCCTTAAATGAACTAAATACACTATCTTCACTAAAGTCTGTACCTTCTTCTAATTCAATATCAGCTGTGTCAATTTTTGAACCAATAATTAATGTTGGTATAAATGATCTAGCTGTATTTGTTCCATCAAAGTCTACATTATAGATAGCCGCTGAACCATCAACTTCACTTCTAATTGATACTTCACCAAAGAATATTGTACCTGCTGGTGACAATAAAGATTTAACTAAACTTCTATATTCATTAATACTCTTACCGACTTTAATTAAATATGAGAAATCTTGATACTGTTTACTGTCGTGTATTCTCATTGAATCTACAGAAGGGAAACCTGTATCGTTTAAATAGTTTCCGTCTAGTTTAGATTCACTACCAACTTTACCTCTTGATGTACAAGGATTTATTTTACCTATATAAAAATTCTTACTGTCACTTGTTGTTACATAATCACCGTCATTAAATATACCTTTAACATTCTCTAATGTCAACATATTTAAATCACCATTGAATGTTCTTATAGTGGCTGTAGAACCTGTTAGAGCGGCTGTAACAGTAGTTTTACTAACAAGAGATGCTGATACATCTTTAATAATAGCATGTTGTTTATAATTGCCAATTCCACCCTCATCAAAGTCATGACCTGGATCTTGTATTTTTAATTTTTCAATAGAACCAATAGTATCACTATAAGCCCATAGTTTAGCTCCATTACCAGCTGTAACATTTGTTTGTGTAATTGTACATGAGGCACTTGAAGTCCCACCTGTGATAGTACCAGACGGCACACCACTTGTGTCTGTTGTTCTCTTATAGACTAATAATCTTTTCTTTGTCGTATCGTGTTCTACAACAACTAATTGTATGTTAGAACCCGCTGCTCCGTTACCACCACTTTCTGTAATTACTTCTCCAGTTGAGAATGTAGTACCGGTAGTCATAGTATCATAGTAAATATAACCACCCATAAAGACTTGTGGTAATGTCTTATAACTAAGTCCATTATTTGACATACTAATTTTACGAATAGCACCAGAAGCTTCATTAGCTATTATATTACTAGTGTCTATAAATTTACCATAACCATGTAATAATGTTTGAGTTTGTTCAGAATCTTCTAAACTTACACCACGATTATCTAATATAACTTCTATCTTAACACCAGCAAAGTTACCACCACCAGTAATAGTATTAGTTGTTGAACTAGGATAACTATTATCAAATACATCATTATAACCAGGAGATGCTGATGAACTAACTTCTCTATCAGCGTCATACCATTTTAATAATGTTATTTTAGTACCTGCTTGATCTGTTGTGAAATGTGTTGTTCTTTCTAATTCAACACCATTAGTAAATACTTGAACTTTTCTGGGATCAAATCCCATATTAATGTTAGCATTGTCTCTACCTGAATAAGATGTTTGATCTGATACACCTGTAAATTCGTGTATACCTGGTTCAGTCGCTGTTTCTAATTCTATGTTTCCGTCTGTAACTTCTATAAATGCTTCAGCGTGATTACCTTCTGTACCCGTATTAACAAATACTACTTGATCATTAACTGAATATCCTGTACCAGCGTCATCAATTACTATTTCTGTAACACCACCTCTACCGATAGAACCAATAACATTAATTGATTGTGAAGCTGTACCACCAGCTGGTGATTTATAATTAAATGTATCTGATTCAGAATATAATGAACCTTTAGAAGCTTGTTCTGTATAAAGTCCACCACCCATTGTTCTTGAATCAGGACCACCTGATTGTGTACTGTCTTGTTCGAATAAATCAGTATTCTCATCTAAGATAGCGTAGTCTGTAATTAAATTATCGTCTAAATCATATACAGATTCTTCTGATAATATAATACCTGTTCCATCTTCGATACCAATTGGTCTAGCTTGAAATAAGTTACCACCAATACCATGTTCAAATACCATTTGGTCACCATCTTCAAATGTTACATTCTCACCGTCTTGAGTTAAGATATACTGAGCTGTAGCTGATTCTTCTCGTAATACATCTTCTATATCACCAGCGTTTCCGTCTTCTTGACCCAAATAGATACTTGATTCATCTGGATCAATATCTGTCATGACACCACGAACTGTCGCTGTAGCATCAACTCTTAATCCGTCTCTATCAGATAAGATGACTGTATCACCTACACTAAATGTACCTACATGAGGCATTACTAATTCTAACTCATAAGCGTGTGTAGTATCGTTAGTACCAGAAATACCTGAGGCATCATTGATAAATGAAGAAGCTGTAACTACATTACTTGTTAATTTTTTTATTGAACCGTTTTTGTAAACTGTTAAGTCTTTATCACTAAACAGTCTCATAACTGTAGGTTCTGAGAATTCTGATTCAGATGGTTTGATTACCCTATCACCCGGAAATGTTACTTCGGCTTCTAGTCCATATAATATTCTGAATAAAAATTCGTATGATTCTTTCGATCCTTTTGAAAGATATAATTCTTGTACATGCTTTTGTAATAATCTTTTATTAGCCAATACATCTCTGTCAATGAATGGCATGAAGTCTCGTCTAAAATATTCTAGAAAGTCTCCAGAAGTTTTATCTACATCAGCATATGATAATAAATTGTTAGCCGCCTGTAAAGGACTAGCTGTAAATGAAGCTACTGTAGCTTGCATACCAGAAGTCTTACCTGTGATTATTTCATCAGGTTCGAATTGAGCTTCTGAGAATTGTTCAATATAAAGGTTTGAACTTGTACCTATAACATCAACTCTACCTATAGCACCTGATGTAGAACCTACAACGAATTCATCTTTTTCAAAAGATGTCTTTTGGGCACCACCAGAATCAATGTCTATTTCATAATTAAATTTAGCTGAAGGAATTGAAGACGGAGCATAAGTACCAGACTCTTGTAAAAGATTACCTCTTTCACCTGCAGAGTTAAAAGCCTCTCCTGCTGTTGTTCCGTCTTCTAAACCAATGTAATCTATATCTGCCGCATCTTTATAGACAAGTTGACCTTTCTCTAAGAACTCAAAATAAGATTTTAAGAAAGAGACAAATCGAGGTCCATCTTTCTGATAAAATTCAGGTAGAAGTTCCTCGACTTGATCGGCTATTCTGTCATGAAAAATAGGCATACTATATTAATTACCTTACGCTACAGCGTATGAATTACCACCTACAACTACCCACTTAGATGAGCCTCCAGAATACATTAAGATTACTGAATCGCCTATTGCGTTCAAAGTAACAGTTGTACCTGTTAACATTCCACCTGCTGGTGTAATTCTAGAAGTACCAGAATTAGAAAGTGCTTTCAAGTAGATGATTTTGATCTGACCTGATACACCGGCTGCTAGTGATAAATCATCATTAGCTGCTGATACAGTATGAGCTGTAATAGCTGTACTAACAGACGCTGCCTGTGAGTCACCTGTTTTAGCATCTTCTGCTTCTGCGAATGCGATGAAATCTGGTAAGTAATTTAGTAAATTAGATACTGAAAGTTTCTTGTTTACTGGAGTTCCAGAAGGATCATCAATTACATGCAACAAGTCTTCACCTGCTACACTTGTGCTTAAATCCGTAAGCGCGGTTATTTTTTTATCTGCCATTTTAGTTTCCTCTTAAATAAGCATTGTTAAAACCCTCACCATGAGGGAATTCTACTCCATGCATATACATGGATCATAGTTTAGGAGTAACTAGATGAGGTTGTATAACCAACTCCAGCACTCGTTTCACCACTAGCTACTGTATCTGCTACACCCGTAACTGATATTTCAGAAGCAGTGATATCCAACAACTGATTCTTAGTTGAAATTACATCATTTGAACTAGGAATAGTTGTGAAATCTATAGATGAGTCTGTATTAGATGTTGAACTATATGTCAACGAATTAATACTGACTACACCTGTTGAATATGTTATTGTACCCGCTGTATCATCTGAGTACACTCTTGTTGAACCGTCTAAGTAATATCTTCTAACATTACCTTTTCCGTCATCATCAAAGAAATAGTTATTAGTATCTCCAGAGATAAAGAAACCTGTTGTTGTCAATACACCACCACTAGCAGCATTGTGTCCTGAATGTGGATTGTAAAGAGCGTTACCGAAATCTAATTTAATAGAAGATGCTGTTCCGTCTGTAACAGCAGTATGATTCTTTCTTAGTCTAACATTTGTAATATTAGAAAGAATAGAAGTTTCTGTTCCATCTATCTTTGAAGTTAATTGTGAATGTCTAAACAATGTATCAAACCCTGAAAGTTCTGTATCATCATAAGAAAGAATTGCTGCTCTTACTAATGTCTCTAGAGCTGATTGTGTTTGAGATGTTTTAGTAGGATCATATTTAAAGTTTGTACTTAATAAAATCTGTAATATTTCAGCGTCTATAACTTGTGGTCTAACTGTTAGAATACTTAAGTCTGATAATGACTTTGTTAAAGTAGACTTTTCAGCAGTTGTTAGATTGTTTGAATATTGAGAAGGTTTTAACGATACAAAAACTTTACCATATTGTGGTGGTTCATTATCTTCACCACCCCATACTGCTATAGAGTCAGCACCGGGATATAGTTCTTGTAATTTAGCTTTGTAATCTTGTACTGTAACTAATCTATTCTGAGAAGTATAGAACTTAGAAGCTGAGAATTTAATTTGATCTGGTGTTTCAATATCTTTACCACCTGAAGCACTTACTGTATTTGTAAAGGTTACAGCTGAATTACCATTAATAGATGTAGACATTGAAAATACATTGGCACCATTAGCATGATTCGCGTCTGTAACTAGATAAGAAATTGTTATCTCATCTCCGTCTTTCGGTTCTGCTCCGATTATACCATCTCCAAAATATAATTCGAATAATCCTTCATCATTCTCTTGAAGATAATAAACAGTTGAAGTTGATTTAATACCTGTTAAATCACCAGCTCTACTCCAAGCTGTTACAGTATTGTTTGAATTGATATTAACTGTAATTGATGTTGTATCTATATTCGGACTTAACATAGGAAATCTTTGATTCGAAACTTGACTGTCATAACGATAGATATCTGTAGACAACTTACCTTGATAAATATCTAAAGCTTCAAATTTAAATGTGCCTGTTGTCGGTGTAATTGTTTTATTATCTAATGAAATAAAAGTGTATGATGTTCCGTCATATACAGTTGTGAATTCGTGACCTCTATTGATTGTTAAACTTGAAGGTGTTACACCACCGATTGTTGGGTTCGTAACTGTTAAATCGAATGTAGCTTTTGAAGCTGTTCTTGATGAAGGTGTGTAACCTAATTCTTTAGCTCTTGATACAACATTCTTTCTTATCTGTGCTGTGTCTAAGAACATTTCAGAA
>Ga0163180_10002213_pt1 | contig 10902 bp, 9 predicted proteins | sample AtlANTMetagenome_2_FD_109647 | JGI IMG/M metagenome (GOLD analysis project Ga0163180, IMG submission 109647) | Marine eukaryotic phytoplankton communities from the Atlantic Ocean - Atlantic ANT 4 Metagenome | ecosystem: Environmental > Aquatic > Marine > Oceanic | place: North Atlantic Ocean...
CGGGGTGCTTTCCGCAACAGGGCGTCTTGTTGACGGGGAGAGCGAGATTCTCATCATGGACGTGGGCGGGGGTGGTCCGGCAGAGAAGGCCGGGTTGCAGGCAGGCGACCGTATTGTCATGGCAGGCGACCGAAAACCGGACCCCTTTTCGAAGGATACCGGGACGGGTCTGGCAGGCCCCCAGGCAGTTCTTGCCCTCGCGCTTGATGCCGCTGCCACGGCGAGTCCTTCGAGCCTGTTGCTCCAGGTCCGGAGGGGAGAGAAACAGCTTTCCCTTACCGCAGGTCTTCCCGGTGGACGCCTCAAGCCTTCGGAGCTTCTGGACGCAATCGCCAAACACCTGCTTGCTACCCAGCAGAAGAGTGGACGCTGGCAACCGGGGGTAGGGGGCGATGCGGATGTTTACATGTCGGCTTTTTGTGCGCTCTCCCTGCTGGCTGCGGACAACAACAGATACCTTCCGGCCATCAGGGCTGCGATCCGGTTTATCAATGAGAAGAGCACGTCCTCCATTGACCTGAAAGATCCGCGTAGTGGGCCCAAGAACTGGCAGGCCGCCAGCAGTGCGATCCTTCTTGCCGAATACCAGCTTGCGACTGGGGATGCTACGTATGCAAAGGAGCTCGCGGTGAATTGTGATCTCATGGCCGCGAGGGTGACGGAGAATGGCAGGATGGGGCACCACTTTGATATTCCTTACCGGGGAGGAGGCTTGGTCATCATCAATGTGCAGGCCCATCTGGCCTGGGCGCTTGCTGAGAAATGTGGCTACAAGGTCGATCAGGGGGCCTGGGATCGTTCCTATAAGGAGGTGCAGGCTTCGGTAGACGGGAATACAGGAGCACTGGGGTATTCGTCACGGGCCCCACGAAGTCCTGACATCTCAGCCCGGACCGGTGCGATGGCGTCAGCGCTCGTGGTGGCAGGCAGGGAAGGAGAAATGGCTCGCCGCCTCGCAACTGCCCTGCTCGAGCATCACGGGCGGATGAGACATGCTCATGCAATGTCCTCGATCGGGTTGATTTATGGATTTGCAGGACTCAAGGGAGCGCATCCGAAAGGTCATGAGGAAGTCATGAGGAAGTGGCGGCCTTTTCTTGAACTCAGCCGCAATGCCGCCGGTTCGGTCTCCTACTTTGGCGGGAAGCGCAATATAGGAGGTGATCAGTATCTCGGGCTGGCTCCGATAGGAAATGCCATGGTTGCGCTCATGATTGCCAGTGAGGAAGGCAAACTTCACATGCACGGAGGGACTCGCAAAGCTTGGTTTGGAAAATGAGAATGAAGAGGATGAAACAGGTTCCTGTCATTCTCATGCTGACCACTTCCTTCCTCGTTGAGGCGCAGGAATTGCAGGATATCAAGTATCCCAGCAGCGCGGACAATACCATGCAGTCGGCGATGTTTCATGACCCGGAGCCGGAGCAACCTGTTCCGCTTGTGGTCGCCTTGCATACGTGGTCTGGCGATTACAGACAGAAACATCATGGGGCCATTCGAGAATGGTGCATCAAGAAGGGGTGGGCCTACATTCATCCTGATTTCCGGGGTCCGGCGAGAAGGCCTGAAGCCACGGGGTCGGAGCTGGTGATAGGGGACATAGTCAGCGCGGTGGCTCACGCCCGCAAAGTCACGAAGATTGATTCCGAGGCGGTCTTCCTGGTGGGGACTTCCGGAGGCGGTTACCATTGCCTCGTCATGGCCGGGAAACACCCGGACCTTTTCGCCGGGGTCTCGGCCTGGGCCTCGATTTCCGATCTGAAGGCGTGGTATCACGATAATATAAGGAGCGGACGTCGCTATTGGAGTGACATAGTGAAGTCCTGCGGCGGAAAGCCAGGAGACAGCGAGGCTGTCGACGAGGAGTATCGCAAACGTTCACCCCTGAGTTATCTAAGGAATGCGAAGGGCAGGGTGCGTCTGCAGATTGCCACTGGGATCAGGGATGGACACAATGGAAGTGTGCCGATCAGTCACTCATTGCTGGCCTTCAATGAAGTGGCGGAGGAACAGGACCGGATTGGGTCGGAAGAGATTGCCTTCATGACCCGGGAGGCTCGCCTGCCTGATTCGCTCCGGCCAGCGGATCCTGATCCGGTGTTCGGGAAGAAGCAGCCGATCTTCCGCCGCTCTTCAGCAACCGCTACGGTAACGATCTTTGATGGAGGTCATGAGATCCTCCAGCCAGCTGCCATTTCCTGGATGGAAAGTCTCCTTGAGGAAAGGAAGTAATTCGGGACCGGTTGCTCTTGCTGGATAAGGTTTGTCCTGCTGCATTTAAATCATGAGAGTGTCGCTGTGTGTGGGCCTCCTGATCGGAGGTCTTGTGGCAACCGGAGAGGAGAGAAAGCCCTTCGTTGATTATCCGGAGAAGACCCGGGAGTATCTGCAGCGGATCCAGCAGGGCGAGCAACGGCATGCCTTCAGGAAGGGCAGGGAAATTTCGGAATGGCAGGCGGAAGCTCGTGCTGCGCTGGTGGAAATGACAGGGCTGGGGCGTATGCGGCGGGATCTCTCCTCCTTCCGACCCACGGTAACGGAGGGAAAGGCGGAGGAGATTGACGGCTCCTATTACCGCCGTCTTTGTGAGATTGAGACAGAACCGGGACTTTCAGTTCCTTTCTACCTGCTGGTACCCAAGACTACTGACAAGGACCTTCGCTTTCCACTGTTCCTCTGTCCGCATGGTCATGACCGACTTGGCCTCCATTCCTATGCCGGAGCCTATCGCGATGATGCCCATCAAGGAAAGATCGAGGGGAGGCAGGGAAACATCGGGGAGTTGGCGGTCCGGCGTGGTTTCGTGGCTCTCGTGCCTGCGACCCGTGGCCTGGCCGAGGAAGTGCTGGTCCCCGACCCGAAAGGACGTCACGGGAATCGTCCCTGTCGAGCCCAGTTCATGCACTGTCTGGTTGCCGGAAGGACTCCCATGGCTGAAAGGATCTGGGATATGCAATGCCTGCTGAACTGGGCGGAATCGCATCCCTCGGTAGACCGGGAGCGGATCGTGATGAGCGGGAATTCCGGTGGAGGAGTGCTCACCGCCTATACGGCGGCCATCGATGAGCGTATTCGTGTAGCGATCCCCAGTTGTTCCTTCACCTCAATGACGGGTTCCCAGGGTTATATTTTCCATTGTGACTGCTGCATGGTGCCGGGTCTGCGTAACTGGGGTGACTGGCCGGAACTGGGTGGATTGATAGCACCGCGTCGCCTTCTCCTTGTCCACGGGGTGAAGGATGGCCTGCACCACAGGGCTGATGTCGAGATCGCCGCATCCCGGGTTGAGAAGATCTTTGCGGCCGTGGGGTCGCCGGATCATTTTTCCCTGAGGTGGGGGCAGGAAGGACACCGGTTTTACCCGGAGTTGATGTGGCCCTTCATCACGGCGGGGCTATCCCGGTGATCAGGGCGCCAAGACGGAGTTGCGGGGTCAAGTTACGGGGAGCTCAGGAATCGCTTCTGAGAAGGGCTCCCAGTCCGTCTTTCATCAGATAGACCTGTTTCACCTCTTCCGCGGTAAGGGCACGGTTGAAGCAGGCGAAATCATCCATCAAACCGATGTAGTTCAAGCCAAGAAGAAGGCGGGCAGTCTCTGTGGATTTCCAGGTAAACTGCTGGTTCCATCCATCCAAGGAGCCATTGAGAGTTCCGTCCAGGTAGAGTTTTGCTACTGCGTTTTTCTTGCCGCTGTTGAAGTTTTCCCAGGTAAAGAGAACGTGGACCCACTTGCCTGGTGCAAATCCGGGGTTCCTTGAAGTAAGGAGGGGGCGCTCAGTTTCCGGAACCTCGCCTCCACCCGGGTTCCAGACCGCCTTGTCTGCGAAGCATCCAAGTCTGAAGTCACGAGGTTTTCCCTCCTTATTGAAGTCGACAAAGAAGGAAGCGTCATTCCAGGCCCTGGGGGTGAACTGAACCGGATCACTGTAGCCCTTGGCCAGTCCGTCGACTGGGTCACATTGGAGCCAGAAGGAAGAAGTTCCGCTCCAGTTAGCCTTCTGGTAGGAAAGATTCCCATCGGCGGCGTAGTAGATCCAGGGAGCGTCACCTGAACGGAATGCCATGGCATCCCCGAACTTGCCCCTGCCCTTGGCAATGCCGCTCTTCTCCCCGGTGTGCAGGCCTTCCTTGGAAATGTTCTTCCCGCGATTTACCCAGGTATAAAGTTTAGGGTCACCCTTGGCATGGTCTGCATCCACCCCCTTGTCGAAGGAGGCATAGATGGTCAGAGCGGATGTGAGAGGTGAGTCGTCAGCAATTGCGGCAGTAAGGAGGGACAGGCTGGCCAGTCCGGTGAAGAGGGGTGACATGATGGAGCAGTAGAGAATGGAGTGACGGGAGGAAGCCAGCATTTTCCCGGGCTGCCTGTTCCGTGGATATCACTTCCTTTTTATTGTGATGGGAGTGCCCTTATGAATCCACTCGTAGAAGAAGCGGGCAGGGTTGCCACCAGTCAGATAGGGAAGGCGAATGCATCCGTGCGAAGCGGGGTAGTCCGGGACCTCTTTAAAGCCGTGAATGAAGATATGGCCGGTGACCTGTACGCTGTAAGGCATGTAGGCGTTGTTGTAGCGACTGGAGTAATGTTTGCGCGCCTTGTAGGGGCCGGCCTTGAATTCACCGCTGGGGGTGGACCCCCGTCTTCCGGAACTGATATTTGTTTCAAGGACCAGGCGCTCTCCCTCCCAGGCACGGAGGCGCTGTTCCCCCAGATTGATTTCCGCACGTTTGTCGACAAGGATCACCCGGAAAGAGCGTCTGGAGGAAGACACCTTGAAGCCTTTTTTCTTTTTTTCAGGGGTCACGGTAGCGCCTGCCTCGGTGAGGGTTGCCAAGCTTATCAGGATGGTGCCGTCGGTGAAGGAGCGCATTGTATCAGTGGAGAAGCTCTTTCTATTCAGGACGACGGTGCCCTCTTCATCATTAATGCGCGGAGACCACCCCAGTTTCCGTGATGCTTCCGCAAGAGGCAGAAAGGTGCGCTTGGAGTCCAGGGCAAAGGTTATGGCCTCGAGTGCAGGAGCGCCCCGGACAGGAGATGGAGGGGTGAAGATAAACAGCAGGGCCAGAAAAGGGGCAGTCTTCATTGGCGACGAAAGGTGCGTGGCGGAGACTTACTGTGCTGACCGGGTCACACAAGTGGATTCCCCGTGGAGGGGAAATTTTAATGAGAGATCAAGCCTCGATGCCGAAGAAGCGGCCGATACCGGTGAGGATCATCTTGATCGCGATGGCGGTAAGAACCATGCCCATCAGTCGTTCAATGGCGATGAGGCCTCGCCTTTTGATGAGGCGGGCAAGGGAAGAGGAGAAGAGCATGACCACGGCGGTCATGGCCCAGGCGATGAGAACGGCTGCAAGCCAGTCAGGCCAGCGGGTAGGATCACTGCTCATGAGAAAGAGAACGGAGGCGAGGGCTGAGGGACCGGCAAGGAGAGGGATTGCGAGAGGGACAAGAATAGGTTCGTCCGCATTTTCATCTACATCCACCGGGTAGGGCCCACGGGGCGGAGGGAAGACCATGCGCAGGGCGATAAGAAAGAGAATGACTCCTCCGGCGGTAGTCAGGATGGCTTCCGAGATTCCGATCGCATCGAGAATATAGCGTCCGAGGAACAGGAAGATGATCAACGCAGCAAGGGCGAAGAGGAGTTCGCGGATAATAACCCGGCGCCGCCGTTCGGGTGCTATGGGATTGAGGACCGAGAGGAAGAGTGGCACATTCCCGAAGGGGTCCATGACAAGGAAGAGAAGAAGAGCGGCGGAGAAGATCGTCATGCTGTGCAGGGGGAATAAAGTGGACGTGGGGTGACGGATGCGGAGTGGTAGACTTCCATCGAGGGCGCAGGGATGAAATCCCATCCGGGAAAAAGCTTCCCGGGGAGGCCGGAGGAGAGAGCGGGGCAGAAAAAGGCTACTGGACCGGGATTCGCAGCGTCACGGCGTTGTATTCTGGTCCCGAGACTGTGATGGTGATGGTGCTCTCCTCTACCACATTCAGGGGAAAGACAACGTTGCCTGACTCGTCCGATACGGTCACGGCATAGAGGCCGAAGTCGTCCTGAAGGGAAACGATGGAATGAGGCGCGTCCGATTCAATTACCAGGCTCAGGTTGCCTGCGGGCAGCTTTTTCGGGCCTGCTACCCTGGGAGTCCGGGGAGTCGTGCCCCGGAGTCCAAGGGTGGGATCGCCCAGAAGGTTCACGCCGCAGGCCGAGAGATGAAGGCTGGCAGACTTGAGTGCTTCGGGAGCGAGGTCAGCCTTGACCAGCATGATGGCAGCTCCTGCGCTGACTTTCTTACCAAGTCCATGTTCCCAGAACCGTGTCATGGAGAGATGGGTGCCGTCCTGTCTTCCGTCTCTGGAGGGTGCGACTATTGCGATAGCTCCAGCTTTTGGGTGACGGATCATTGACTCCCCGATGGAAGGGTCCTCCCCGCGGTCAAATTCCCCGGTGAAACAGGAGGTCGTCGTGATGAAGGGGTAAGCGCCTTCATTCCGGAGCTGCGCGACATGATTGGCCGTGATCATGGTGCCATCCTCGAGGAGCCATCCATGATGCAAGCCTCCGCCATGCATGTGAATTTTTCCGCTCTCCCTGCTATTGAGGAGGTTAATCCAGTTGGAGGAGTTGAAGGGTTTTGAGTTTTCCTGCCCTGACGAGAGATGGCGGACAAGGCCTCCTTTCAGGACCTTGGAGAGATGGGCATCCCAGTCCGTCTGCAATGCATCCAAAGCAGAGGGAAGAGAACAGGTATAAGCCATGGAGGTCGCAAAATCCGATCCCGGGTATCCGGACTCGTAGGCGATTACCTTGTCGGTGTAGGCCCTGACCTCTTCTGCAGTGCGAACCGGGATCCTGCCCAGTCCCACATCTCCATCGGGATAATCGATGGATTCGCGATCGTCCTCCCACTCGCCATAAATTCCGTCGTTATCAGAGTCCCAGTCCTTTTTGCTGAGATAGTAGATGTCAGTGGGCAGGTCGTCGTAGTCGCCGGATTTCGTGCGGTGAAGCGTATCCCGGTCCGGAACTCCCCCGGTGCCATTTTCATGGCTGTCCCCTCCCAGGATGATCCAGCGGGTTCCAAGGTGATCAGTGTGATTCCGGATGCAGCGCCGAATCTTTTCCTGCAGATCGGGAGCCTCGTATCGTTCGGCGATCTGACTGGTGCTGAGGATCCGGACTGGTTTTCCTATTCGTTTTTTCCAGGCAGCAAAAGGTTTCCATGCCTCTGCGAGTTCGGGGGGGGTGATAAGAAGGACGGTGGCAGGGGAGGGAGCAGTGAGCCCTGCCATGAATTCGTGCTCAGGGTGAGCCAGGCCGATTCGGGCAGCGCTCAGGATGAGGCAGGCGAAGAGCAGGACGGGCTTCATGGTGTCAGGATCTCAACTGAAAAGCGGGCTGGCGAGCGATTCCTGTGCCCAATCTTGCTTCATGGAGCAGGGGGCGGCATGCTGCGGGGGTGCTGAGTGTGGAGGAGCAGATCGAGTTGGAGATCCGGGCCCGGGGAGAACTGGAGCGGTTGCGGGAGGAAGCCACGAGTGAGGAGGTCGATCCGCAGGCCGTGGCGGTGGATGTTGCCATCGGACGCCTCTCAAGGCTGGATTCCATGCAGATGGAAGAGGTGCGGAAGGATGCTGTCCGTCGTCGGAATCAGCGTATCCATGAACTGCAGGAAACCCTGCGTAAGATGGATGAAGGTAATTACGGGATCTGTGAAGGTTGTGGTGGATGGATTGATTATGCCCGCCTTGAGCAGTGCCCCGAGGCTGCTCTTTGTGGCGATTGTGCCCGCTGAGCAGGGTGGCAGGCCCGGCTAATCTTGCCTTCCAGTCCCGGATGAAAGGTCTTATTGAGACTCCCCGACCCTGCGGTCTTCCCGTCTGAGCCAGGGCTCGATAACGAAGGGGCCAAAAGGAAGGAGGGCTGCACCGAAGATCATGGCACAGGTTTTGATTGTCCATCCGGCTGGTTTACGGGCGAGGTAGAGCAGGAGACAGAGGAGGATGAAGAGTCCGCCGTGGATGTATCCCGGGATATTGATAGCCTCTTCATGTCCCTGGATACGCTTGAGCACGATTGAGCAATAGAGCAGGACCAGATAGGAACTCCCCTCAAGTAATCCGACCAGGCGCAGTCTCCCTATCGGTGTCTTCAACATTGCTCTCGGGGACGATTATTTGACTACGGGAAGACCTGCCTTTTCCCAGGCCAGGATTCCGCCATCCAGGTGGTAGACCTTTTTAAATTTCATCTTTTTCCAGAGTGCCAGCGAACGAGAGCTGCGCCCACCGCTGCGGCAGTGGATGAGGTAGGGACGGCTACGGTCCAGCTTGCGGACTTTTTCAGCGAACCCTTCTTCAAGAAAGTCGATTTGGCGGGCGCCCTTCAGATGGCCCTCCCTGAACTCATCGGAAGTCCGGATATCAATGATAATGGGACTGTTCTTCTTGTCCGGACCAGAGAGAAGTTCCCCGGCTTGCCGGGCATCAACATGCACGATCGTCGGTGATTTCTTTTCATCATTTCCCGCTTCGACGGGCAGAATGAGAAGCAGTGGGATGAGGAGAAGGGAAGAGAAGGTTTTCATGGGGCGGAGGTTAGGGAGGTGCAGTTGATGGGGAAAGGGAAACCTCCGTCCTGCAGGAGGCCCCGTTCTAGGCGGGGGTTCTCCAGATGAGGCGGAGGGCATCGAGGCGGAGCCGGGACTGGCCAAGAATCCGGATGAGCTCGTCGCGATGGTCAGTGAGATCCGTGATCTCGGTGGAGGAGATCTGACTATTGCGCCTGGAGAGTTCACGGAGGCGTTCGATTTCAGCCGTGAGCGATTTTTCAGCGACTTCTGCTGCCTGGTCAATCTGGTCGCGGGCCTGTTCTTCTGCAATGGACTCCGCTCTCTGGAGCATGGCGGGCAGGATGTCTTTCCGGAAGACGCTCTGGGAGACCAGTTTGCGAGGATTGCCGGGTTCCAGGTTGGCGGCAGGTAATCCCTCGTCGTCGCTGTGATCCTTGCCCTTGTGATCGACCACGACACGGTAGGGGGTGGGTGAAAGAAAGCGCTCAGCATGCAAGCGGGAGGGGGCAAGGCACTCCATGACAAAGTGGCATTCCAGAAGCATTGTCTTCCCTCTGGCGGTTTTCCAGTGGGCGAAACTGCAGTTGCCCTGTTCCCGGGTGAGCAGCACTTCGATGGCATCCCGGAAGAGGGGATGATCCGGGGTCATGAAGGCGATATCCTCCCGGGAGAGAGCCGAGTCGCGGTCAAAGGTGGCAGAGAGTCCGTCTTCGGGAAATTCAGCGAACGCCTCGCTCAGCCGTTCTCCTCTCTGGAAGACGTAACTTCTCAGGGAGAGATCCTCGATTTCCAGTCCCAGGTGGTCAAAGAGGCGGATGACGAACTTTTCAAAGTCGGGATCCTGATCAGTATCTGAAATGTTCTGAATCAGCTTCTCAGCCTCATCCGCGGAAGGGGCTCCGAGTTCCAGGAGGCGATCATGTCCGCTGGCAAGTTCGCGTGATACGTTATCCCTCATGGTCCTGGTTCGAGAGATGAAGTCCTCGAAACTCTCCTCTTCCCGGGTTTGCCGGAGCGACCGGAACTCCGGTCCGAGGGCCGCAGACAGGGTTGCTGCTCCCCTGAGGGAGTGCTCGAAGGCATCAAGTCCCTCGGAATACCACCGGGCCAGAAGTTCTTCATCGCTGCCCCTGATTACGGGAACGTGAATGTTGATCAGTTCCGTTTGACCAATGCGATCGAGTCGTCCGATGCGTTGTTCAAGAAGCTCTGGATCCTCCGGGAGATCGAAGAGAACGAGATGGTGAGCGAACTGGAAATTCCGTCCCTCAGAACCGATTTCAGAACAAATCAGAATCCGGGCTCCTTCAGGTTCGGCGAACCATGCTGCATTGCGATCACGCTGCAGAAGGGTGAGTTCTTCATGGAAGAGCGCCACTTCGACCTGGATCCGGGCAAGGAGGAGCGAGCGGATCGATTCGGTCAGTTCCATCGATTGGCAGATGAGAACGATTTTCTCTCGCGGCATATCCCGGAGGATTCCAGCCAGCCAGTCCACGCGTGATTCAAGAGTATTCCCGGCATCATCCGGAGTTGACTCCAGGGTGACGAGGTGGAGTTTGCGCTCCGGAAACCCGCTGAGTCGGTCTCTGGTATTGCGGAAGATGACCCGTCCGGTTCCGAAGCAGTCGATGAGATCCCCGATCAACTCCTTCCGAGCGGATTCGTCTTTGTCGGAAAGCGACCTTGCCAGCGCTTCCGAGCGTTGTGAACGCCTGGATATGAGGGAAAGATCCTCGCTGGTGGGCAGTTCTCCGTTCGTCAACCTGCCGACCAGGTCGGCAAGAGGTTCGTATCCCTCTGCCTCGCTCCGGAAGGAAGCGAGGTCATTGTAGCGGTCGGGATCGAGAAGTCGAAGTCGGGCAAAATGCCCGTCTGGTCCAAGCTGTTCCGGCGTGGCGGTGAGAAGCAGGATGGATTCCGTGATGGAGGCAAGTGATTCCACAAGGGAGTAAGCCGGGCTGGGAGCATCCGGCCTCCACTCGAGGTGATGGGCCTCATCCACGATCAGGAGGTCGAATCCGGCTGCTCTTACCTGGTCGGCGCGGTCTGGGTGTTCGGTCAGGAATTCGGTGGCGCAGAGAATGAGCTGGCTGTCCAGGAACGGGTTGGAGTTACCGTCATTGCCCTGAATGGAAAGGCACCGTTCCTCATCGAAGAGGGCAAAGAGGAGATTGAATCGGCGTAGAAGCTCTACAAACCACTGATGGATCAAGGGTTCGGGCACGAGAATGAGAACCCTGTCGGCGCGGCCAGTCAGATGAAGACGATGTAGAATGAGGCAGGCCTCAATGGTTTTTCCCAGGCCTACTTCGTCAGCGA
>Ga0163180_10002214_pt1 | contig 10901 bp, 7 predicted proteins | sample AtlANTMetagenome_2_FD_109647 | JGI IMG/M metagenome (GOLD analysis project Ga0163180, IMG submission 109647) | Marine eukaryotic phytoplankton communities from the Atlantic Ocean - Atlantic ANT 4 Metagenome | ecosystem: Environmental > Aquatic > Marine > Oceanic | place: North Atlantic Ocean...
ATAATATATAATAATTTATTAAAAGAAGAATTTTTTTATACTTTGTTGATTTGTACGCGCATGTGTGATTTTGGTCAATACATCATCAAATAATATTGCTTTTATTTTCGCCGAACAATATTTTTCTTTACGTTTCATAAAATCTTCTAAATCATGACCATATTCTTTTTCCAACTTTGATATATCATTATGATATGTTTTAATTGCACCAGTTTTTCTACGATGCGTCCACATTTCTATTAAAGCTAAACCATATAATTGTTGTAATGGTTTCATTAACTGATTTGTTACGTAATATGTATAGTCAATCTTTAATTTATTTTCAACTATAAATGTCGGCGTCTCTACACGTTCGCCTAATAATGATTTCGCATTTTTATTATGAATATAGACAAACTTCATTCTATCACCAGGTTTCGGTTTATTTCCTGGATCGCGTTCACCTATTCTGTCTGCCAAAACACGATGCGCTATACGTTCTGGATTCTTATAGTCACTTCGTAACGCCTTTGTAATCGCCAATTTATCCATCGGAACTTCTCCATTAACTAAGTCATTCAAACTCTTATTCAAAAATTCAATTGATTTTTCAATGTTGTTTTCTTTCATCAATATATTCAATATTTCACCATATGTATCCTTCAAATAATCACATGAATCACGCCTTTTTAATGACAACCCCATAAACTTCAACTTACATTTATTCGGATCTTCCTCATATAACATACCCACATAACGCTTCTTTGATAAAAGTATAAATGGCATCAATGTTTTCTCATATTCCAAACTCATTGGTGGTTTCAACCATTGTGTACACATATTCGCAGCATCTTGTGCTAATTCAATTGTTATTTCCAACGCCTTTTTACCACGAATTGGTTCATGAGTATTTGGATCCTCCAAATTAAATGTGAAGAATACTGAGTCAGTATCACCATAAACATATTCCGCCTTAGTCATAACAGTACCACATTTGGTCTCAAATATACCATCGCCATATTTGTCCTCTATCATACCTTTAGCATACATAATCATTTGTCGACCAGTCGCAGTTGTAGACGCAGCAACATCTTGTTCATAAAATGTCGATGTTCGAGCACCACATTGTCCATATAATGAATTTGCAGTTACTTTATATCCCAATTGACGTTTATCCAAAATATTTTCCATAAATGGATCAGTTTCATTTTTCATAAGTTTTTTCGTATCTTTACGCGCTTTCAATAGTTCTTCTAATATAGCAGGCATAATTGATTTTTCATTATTCGATAATTGTGCCCAACGACAAACCTTGGTTCCACATTTAACCTTTTCTGCTTTCGACGTAGGAGATTTTCGCATATATTTAAATGTATCAAACTCGACATCAATATATTCATAATCCTCCAAATTATCATATATGAAATTTCCATTATCATCTTGTTCACCGGTAATTTTCAATATATTACCATTCAGATCATACTCTTTTGTCCATACTTTACTATCATGTGAAAAGTTCTGACTTATCATAGACGAAGGATAAAGAGATGCATAATCAACACATGCGACTGGATTATCCATATACATACTACATTTAGGCGGCAATACAATTGCTCCTTCATATCCATCACTTTCACCACTTTTCATTAAATCAGGCATTAATGTATCCTTTTCTCGACATTTCTTTGCTACATAACTAGTCAACTTTATTCCTTGACCACGAAATACCAAAAAGCTAATTGGAACATTACAAATACGTGACATTTCTATATAACCAGTTATAACATCTGTCTTGTTCAATAAATGATGTACTAAATTACAATCCTGAATACAATATTTTGCCACCCTTGCGCGATCACTCGATGATCCACGTGTAAGTCGGAAAATATCTTGAGGTGTAACATCATCTTTAGCCATTGTCCATTTTATTGATTTATTAAATGTATGTGCTCCGTTTATTGTGATTATTTTGAAATCATCTTCATTATGAATATCCAATACTTGGAATTTACGACCTCCGTCATAATAATCACTTGTAAATCCACATATTTCTATGTGAATATAATCGCCCACATTTAATCCAGTAAGATTTTTACTATAAAGTTTGGTTTGTGCTTCTCCATCACTATCATAAATTACATCCGTTTTCTTTATATCATCACTAATAAATTGTCCAGCAACATCATCTAATTTATATGAAGCCAAATTAAAATCCCTACGAAAGTATGTATACATATCTATTTGTAATCGCCCTTCCATTGCATAGTATTTCAGGTCATATTCACCACTTGCTAATACTACCTTCGTATTTTCAATGGAAATTACTTCATTTATTTTTTTAACTTCTTTATTCGCAATACGGGATAATTTGAGGAAATCTTCACATATATCATTTTCCAAAGCGCGTCTGAACATAAACTCATAATCAAAACCAAATATATTATATCCAATAATAATATCCGGATCTTCTGTCTTAATCAAATCCGCCCATTTTTCCAATAAATCCTTTTCACTATCACAAACATCCACTTTGACATTATCTATGTCATCACAACTACCTACTACTAAACAATGATTAAAATACGGTTCATTCTCGCCATATTTCATGAATGTTGATCCTACAAACGTCACTTCATCACCCTTTAGTTTATAATTATAGAATAATGATGTGATCTTTTCATCTAACAGTGTTATTTTATAATCTCTTGAATAAGCATCATTTGTTAGTAATTCCACTATCGTACCCTTTTTCTGTATTTTTTTATTATTTTTATTGAATTCTTCATCTTCATCTTCATGTTCCACACTTTGTGATAGTATTTTATTTATCGATTGTATTTCTTTAGTCGTTTCGTTTGTTTCTATTTCATTTATTGGCGTAGAAAGTAATTTATTTATTATTTCTAATACATCATCTTTTGAAGGAATTACTTTTGGATAAACTAGATCAATATCCTCAAATTTATCATATCCAAATGCGGTCAATATACATTTTTGTATTAATGATTCACACATTTTTTTATCACTTGGTTTTTGTTTATTAAATACATCATACATATTCATAGCTAATCGTTTGTATGTTTTAACTGGTACCGGAAAATCACCATGACTACTACTTGCCTCAATATCAAAACTACATATCTTGTATGGTACTAATGTTTCTTTTTCAGGCAACGGACTTATTTGACTAGTTTTACAAACAAACTCATACGTACAAGTGCTTTTATTTGTTGTACATTTTTTTGAATTGACTTGTATCCATCCTGATGGACTTACTTCAAATATATGAAAGTATCTCAATAAAGGCGGAATATTTGCTTCATATATTTCATATTTAGAATCACAAAATGGACCTCGCTTATCGTAATACATTTTTTTTACTTTATTCAAATTATTAGTGTTTTTAAATACTAATTTCGCAAATTTGAATTTTTTACCCGCATTGAATCCATATAATTGTTTATTTTCAACCAGAGATCCACTATCTATCACTTTATATTGTTGAGTATGATTCGGATTCAAAAAGTAATTATTAATCTTCTCCTGGAAAATACGCAAACTACCATCTGTCCAGTCTTCGTAAACCTTGAAATAGAAGAATGGTTTATAATCATTTATAATTATGCTGGCAGATTCACCCTTGTCATTTATACCAAACATTTGAATGTAAAACTTATATGTATCTATGTCATTATACACATGAAAGTCAAATAGTCGAAATGACTTGATACTTATATTCTTCTTGCTCATATTAATGATTTAGTTAAATATTTATATATTTAATCAAATAAGTTTATTGTGAATCAATTTTTTAAAAAAAAATAAAAAATAGATTTTGTTAAACTTTTTAATAAAACTTAAAAGATCCTAACTACAAAAGAGACGACCTGACTTCCATCCAAAGGTTCCCTAACATATTTCTACCCAAGACAACAATCTCACCATTCTCCTTCACAATTCCCTTTCCTTCCCAAAATTTATCTTTCACCTTCTCCTCACTACAACGCATCGCCGGATGAATAAGGATCTTCGAATTCGTTCCCAAAAGAACCTTTTTCACCTCTTCATCATTTTCCACTTTATACTTACAAATCTCCCTTTGAACATCAACACTTCTCTTTGTCCAGATACCAATCTCCTCTTCATTTATTTTTTTCCCCTGTTTCCCTTTTCCCCCTCTTTTTTTCACTTCATTTCCTTCCATCATTCCAAACTCTCCTTCTTCCTCAAATTTCTTCCCATACGCTTCGAATTCCAACTTACGATCTCCTTCTAACACCTTACTAATCTCAATATACTTACTTCCATGAAAGGCATGTTCACCGGAACTATAATGACGACCCTCTACCGTAACTCTACCCTTATAGAAGTTACTCAACTCACGACCCTCCTTCTTTTTTTCAAAGAACGTAAACATCTTTCGACTTGTAACGACTTTCTCTTTTAAGAGTTTAGAATGACTTTGTTGTACTTTCAAAACCGATCAATTTTTTATTTTTTACGCGTCTTATTTCTCTTGCTTTTACGCTTTCGTGTAGACGGTTTTTGTAATACCCATTGTAACATATCATTCATTATTCGAGGACCATTATAATAATGTACTTTATTCTTTAAAATCTTCGCTATAGTTGGATAACCATTTGCCACTACATTCTTTTTGTATTTTTTGTTGAATTCATCCAACTTGTATAATTCACTTTCTTCTATTTCTACCACATTAATATTGTTTGGTAATTTACGTTTCATCATGTCCCAATCATTGATCATACTTATACAATGTGGACACCAATTTGCATAAATTTTCAATAAGTGCATTATATATTAAATATATATATTTGCGAAATAAAAATTTTTGTGGCCATATAATATAATGAAAAACGATAGACTTTATTTTACATTAATATTATTGATTATATTTTTAATAGGCGCATACGTATATGCTTCACCTTGTATGTATTTAAAAAAAATCAATGTATTTGAAAATCTTCAAAATCGCAGCAATAGTAAACCAAAATGTCCTAATGTTTTAGTAAAAAGAGGAAATAATATTTATATGTATAATACTAACGATAGAACAGATAGTATTCCCATTCGTTTTGCCAATTTAGACGAATATGCCGGATATGTAAAACAACAAAAAGAACAAGGTATTAATTGTCCTATTTTATTCCTACAAGAAGAAACTGATGTACAAGGGAATGACGTATATCGTGTCCGTCCTAGTCCATTTGATCTACAAGGAGGTATGAATCCAATCGATGCTAGAGACGAATTATGTAAATTAACTGCTAAAGACTTTAACGCACAAGGTTATCACGGTTTTGATCCTATTGGACAAGATCAAGGTATATTCAATATATTAGATGTTATTCAACAATCTACATCATGCGGAAAAATTAGCGCAAATCCAATGGATTCTAATTGGGGTGGTGTAGAATATACTCAAACACAAGTTGATGAAGGTGTATACAAAGATAGAGAAGTTACTAAACCTATTTATTTCTCTCCTAAAGGTCAGTTTATTCCTGATTTAGGAAATCGTAACCCACCACAGTCATTTATGTCATCAAGTGGTACAAATATTAGTTAAATATAATAACACATTTTCCAAACATTTTTTGTTTATTTTTCGTGATTTACCGTTTAATACGTATGTTTTATTTTCCAATATTTTTGGATTAATACGCAATTGGTGAATAAGATCATATATTGATTCAAAACCGTCCAATATATGTTCCGCCGTTGCTGCACTAATACCAGGTATTTGCATAAGCATTATTTGTGAAATATTTTGCGGTGTAACATTTTCCTTTTTACATGTTTTTATCACATCAGTATAAGCTTTAGTTTGTTCATTATTTTGAGTATCATTAGTATTGTAAAATGCTTTCCCATTTTTAAGACTCTTTTGTATCTTATTTGTTGTCATAAGTATATAATTACAGGTTTCATCTAATGACAAAGTACGCATGTGTTGAAATCCTTTAAACATTGTAAGCGTTGTAATTGTAGAGTATATTGTTTGTTTACATTGATCATTGTACGCACTTACATTGCCTTCAATTAAATATATTTTTTGACACATTCCACAACGTACATCTGTTTGTAATCGCAAACATTGTTCGCTATAACGCCCATCTTTCAAAGATGCCAATAAATCATTAATTGTTTTACGTTCAATAATCATTAATATATCATCATCTTGTTTGACAATTATATCACCAATTTCAAGTGGTATTATTGAAATATTATATTCCAAATTCAAATTTTTCATATGTATTGGTATTTTTTCAATTAAATCTCTCTCACGTATATCCAATTCTATTGTAATCATTATTAATATTATAAATATATAGTTTATATTGAAAAAATATAAATCATATAAAATGTAATGCTAACGTATCGTTATATATCATTTTATCAGAAATTATGTATCTAAATTTTTCATATCCATCTATAACTAACATAACTAGTATTACATAAACTATTATGATGAAATATATAAAATAAGTATGAAACTGTCGACATTGTATTATAATTACACTAATATGTACAGTGTTTTTTCTAGGAGCTCTACAAAGTGGACATTTGTCTAATTCATATATACATTTCATGTGCATATTATCTTTGTGTGTACAATCAAATAACTCATATACATATTCATTATCAACATTTTCAAAACATATTATACATTCATTTAATTCCATTTTATTATATATACCAGTGAAGATTTAAAATGAAATACCATAGGAGTTCTTAATTTTAATTTATTTATAAAAAAATTGATTGATTAAAAAGAGTTTATAACAAATTTACTATTTGATAACATGGATGATGATATTATAATTCAAAAGAATGAAGCCGGTGAAGATATTTATGTATTTGATCCATATAATACTGAAAATATAGAAATAACATCTAATGATGTTCAAAATGTTCTAAAAAAATACGGAATAGATGTTAAAATATATAACTTTGAATTATATAAACGCGCTTTTATACATCGTTCTTATACAAAAAGGCCAAATTTAGAAAATTCAGAAAATAATATAACTATTGCTCCAAAACCTGAAAATACTTTGAATTTACATACAAAATCAAATGAACGTTTGGAATTCATTGGTGATGGTGTATTAGAATGTATCACAAAATACTATTTATATAGAAGGTTTCCAAAAGAAAATGAAGGTTTTATGACTGAGAAAAAAATCGCATTAGTGAAAAATGAGTCTATTGGTAAAATTGCGCAAGAAATGGGTCTTAATAAATGGATTATTTTATCTAAAAATGCGGAATCCAAACAAATACGCACAAATGTCAAAAAACTGGGATGTTTATTTGAAGCATTTATTGGAGCAATGTTTTTAGATTTCAACCGTATTCAAATACATGATGATGAAAAATGGTTTGATAATTTATTTGTTGTAGGTCCAGGTTTTCAAATGGTACAAATTTTTGTGGAATCCATATTTGAACAACATGTTGATTGGATGAATCTTATTCAAAATGATGACAATTATAAAAATATACTACAAGTTCGAATACAAAAAGAATTCAAAGTTACACCACATTATATGGAAATACAAGAATATAATGTAGATAAAGGTTACACAATGGGTGTGTTTTTATGCTTAGGTCAAAGCCCCCATAATTTAACATTTATTCAATCAAAACCTATAAATGAATTTCGGAATTTTGGTCATATTCATCAGTATATGGCGGAAAGTTCTAAAGTGTTTATATTACTCGGATCTGCTACCCATAAAATTAAAAAGAAAGCAGAACAAATATCTTGTGAAAATGCATTATTAAGTATAGAAAAATATTAAAAATGTTTGTTAATTCAAAACATGTATTTGTATATAAAGTATATATTTTCTGTTAATATAGTATATACTTTATGTCTTATTTAGAGCAACTTCAGATTAAAAAAGAACCTGTAAAAAATAGTGATTTTGTGATTCATTTATTGGGTGACAGTGAATCTAAAAAAAAAGAAAAGAAAGAAATAAAAGAATCAAAGGAAGAAGCAAAAGTATATAACGAAGAAGGTGAAGAAAAAGAAGTTTATAATGAAGAGATAGATGAAAATATTGAAAAAGATCCAACTGATAAAATCGATGTTGAACCTCCTTCTATTATACCTTTTTTTGTTGACAAAACAAAAGAAACTACATTAAATCGTGACCTAATTTTAGCAAAAATTAAAAAAGGGTTTGTACAATCAGAAGAAAAAGAAGATGAAAATGTGAATGAAGAAAAAGAGGATAAAGATGGTGATGAAAAAGAAGATGAAATAGTGGAAATTATTGAAAAGGAACCGAATTCTGATAAAGTAGTTAAAACAAAGACAAAAGTGACTATTAAAAAACGGAAATCCGAAGTCGATGAGGAAAAGGTTGAAGAGAAAGACGTCGATGAAACACCAAAAGAAGTAACGATTAAAAAACATGGGCGTCGTGCTAAACCGAAAACGGTGTCGTTAATAAAAATCAACGATATAATTATAAATGAGAAGAGTATCAAAGATCGTTTACCAACATTAAAAGAAAAATATATACATAGAGCGTCTTCATATTACATGAATAATCGTAAACTTTTTGTTGAAAAAATAAATCAATTATTAACTCCATATATAAAAGAATTGGAAGAAACTGAACATAAGGACAAAAACGATTATGATTTATTTACACATCAAAAAATCGTTCGCGATTACTTAAATAATCATACTCCATATCGCGGATTATTACTTTTACATGGGCTTGGATCTGGAAAAACATGTACGAGTATAGCTATTGCCGAAGGTATGAAGAGTGATAGAAAAGTATATATATTGACACCCGCTTCATTGAAGGCTAATTTTTTCGGTGAATTGAAAAAATGCGGTGATCCATTATTTAGAAAAAATCAGTTCTGGGAATTCGTCAGTAACGATGGAAAACCAAATATGGTCGATATATTATCAAGTGCTCTGGGTTTACCAAAAGAATTTATACGTTCACAAAATGGTGCTTGGTTGGTCGATGCTTCCAAATCATCCAATTTTGGCGAACTTGACTCACAACAACAAAAACAGATTGATGAACAACTCAATGAAATGATACGTGTCAAATATGTGGATATTAATTACAATGGTCTAACTTCGCGAATTTTCAATGAAGCCACCGAGAATGAAACATATAACCCATTTGATAATAGTGTTGTGTTGATTGATGAAGCACATAATTTAGTTAGTCGCATTATAAATAAAATGAAATCTTCAGAAAGTTTATCGCAAAAAATATATGAATTACTACTCAGTGCCACAAACGTGAAAATTGTCCTTTTAACAGGTACACCAATTATTAATTATCCCAACGAAATCGGGGTATTGTATAATATTTTGCGAGGATATATCAAAACATGGACATTTCCTATTGTTGTCAAAACATCGGGTAAAGTCAATAAGGAAACAATCATGGAGTTATTTGAAAAAGCTAATTTTAAAACATTTGATTACATGGAATACAGTGGTAATAAATTAACTATTACTCGAAATCCATTTGGATTTATTAATGTCAAGAAACGCGGCAAACAAAGCGCAGATATAGAACAAAATTATAATGGTGTAAAACTTGACGAAACTGGTAATATAAGTGATGATGATTTCGTTAAAACAGTATTATCTATATTAAATAAAAATGGTATGGAAGTAAATGAAAAACAAGTACAATTAACAAACAATAAATGTTTACCTGACTTATCGGATGATTTTATCAGTACATTTATTGATAGTGATTCAATGGTCTTAAAAAACGAAAATGTGTTGAAACGTCGTATACTAGGATTATCATCATATTTTAAAAGTGCCGAAGAAGGATTATTACCTTCATTTGTTATGAACAATGATAATATTTTTCACATAATTGCTTGTGAAATGAGTGATTATCAGTTTGGTATATATGAAAAAATACGTAAAGAAGAAGCAGACAAAGAAAAGAATGCTAGAAGACGAAAGAAGGGTAGTACCGATGAACTATACCAGGTTTCTTCAAGTTATCGTATTTTTTCACGTACTTGTTGTAATTTCGCGTTTCCAAAACCACCTGGTCGTCCGATGATTAAAAAGGAATCCGAAGAAAAGGACAATGAAATGAATGAAAATGAAATGAATGAAAATGATTTAGATAATTACGAAGATGTAGAATACAAAGAAAAAATTCAACGTGCATTATCGTACTTAAAAGATCATGCCAAGGATTTTTTACTACCTGAATATTTGGAAATATATAGTCCAAAATACTGTGAAATATTAGAAAATCTGAAAAATCGTGATCATATTGGTCTACATTTAGTATATAGTCAGTTTCGTACATTAGAAGGAATTGGTATTTTTAAACTTGTTCTTGATGCCAATGGGTTTTCGCAATTTCGTATTAGTAAAGCCGGATCTTCATATGAACTACATGAAGAAAACGATTATACTAAACCCAATTACTTTTTATATACCGGTACTGAAGAAGCAGAAGAAAAAGAAATATTATTGAATATTTACAATAGTAATTGGGATGTTATACCAGTATCTATTAGAGAAGAACTTCGCAAAAAGTATGAAAATAACTTTTTTGGTGAAGTAATAAAGATTATGATGATTACATCATCAGGTGCTGAAGGTATTAACCTGAAAAATACACGATTTGTTCACATTATGGAACCATATTGGAATATGGTGCGTTTGGAACAAGTCATTGGTAGAGCACGTCGTATTAATAGTCATATGGATTTGTCAGAAGAATATCGCAACGTTCAAGTATTTTTATATATGACTACATTGAGCGAGGAACAAAGTACCAATGAAGATAACATTGAACTACGCAGACGTGATGTCAGTAAATTAGATAAGAAGACTCCTTTGACAACAGATGAGTATTTATTTGAAATAT
>Ga0163180_10002218_pt1 | contig 10889 bp, 10 predicted proteins | sample AtlANTMetagenome_2_FD_109647 | JGI IMG/M metagenome (GOLD analysis project Ga0163180, IMG submission 109647) | Marine eukaryotic phytoplankton communities from the Atlantic Ocean - Atlantic ANT 4 Metagenome | ecosystem: Environmental > Aquatic > Marine > Oceanic | place: North Atlantic Ocean...
ATGTATAATCAATTCCTTTGGTATTTTCACTATTTTTTTATTATCTCTAATACGTCCATCGGCGCGAACCCCCCTTTCATTTCCACTCGTATTACAAATTGTGATGTTTGTTAGATATCCCTCATTTGATCTTATCCATGATAACAACTCATTAAATTCATTTTGGTTTATTGCCATGTTATTATGTATATATATTTATAATTATTTATTATTTTATAATGATAATATATAATGCCAAATCGTGGAATAATGCGTGCAAAACAACGGCTCGCTGGCTCTTTAGGTCAGGGAAGCAGATTTTATTATCTTGCGGGGAGGTCTTTTGCAAAGGTCGCTGGATCACAGGGGTTCGGAAAAACCAACCCGTCCATCGGTAGTATGAAATCCCTGGGAGTGATGAAACAAAATAGGAATGCTGGCGGTAATAACGTATGCAAAGAGAGTGTTATACCCGAGTATTATTATACTCAGAAAATCCAACTGACAACATCTCTTGAAGCACCATTGCCGATTGGGTCTCTAATTTATATTGCCAACACACGGATTCCCTTAGGCGAAGTAATCCAAGATCCTGGCCCTGAACCCAGCTTAGGAATAAAACATGCTGACCCTCGTAATTTATTACCAGCGGGTCCTTTCCCTTCTCCTCTCAGGGTCAACATTGTACCACCCGGTCCCTTTTCAGGACGACCGGGAGTAGCTGGAACAATTACATTAGCAGCTGCCCCAGTTAGACACGTCAACCTTGTTAAAAGTAATTGCAATTGTAATGGACCCAGAGGATACTGTTCTAATTGCAGTGGGAGAGAAAACCCATTGTTTGCCATTACAGGAGGTAGTACATACTCGAGTACGACAGGATTCACTCTGCTATCACATTAATTTCTTATAATATCAGATATTGCCCCGAAGATTATCCAACCGTTTGGTTAATAAAGCATTTGTGGTATATGATAAATTCAAAAATAATTGTTTGTTTAATTCTTCTAATCTATCAGATACAGCATCTAATGAACAAAGTTCTTTAATATTGTCAACACTGTTTTCTATTTTTGGAATTAAGGTATTGACATTATTTACTAATAAACGCAGGTCGGCTACCAAATTTCTAATATACGACCAGTGAAATAAGGTATATATAAAAGTTATTACTATTATTAAACATGTTATAGTTGATGTGGTCGCAGTTAGATATTGCAAACAGGTTTTATCGCATTTTTTATGTCGTCTCATATCCATTAATTAAAAATATTACGAATGGTTTATATATATTTTATTAATTCTTACTTGACATCAAGCGAAGAAGCTTTCAATAGATCTTTGTCCCTGCTTCCTATTATTAGCCAGCCTTAATGCATCATCAAATATAATTTTTTTCACTGCCGCGGTTCTCAACTTGTCTTCCTCGCGTTCCATCCTGTTAGGATCATCCGACCATTTGCGTTTCAATGTTTTAACTTGTCGGCGGAATCTTGCTAGTGAAGGTTTAAACTGTGGTATTTGTTCCAATACGAGCGCGAATATCTGAGCTAAGGGTTTCATTATTTGATTTGTTATATAGAATGGATAATCCGGAACCAATCCGTGTTTTTTCATATAAGTAGGATTCTCAATCTTATCGCCTTGCAATTTAACCTTTTGTTTTGTCTGAAAATAGACAAAGGGAATTCTGGAACCTACTGCAGGTTTATTACCAGGATCACGTTTGCCCATGCGATCAGCTAAAACTCTATGAGCAATGGACTGGGGGTTTTTATACCAACCGCGTAGCGATTTTGTGATAACTAGTTTATCTAAATCTATTTTACCATCTACAATATTTTGTAAGAATTTTTTTGTAAATTCAATAGCAGCGCCAATATTCCCATCTTTCATTAATATATCAATGTTCCCTCCATAAATATCTTTAACTACATCAGCATTATCACGGCGCTTTAAAACAATTCCCATAGATTTTCTTTTACCCTTATTAGGATTTTTCTCGTATAGCATTCCAACATACCTCTTTTTGGATAAAAGTAGGAAGGGTGCGAAGGTCTTTTCATACTCAAAATCGTGCGGGTGTTTCAAGAATTTACTAGCTAACTCACACGCCTGTATGGCAAGTTCAATAGTTATTTCCAGTGCTTTTTTTCCAGTTATCTTCTTTCCATCCATATCTTTGAGATTAAATGTTGCAAATACCGAATCTGTGTCACCATAAATCCGTTCTGCATTACAACGAACCTTACCATATTTGGTATCACATACAGTGTCACCATATGCCTTTTCAATAATTGCTTCGGCGTATAACAGCAGTTTTCTTCCTGTAGCTGTTGTTGATGCAGCAATATCAATGTCATAAAATGCACTTGTTCTGGCACCTGTTTGTCCATACAATGAATTTGCTGTAATTTTATAACCCAATTGTCTCTGATTAAATACATTTTTCATAAAGTCATTGTAAGTATCGGAAATATCTATTACATCTTCTTCGTCAATATAAAAGCTCCCTTCTTTGTTACTAATCACATATTCATTATCTTCTTTCTTGACTAGTCCACTGATTGTTGTACCGTCACTCAAATCAAGTGTTTTATATTTAATAAGCGTTCTAGTTGCCTTCCTTGCTGCCAAAAGTTCGCGTAAAATAGACGGCATGATTGCCTTTTTACCATCTTCAAACTGAACATATCTGCAAATTTTTGTTCCTATCTTTATTTTTTCCTCCTTCTTTCTACCTTCGGGTGCGCGCCATTCATAGCGATCATATTCGATATCAACATACTTTGTATCCGGTAAATTATCATATTCATCGCTCCCCGTCACTTTCAATAATTTACCTTTTAGATCATATTCTTTAGTCCATACCTTACTATCATGCGATATGTTCTCGCTGATCATGGAGCTTGGATATAGCGAAGCATAATCACCTACCCAAACCGGATCATCTGAATATAGTCCCTTTTTAGGTGGCAAACAAATAGCACCTTCATAAGAACCATCGTTTTCAGCTTTATCTATGACTGGCATAAGGGTATTCTTTTCACCGCATTTCTTCGCTATAAAACTTAGAAGTTTAATACCTTGTCCACGCATGACAACGAAATCAATGGGTATGGAACAAATAGAAGCAATCTCCGTCATCCCAGTCAAAACATCATTTTTACGCAATAAATGATGCACTAGGTTACAATCCTGAAAACAATATTTGGCAATAATCTGTCTGTCATCTGCAGTCCCATTTGTGAGCCGGAATAGATCTTGCGGACTTACGTCATCTTTACCCAGACCCCATCGCAATTTTTTCCCCGAGGGAATTGTAATTTCACCATCAACAATAAATTCCCCTTTTTGTTGATCTATTTTGCGAACCTTATATTTTTTACCTTCATTGTATGGGTCAAGAGAATGCCCTATTATTTCAAATATAATAAAGTTATCTTCTTGCAATCCCATCAAATTGCGACTTTTAATCACTGTATACCCTTCATTATGTATTGTTTCCGATACCATATCGCCAATAAAATGCGACGCGACATCTTGTAACTTGTAAGAGCCCAAGTTAACTTCACGTCTAAAATAATTATATAAATCAATTTGAATCACTCCGTCTATTTTTAAATAGGTGAGTTCATGAGTTCCACTTGCAATTCTAATTTCTTTGTCCATCCGTTCGCATTTTACACCACGATTTTTACCTAATTGACAAAAGTCTGCGAAACAATCATTTTCCATTGCACGATCGCACATGAATTTATAGTCAAAACCAAATATATTATACCCAATTATCACGTCCGGTCGTTCGCGTTGTATAACCTTTGTCCATTCTAGTAAAACCCGTCTCTCGGTTTCGCATGGGACGATTTCAATATCACTATCGCCATAGTCTGTACATGTGTCCAAACATATTCCATGATTTAAATATGGTGTATCCCCACCTGCCAACATAAAAGTTGAACCAATGAATGTTACCTTGTCGCCCTCTAAAGGCGGTAGATATATTGTTAGGAATTTATCAATTATATCTACTTTTTTACTTGAATCAATGTTATCCAATAAACAATCTAGTACAGTATATGAATCACCTTTATTATTACGTTTTTTAACGGATGGATTCCAAGTTTTTCTGGAAGTATATATTTCATCATCATCGTGAATATCGCGTGATCGCTTTGTGGGATCTACCTTATTTCTACCGATTGCATTTTTAATTCCTGTATGAGCAATTCCATCAAATAAATCCAACACCTCCGAACGGTCCGAACACACAGCTTCACCTGAATGATTGGGTTTCGGATAAACAATGCTAATACCATCACTGGGAATGTCTGCAAATCCAAATGCTGTCAATATCTGATTTTTTAGAAGATTCAACTGCTCTGCCCGCCTAAGCTTTGAAATATTATCACTATATTTTGTCCAATGAGTTTGTAGTTCACCTGCTAGTTTTTTATATGATTTTATAGCCACCGGAAAATCACCATGACTTGAGGATGCTTCAATATCAAAACTACAAATTTTAATCGGTACCGCAGTCTCTTTATTTGGCAAAGGTGCAATATCGGATGCTTTAATGCTAAATTCATAATCACATAATGTTTTTTTGTGCCGCGGCGACTTCCATTTTCGCGAAGGAAGACATATCCAACCCGAAGGGCTAATGTTGCGAACGTGGAAGAACCTCAAAAGCGGAGGCAATTTTGCTTCATAAATTTGTGTAGCTATACCCTTAAATACATAGTGCTTCAAAACTTGCCGATAACCGAATATACTAGTACCATCTTTAATCCTATCAAACCAAAAGTTTTTAATTTTATTGTAGGAACTGATATTTTTAAATTTAATACATGCAAAATTATGCAATTTATGATTGTCAAAGCCATAAAGTTTGTGTTTTTTGACTAATGTAAAAGAAGCGATTCCTTTTTCATAATATGATTGATATGATCTACTGTTTCTTTCAGCATATTGCGTCTTTGACTCTTCTTTATATGGTGGCGGAACTAGAGTTTTTCGTTGCCCTAATTGCCATTTCTTATAATTTTTCTCAAGTTCTTCATATGCAAGCTTTTTATAGATATCATTTTCAAACATTTTCAACATATTATGATCCCATTTTTCACCGACCTTAATGAAGAAGAATGGTTGGAATCCTTTGACATTGATAGAAGCGCTTTCGCCTTTTTCATTAATACCGAATGCCTGTACTACAAATTCTTTGACTGCCCTACCACCGCCCACATTCACGGCACTGGTAATTTTGAAGTCTATTAAACGAAATTCCGGAGATCTATTTATTGTTGTCATTTTCCTATAACAATAAACGATTATAATATCTAATTCAATTTTAGTGAAGAACCACAAGCCCCATCATTACTAATATGACACCACCTATCTTTTTAAGTGTCATTTCCTCTTTCCAGAAAAAGTATGATACCAATGCGGTAACTAAAAGATCGACGCCGCCATCAATAATATCTAAATATGCTAGATCATTATGCATTAATAAGTTACGCCCTACAATAATACTTACTGCAATTGCTATACTCGTACTAATACAAATGACCCAATCTATTGGGCGAAGTTTGGACATATGTTTGATAATGTCACTAGGACTTTTGTGAAGAAGGACAAGTAAACTGACAATTGTACCAGTTAATACTGCGTCTATCAATGTCACGGCATGTACACCTATTTTTTTTAAATAATACTTTCTTGAAGCAGTTATAACGACGCCGACGATTGATAGTAAAATAGAGAATCCAATAACATTCATTTTTCCGGTAAACATTATAATATAGTGATATTAAATTGAAATAAACAATCAGTGTATTACTATATTATAATAACATCATGAGCGACGATCGTCCAGACTATTCATTTATGCGTTCGGGATTTAATGCGGTAGAGGCTACAGTAGACGAAGAAGAAATGAAAAAAAATGCAATTAGTTTGATAGTAGCGTTTTCGGAAGGAGCGCTACGTTCCGCAGCTAAATATGTAACACATGGCGGTAGAAATGCAGTTACCCCTGAAGATGTAAAACGTGGAATGATGCTGGAAATGTTCCTATTTAAGAGACGGGATGATACTCTAGAAAAGGCAGAAGAAATAAAGGCGGAATTATTCGGAACAGAAGATGACGATGATGAGGAATTTATCGAAGATATGGAGTTGGCAGACGAGAGCGAAGATTTTAAAATAAGTACTTGCGATTGTGCTCTCTGCAAGTGTTTAAATACCATATATACGCGTTGGGAAACATGGGAACCGACCAATGATTTTGAACGTATTTTCCAAAAACATATTAATGATATTAATTAACAGTAATTACTTTGATTTACTAATATACTTTCCTGTGAGACCACAATAAAACCAGAATCCAGATAATAGGAAAAGAATGGCACTTGTTAATAAAGCAATAGTTTGCGGATTAGCATCCACTGTAAATAGCGATCCAAAATAAGAAGCAATGGCTATAATTAACATTAGTATTAATCCCGTTTTGACATCAATATTTTTATGTTTGTAATAAGTTATTGCGGCTCCTATAGAGAGTGGCGGTAGTACAGCAAATAGGGTAGTTCCTATAGCTGTTTTATAGCTATTTACAACGCTAAAAAGAACTAACAATGGCACTAATGAAGGTGCCGCGGTTAAACCCAATGCGCCTGAAGCAAATCCGGATATCAGTCCTATGATAAGAATTTTTAATAACATTAGCATTTAATATAATTAAATATAATTATCTCCTTTGTTTTCTCCTTCGCCGACTGCGGCGTTTTATCCGGCGGCGTGTATGTTTTCTCTTTTTAATCTTTCGTCTTCGCTTACCACCTCCTGTTTGGCGCAATTTATGATGCTTCCTCCGCGTTCGTTTACGTTTAGTACCATGTTTACCCTTTTTATGTTTCGGACCCTTGTTCATATGTTGTTTAAGAAAAGCTACAATTTCTTCCATATTGCGACCGCCGCTGTAGTCCTTGATATGCCTAACACCGTCGTATAAACTCATGGTAGGGAAACCGGATGGTTTTTTCATTGCAGCTGGTAATTTTTGCATGGTAGTATCGCTAGCTGTTAAAACATGCCCTTTTGCTCTGCCCCCATTCCCTTTTTTTAAATGATGCTTGATCTTTTCCCATTCTGGTTTAAAATGTTGACAATGACCACACCATGGGGCTAAAAATACAACAAATACGGAGCCGAAATTAGGCATTGATGCACCAATGTGTCCGGCATTTCCTTCAGTTAAATCTATTACTTCTAATTGTGACATAACGTATATATTAGACTTAGAATAAGATTTTGAAGAATAAAATATATAATTTATATATAAATGAAATATATCGCTGCAATAATAGTATTTTTAATAGGTATAGCATTTCTTTGTACATATAAGAGTTCCGACTTCAAAGAGGGGTTTTCCGTAGATGATGAATGTCCAAATTTACTTGTACAGAAAGGCAAACATCTCCATTTGATATACAGTAATAAAGCCAAAATTCCAGGAGTGAACCCTGTAATATTTAATAATTTAGAAGAATACACCGAATTTTTAAAATGGCAACGCGCTAAAGGGATAAGATGCCCAGTGCTTTATTTTCAGCAAACATATGATGCACAAAACAAGGTGGGATACCGAATGTTGCCCCATCCAATAGAAAAACAGGCGGGATTGTCTAGTTTTGCACCTACGCTAGCTAAAGAGCAGCCATTATATGATGCCAATCATGATGATATAACATATAATAAAAATGATTATCCCGGATTTGACCCCCAGGACCAATATATTGGAGCACAAACACCTTTAGATAAAAATTTTCATTCTAGTGAAAAAATAAGTCCGAATGCGATGGACACTAATTGGGGCGGAGCTATGTATAGTGAAAATTTGGCTGAATCGGGTATGTTTGCAGAAGATGCGAGAAAGTCATATGACAATCCTTATGTTTCACGCCAACAAAATACAGCCTTTCAAAATGAGATCCCAAGCGAGTCGTCTTATATTCGTCACAAAAAGAAAGGTGCGCAATCTATAGAAACGAAAAGAGAAATAGCTGCCGCATATGGTGGTCGGTTGGAAAATAAACCCCAAGAACGAGCAATTATCATGGCAAGTAATGCAAAAAAATAAGGTTTATATATACTATTTATTCTGCTTAGTATATATAATGACGGATGGACCTACAATGACAAAGTTGATTATTCTATTGGTAGTTATGACAGCAATATACATATTATTTATATTACCATTAATGACGACAGCATATTATGCTGTAATGAATGGCGATATGAAAAGTTGGACGAACAGTTTGAGTAAAAAATTACGACTTATTAAGCTCTAGCCCCATCAAGATAATCTTGTAATTCGCCAACGGCATTTTTAAATCTATGAAGTTTGTGGAATCTATCAATTGTATCATCTTCTGGAACAGACCCTTTTGTTTTTGTCAATGTTTGTAACATTGCTAAATTCACATTTTCATGCATTTGCGTCAAGGCATCCTGGTAGGCGTCGCGGTTCTTACCTAAATTCATATCTTCCTTCATATTATCATTCATGGTTTCGAAATAACCTCCCAGTTTATCTGGTTTAATAGATCTGTCTTCAAAATTTTCAAACATTTTTGGCGACTGAATTCCCAATCCAATCAAATATATAAAGAACAATAGTAATAAACCTTGAGCTATCATAACTGCAACTTCTTTGAGATTCATAATATATACTATGCATCTATTTTTATACTATCCGAATTATTCTCACATAAGTATTTAATAATATTTTCAATGGATTTTTTTGATATCCTGCGATCAGATCCCGATTTCGTTTTATAGCTTAGTTTGTTAAGACAGGTCTTATTTTTAGTTAATTCGCTTATTAATACCGCTATCGTTTTATATTTGTGCATTATTACCGATGCCGTTTTTGTACTAACATTTGGTATTTGACTTAGTATAATGGGTCCAATATTTTTTGGGGTAACGTTTTCCTTTTTTGTTTTCTTTATAACATCAATATAATTAACCGGTTTGGTAACATGTTTTTCATGGTAATATCCGTATTTCATGGATTCTCTCTTAAGTTTATCGGCTAGTCTTAGTATAAGTTCAGCACTCTCTGCGATGTCAAATGTCCTAAATACGCTAAAACCTTTAAAGTAGTTAATAGAAAACATGGTAGTATATATCGTCCCTGGTGTCACCTTTGTGTACCGTGGATTATATTGCGAAACCCTACCTTCAATAAGATAGATAATATTATGATTATGGAGAGAATGCCCATTTAATCTATAGGATTGCTCGGCATAACGTCCATCACGTATTGAAGATGCCAAATCAGCTATATTTTTTCTCTCCAAAATGAGAAGTTCTTCTCCTTCATCTGATTGTATAACAATATCTCCGATATCTAATTTAGAAATTTCTATAGTATCTGTAAATTTATAATCATTAGAAAGCGCCTTTAACAGTTTAATAAGTGTATGCTCACGATTATCAACAATTATTTTCATTGCATATATCTAAATATTAGTATTTAGATTATTTTCCTTCTACTAATGATAATTGCATTAATAAATATGTTCTATATATATATATATATACCATGGCGAAAACTGCGGAAAAATTTGATTATTTAATGCACACTGCTAGATCAATGGTAGCTGGAAAGGGAGATGTAGATATATTAGACACAGAATTGCAGCAAGATGCGCTTCGGCTGTATTCTGAAGGTGGTGGGACATTTTCATCAGAAAAGGCGGCAATAAATTTTATAATTTATAAAAAACCCAGCGAGGTTGCCAAATTAATATTTAAAGAAGCTGATAGTATTGGAAAACCAATACGACATTTTATAGAACTTTTGCCTGCTGGAGCTGTTAATGCGTCACCCGGAAGCTCACAATGTGGGAAAGGATCTGAATATAACCCTGCAGATTTGACGTTTGGAGCGGGAAAAACGTTTTGCTGGTTATGCGGTTGTCCTATAAGCGGAAGAAATGATAAAAACAGTCCCGAGTGCGAACATATTATACCAGCACTTCGTGCGACGATGACTGTTGGAATGTTTTCCAGGGCAAAGATTTTGGAAAAAATACGACAATCAATGGGGGCGACTCTTGGTTCTGAGCAGTGGAAAGAGTGGAATTCGGCAACTGCGAATAATTATTTATGGGCACACTCTGTATGCAATCAAAGTTCCGGTAAAGGCGCAATGGTTCTATTAGGTTATGACGAAGGCGCGGGGGAATTTGATTTTAATTCTGCAAATGCTGCCATACTCCAACAGAAAATCTATAATATAATTAACAGTGGAGTAATTCGACCAATTCCGGCTCAATGTCAAGGACAAGAGTCGTGTTATCAAAGGAGGGATGGTGGAGAGAGATTTTACGGGAATTGTACGACAGTAGACGGTAATCAATGGGATCCGGGTCAAAAAGGGTGCGACAGGGTGAATCAGCCTTTCGACGCATACCAGTGGGAAATGAACCGCGCCGCAACGCAAGTTAATCAAGTTTGGAAGCAGTTTGGTGGTAATATCCGCGCGTTTGCGGAATATTGTCTAATGCAAACAAAATTATATTTGAGTGCAGAAGGGTTAAAATTAGCCATGACGGAGAAGGAAAGGTTGGCACAAAAAATACGACAACAACAACAGCAGGCGAACGAACTAGCCGAATATAAGGAAGAATGTGCAAAAGTGGCAGCGTTAATGGCTACGCAAATAGAAATTATAAAAGAATTACATAAATTATCAGCCGAAACCCTCACGATAACGGCTTCTGATGAGGAGGAACCTCTATCTAAATATATATTTAGCGGCGATTTAATAAAGCAAAAAAGCAGATTCAAGGACCAAATACAAAAAATATTTACCGTGTACTGTAGAAACAGTAGTAGCG
>Ga0163180_10002220_pt1 | contig 10886 bp, 8 predicted proteins | sample AtlANTMetagenome_2_FD_109647 | JGI IMG/M metagenome (GOLD analysis project Ga0163180, IMG submission 109647) | Marine eukaryotic phytoplankton communities from the Atlantic Ocean - Atlantic ANT 4 Metagenome | ecosystem: Environmental > Aquatic > Marine > Oceanic | place: North Atlantic Ocean...
ACCGGGTCATGCAGGGCGGTGGGCGTGCGCGTTTCAAACGGCCCGGGCGTGGTTTCGGACACCATGGACATGACCGGGTAGAAAATTTCCCGGTACAGGTTCAGGGAGAAGGAGGTAAAGGCCAGCATCAACAGCAGCCCGAATACCCACAGGCCCACGGCCCGGTGCAAATCGAAATTCAGTTTGTAGGCGCCTGCGCCCCGGCGAATCATCCAGGCGGGTTTCCAGCGCTGCAGCCAGCCTTTGCCAGCGGGCTTTTGTACGCGGCGCTTGCGTGGCAGGGTCAGTGCCATGGCGATAAAGGTATCGAACAGCCAGACCATGGCGGCGGCACCCATCAACCAGACGCCCCAGCGGTCGATGCCCTTCCATTCCGGTAGATGCAGGGTGAAGTGCAGTTTGTAGAGGAAGGACATCAGGTGTTCCGGGTGCAGGGAGATTTTCCCCCACTCGCGCTTGCCGACAATCTCGCCGGTGACCGGGTCCACGAAGGCGTGATCGTAACCCAGTTCGTAACGTTGCCCGGTCTCCGGGTTTTCCCGGGCATCCACCCAGATTTCTGCGTTATGGCCCGGCTCGGCTTCCAGGCCAAAGAAGCTGGCGCGCACCCTGGGGTCGGCGTCTTCCACATGGCGGACCAGCTCCAGCATGGGAAGTGGTTCGCCCTGGCTCTGGCTTTTAAACAGGTGTGGGTTGAGCCATTCGTCCAGTTCGTGGTCCCAGGAAATCAGTGCCCCGGTCAGGCCGGCAATAATCAGGAAGACGGCAATGAAAAGGCCGAACCAGCGATGAAGCAAAACCAGAAATGCGCGCATGGGGAATCCAACCGGGGCTGACAATGCGGCGCAGCCTAGCACAAAGGGGAATCATTCTCATTACTGAAGTGAGAGGATCAGACGCTCGGTTGGCGAGATTTCCACACCGGATAGGGAATGCCGGCCAGGCGATTGATCACGAAGGCCTGGCCGACCAGCAAGGCCACCGCACTGAGCAACACCGGCAGCTGCTGCAGTTCCGGCATCAGCCCCAGCGATACGATCAGCGCGGTGGCGCCAGCAGGCGGGTGGGCAACCCGGAACAGAATCATCAGTGCGCTGGTGAGCCCCAGCGACAGGCCGGCAGCGACTACCCGCGACCATTCAACGCCGGAGATAAAGGCGGCCGGGGCATCGTGCAGGCCACATAACCACAGTGATACCCACCCACACAGGGCGCCAATCAGATGGCCGCTGAGTACATTGCGTGGGGAAGCCGCTTCCGCCAGGGGCAGGTGGAATAGCAGGAAGGCCGTCGCACCCAGTGAGGGGAAGATAAACGCCTGCTGGGTCACCAGCGCCACACTGGCAATCAGTGCAATGCTGAGGCCGCCGTTGACCAGATTGAACAGCGCCAGCACGACGCGGGGATTAAAGCGCTCACTCATGGTTTCCAGATGCAGCTGCCGCAACAGGCCACCGACCAGTTGCTGGCGGAGCTGATCACTTTCCTTACTCATGGTGTGCACTAATCCGGGGCAGAAAAAGAGCGCGCATACTAAGGCCTTGCGGCCCTTTGGGCAATTATGGTGCGTTCTGCATTCTCTGCGGGGCTGAGGATGGTCGTCCTGCAGCCTGTGGCCGCTTTTTAACAACGCGAGCCAGGCAAATCCGCTAGCATGAGCCAAGACAAAAAAGGAGATCGGTGTGGACGGATTTTTCTCGCAGGCGCTGGTGTTGCTGGGGGCGACACTGGTGCTGTTGCCGTTGTTTCAGCGGTTGGGGCTGGGCAGCATCCTGGGCTACCTGGCAGCGGGTATCGCAGTAGGACCGCTGGGCTTTGGCCTGGTCAGTGGCGGTAATGATGTGCTGCACTTTGCCGAGTTAGGTGTGGTGCTGATGCTGTTTCTGGTGGGGCTGGAACTGGCCCCACAGCAGTTGTGGGCGCAGCGTCGTCGACTGGTGGGGCTGGGTGCCAGCCAGATGGTCTTCAGCGCGTTGTTGCTGGCAGGCGGGTTTTGGCTGGTGGGCTTCAGCACCAACCAGAGCCTGGCCATCGGCGCGACGCTGGCGCTGTCGTCCACGGCGTTTGTGGTGCAGATGCTGGTGGAAAACAATCAGCTGGGTACCCCGCAGGGCCGTTCCGCGTTTTCCATTTTGTTGTTTCAGGATCTGGCGGTGATCCCCATCCTGCTGCTGTTGCCGGTGCTGGCCGGTGCCCAGGCCGGGGAGGACGGCCCGCAATTGCTGGCGGGCCTGGCGGCCCTGGTGGCCATGGTGTTGGCGGGCAAGTATGCGCTGAACCCCTGGCTGGGCTGGCTGGCCAAGCTGCGTAACCGGGAGTTGATGACCGCCAGTGCACTGATGCTGGTGCTGGGCTCTGCCGCGCTGATGGAGCACCTGGGGTTGTCCATGGGGCTGGGTGCATTTGTTGCGGGTGTGCTGCTGGCCAACTCGCCCTACCGGGAACAATTGGAAACCGACATTCAGCCTTTCAAGGGCCTGCTGCTGGGGCTGTTCTTCCTGGCGATCGGTATGACCATGGACCTGCGTTTGCTGCTCGATCACCCGGGCAGCATCGCCCTCTTCCTGGCGATGCTGCTGGGCCTGAAGGCATTGGTGCTGATAGTGATCAGCCGCCTGCGTGGTGGCGAGTGGCGCAGTACCTTCATGTTCGGCATTTTGCTCAGCCAGGGGGGCGAGTTCGCCTTTGTGCTGCTGACCCAGGCGCAAACACTGAATCTGCTCGATAGTGCTATCGCCGGGCAGCTGAATCTGGTGGTGGCGCTGTCCATGGCCTGCACGCCGTTATTGCTGAAGCTGATGGCGTTGCTGTGGCCGAAAACGAGCAGCCAGACACAGCGCACGGATCTGGAAGAAGAAAGCATGCCCGATCACCATCCCCAGGTGGTCATTGCCGGGCTGGGTCGCTTCGGGCAGATCACCGCGCGAATTCTGGTGGGCCGACAGATTCCCTTCACAGCCCTGGATTCCGACCCGGACGAAATTGATATGCTGCGGCGCTACGGCAACGAAGTGTATTTCGGCGATGTAACCCGGCTGGACCTGCTTTATAACGCCGGGCTGGAACATGCCAAGGTACTGGTGTTGGCGGTGGACGATGTGGACGCATCGTTGAAAACCGTGGAGCTGGTGCGCCACCATTTTCCCGCCATTACCATTGTTGCCCGCGCCCGAGACCGCTACCACGCCTATCAGCTGCATGCGCTGGGCGTGCATCAAGTGATCCGGGAAACCTTCGAGTCTGCCCTGCTCAGTGCGCGGCTGACACTGATGCAACTTGGCGTGCCCGAGTCCACCGCCATTGATCTGGTGCGCAGTTTCCGTGATCTGGATGATCGCCTGCTACAGGAGCAGATCGCCCATCGCAGTGACGTGGACATGCTGGTGGAAACCGATGCCAAAGGCCGCGCGGAGCTGCAGTCATTACTGTCGGAGGGCGATGCGTCGTAACAATCGATATCTCAGTATTGAGAATGGTTTGCACCTGCATTATCATCCCGGCCTGAATTCCGGTTTGCCGCGCTGACGAAAGGGACGTTATTGGCGGTAAGGCTCAGGCCGGGGGATCGCAGAGACAACCACAGGCACTCCCATGACCATACCCGCGCGTTTGCTGAGCCGTTCACTGACGGCCACCTTATTGCTATTGCCGTTGACCACATTGGCGGCTGAAACCGAGACGGAAACCACCGGCAGTAACGTTCACGAAATTCCCGAAGTCAGCGTTAACGCCGAGGGCAATCAGGGCACACTCGCCGACACCTCGGAGAGCTACGAACCGAAAACCCCGGTCAGCGCGCCCACAGGCCTGGCATTGACCCGTCGGGAAACGCCGCAGGCGGTGTCGGTGGTGACCCGGACGCTGATGGATGATTTCCAGATTGTGTCTGTCAGTGAAGCGCTGGCTGCCGCCCCGGGTGTTGTCGTGGACCAGGTCGAAACCGACCGGGTGTATTACAACGCCCGTGGGTTTGAAATCACCAACTACCAGTACGATGGTTTGGGCATGCCGTTGCCCTACGAAATCGTTAACGGTGATATGGACACCAGCCTGTTCGAGCGGGTAGAAATCGTGCGCGGTTCCAATGGCCTGATGACGGGGCTGGGCAACCCGTCCGCCACCGTTAACTACGTGCGCAAACGCCCTACCCTGGATAACCACACCACGCTTTCAGCCTCTTATGGTTCCTGGGATAACCGCCGCATGGAAGTGGATACCTCCGGCAGCCTGACTGAAAACGGCCGGGTCCGTGGCCGTATGGTTGGCGCCTATCAGGATCGCAACTCTTACCTGGATCGTTACGAGAATGAACGCGGTGTGTTCTATGGTGTGGTGGAAGCGGACCTGACCGACTCAACCCTGTTCACACTGGGTTATAGCTACCAGAACAGCAACGCCGACAGCCCCATGTGGGGCTCGCTGCCGCTGTTCTATTCCGACGGCACCGCCACAGACTACGACGTGGAAACCAGTACCGCCGCCGACTGGGCCTACTGGGACAGCAACACTGAATCCGTGTTCGCCGAGCTGCAGCAGCGTTTCGATAACGGCTGGGAAGCGAAAGCGGTTTATACCTATCGCAAGATGGAAGGTGAATCCGAACTGTTCTACGTCTATGGCACGCCGAACAGAGATGAAACCGGCCTGTTCGCCTACCCCAGTTACTACGAAGACAAAGTCAGCGAGCAGGTGTTTGACCTGTACGCCCGTGGCCCGTTTGAAGTTGGCGGCCGTGTTCACGAAATGGTAGTCGGGGCGAATTATGCCAAAGGCCGGATCGAAGAGACGTCCAATTATGGACGCGGTATTGGGACTCCGCTTACCCCTGACCAGGCGTTTGGCGGCAGTTACCCCAGGCCGCTTTTTGATGCCTCCACCAGCGGTAGCAAGTGGGACGACCGCTACCGCAGCGCCTACCTGGCTACCCGTCTGCGCCTGGCCGATCCGTTGACCCTGATTGGCGGCGCGCGCTATGTGGACGTGACCAGTGACGGTGAAGGCTACGGCGCCAGCAAGGATGCCAGCGCCAGCGAAACCGTACCCTACGTGGGCCTGATCTATGACCTGAACGATGTGCACTCCGTTTACGGCAGCTACACCAAAATCTTTAACCCGCAGACGGAAGAAGATATCACCGGCCAGCGGCTGGAGCCGGTCACCGGCGAAACCCAGGAGCTGGGTCTGAAATCCGAATGGCAGGATGGCCGAATTTATACCGCCTTGATTGCCTTCCGTACTGATCAGGAAAATCTGGCAGAAGCTGCTGGCATGATCGGCCCGGACACCTATTACGGTGGTGTGGACGTGGAAAGCTTTGGCTATGAAGGGGAAATCAGCGGTGAAATTTTGCCCGGCTGGCAAATGGCCGGTGGTTACACCTGGCTGGAAATTGAAGATGAAGACGGTGACGAAATTCGCACCTATACCCCGCGGGAAATCTTCCGTCTATCGACCACTTACCGGCCGGCAGCCATTCAGAAACTGAAAACCGGTGTGCAGGTTAGCTGGCAGGACAGCATCTATCGTGGCGGCACCGGTGGTATACCGAAAACCACCCAGGACAGTTACGCGCTGGTGAACCTGATGGCCAGTTACGACTGGACCAAACACCTGACCACCACACTGAACGTGAACAATGTGACTGACGAAAAATACTACAACTCGCTATACGTTGGGCAGGCGTTCTACGGTGCGCCGCGTGGGGCCAATGTGCGGTTCGACTATACATTTTGAGAACGCTCAGCGGGTGATGCTTACGGCTAACCCGCATTGAAGCAGTAAAAAAGTCATCGGTTTAACGCTGACGTCTGCACAAGCAAGGGCGTCGGCGTTTTTTTTATGAGGGTTTTAGAGAAACGTTTGTAGGTCGGCTTAGCCGCGAAGCGGCGTAACCCGACAGCCTGCTGCCGAGTTCATCGCCTAATGTCGGATTACGCCTGCGGCTAATCTGACCTACAGAGTGCGGCTTACAGCTTCAGCTTGTTTAGCCCGCGGTCGATGGCCTGGCCCAGGCCGGCTTTGATGATCGGGCCGATCAGTGGCAGCTTGCCTTCAAATTCGATGGTGTAGTCCAGCTGGCTGCCGCCATTGGCCGCTTCGGTAAAGCGCATGACGCCTTTGTGGTGTTTCAGCGGGCTGCCCTTGGTGATGGCGTATTCAATGCGTTCGTTGGGAATCACCTTGGTGACGGTTTCCTCGAACGGAGGTGCGATCAGGATCTGCATTTTCCGGGTGGAACCCACGCCGTTGGGGCTGTCCTGGCCATCCTTGATACGCTTGATTTTGGCTGGGGCAAAAATCAGTTCCAGGTTTTCGTGCACGCTGAGAAAATCGAACAGCTTGTCCACGGAGAACGGAAAGGTCTTGGAAATGCTGATGCGTTGCATGGCGGTTGCTCCCACTTCTGCCCGGCAGGCCGCCGGAAACGTTTCATACTACCAAACGTGATAGTAAACAGGTTGTTGATTCTGCCTGTTGGCTGTCTACCCGCAAGGTTAATTTGGGCCATAGCGCTGCCGATGGCAGCCGTGGTTGCCTGGGCGGGGTATCAGAACCCTTCTGCCAGCCAGGTGGTGATCGTGGCGGCGCTGTCCTCGCGGCAGCCGCTGGCGTTCTGCCCGGCCCACAATGGCGAACAGTCGCCACTGCCCTGTGCTTCTGCAGCGGCGCGCAATGGCCCGATGGCGTTACCTGCCAGCGGGAATGCCGGTGCCGCGTCTGGGAAGTAATCCAGTTCCTGCATGAGCTGATTGACCATGCCCCGGGCCGGGCGACCGGAAAAGACCGTGGTCAACGCGGTGTGTTGGGCCTTGTCACTGTTCAGCCACTGCCGGTGCAGGGGTTTGGTGGTTGCTTCCGGGCACAGCAGGTAGGCGGTGCCGATTTGTACTGCGGTTGCACCCAACGTCATGGCGGCTCGGACGCCAGCAGGGCTGGCAATGCCGCCGGCGGCAATCACTGGCAACGATACTGCGTCAACGATCTGTGGCAGTAAGCTGAAGGTGCCTTGCTGGCGGCTCAGGTCATCACTGAGAAAATGGCCACGATGTCCGCCCGCTTCCAGGCCCTGGGCAATCACCGCATCGGCCCCCTGTGCTTCCAGCCAGAGAGCCTCTTCAACTGTGGTGGCGCTGGACAGCACTTTGGCGCCGGTGGCCTTGACCCGATCCAGCAAAGCGTCTTCCGGTAAACCGTAATGGAAGCTCACCACCGCGGGCTGGAACTGTGCCAGCACCGCCGCGCAATCGGCATCAAACGGCTTGCGCGACGGGCCTTTGGGAATGGCCGACGCATCGGCGCTGAACGCATCATAGTAAGGGCGCAGGGTTTCTACCCAGCGCTGTTCGCCTTCCGGGTTGGGTGCTGGGGACGTGTGGCAGAAAAAATTCAGGTTGTAAGGTTGGCGGGTCGCTTGGCCAAGCTGGGCGAGTTGCTCTTCCAGTTGCCTGGCGTTGAGCATGCCTGCGGGCAATGAGCCCAGCCCGCCGGCTTCAGAAACGGCGGCCGCCAGGCGCCAGTCCTGCACGCCGGCCATGGGAGCCTGGATCAGAGGCAAGGCAGTCTTGAACAGCGGTCGCATAGGCGGTTCCTCGTCAGGCTGGAAAGAGCGTCAGCGGATCACGCGATCCAGGATGAATTCGGCCCGGATGTGGACCGGGGCTCGGGGCACTTCCATCAGCGTATACCCAAAATGCCGATAGGCCGTTTGCATGATCTCGAAGGTGGCGACGGCTTCAGCAAACGATTGTTTGCGTTCTTTGTCGTTGGTAAAGATAGCCTCCCAGGGAGGGAAGAGGAAGACGGGGTCATGGTAGCGCTGCGCTTCGCAGGCGTTAACCAGTGAGGGGGGAGTCGCCAGACCTTCAAGGTGGGAGTAGCCGTAGATATCGACCAGGCCCCGATCAAAAAAGACGGGCTCCTCATGATCCGCAACTTGAGCATGGCTGGTCAGCTCTGCTGACAGCATTCGGTCACGAAAGGCGATCTTGTCCCGCCAAGGAACGGCCTTTCCGCCCTGCTCAACCTGGGATTGAATCACCCGGCGGCCGACTTCTTGGCAACAGCGAAAACCAAGGTGGGCAATATGCTCGATAACCGCTGTCTTGCCGGCGCCGGGCCCACCGGTCAGCACGATGGGTGTTGTCATTTGTTTGCGCATGACTGTCGGGTTCGGGCCTGGAGGAATTAGTTTCTTGTATCCACCTTCCTGATGGTGCCCTGGGCAGCAGCGACGAGCCGTTCTTCGCCGTTATTCAGGGCAATCACTTCACACTGGCAAACCGCCTGTTTTTGGCCACTGGAAAGCACCGTGGCGCGGGCCGTTAGCCGCTCTCCCAGCGCCGGGCGCAAATAGTTGATCTTGTATTCGGAGGTGACCGAGTCCCCCAGTACCGAGCCGCCGGCATAGGTGAGTGCGTTGTCAGCGAGATAGCTGACAACACCGCCGTGGACAAAGCCGTGTTGCTGTTTCAGTTCATCGCGCACGGCCAATGTCAGCACGGCCTTGCCGGGTTCGAAGGCTTCGAGTTCGGTGCCCAGCAGCGCGCTGAATGGCTGGCTGGCAAGAACCTGTTTGCCGAATTGGAAAAGCTCACTCATGACAGGGTTCCGGTTTTCATCGGGCGAATGAACGCTAGTGGTTAATCGGTGTGCGCTTGCGGCGAGCGCACTTCGGCACTGCCAATACCACGGGGGTCGCTGGCAGCGGTGACTTCGCCGCTTTTCTTGCCACTGCCCTTGCGCCATAAGATGGCCTGCATATTGCCGTAGTTGCGGCCGGTGGAAACCACCTTGTGGCCCATCAGCATCAATTCCTTGGCGGCCTGGCTGCCGACGAATTCCGGCTCTGCCTGGACTTCGTCAGGCAGAAATTGATGGTGGAATCGCACACGGCTCACCCAGTCTTCCACCGGTTTATCGTTGGCGGCTTCAATGACGCCCAGCATCACCATGGAGATGATGCGGCTGCCGCCGGGCGTGCCGAGAATGGCGATGCGGTCGTCGAACTCCACGAAGGTGGGGGTCATGGAAGACAGCGGGCGCTTGCCGGGGGCGATGGCGTTGGCCTGGCTGCCGACCAGGCCGTAGGCATTGGGGCTGCCGGGTTTGGCGGAGAAATCGTCCATTTCGTTGTTGAGCAGCACTCCGGTGCCGGGGGCCACAAAGCCGCTACCGAACGGCAGGTTAATGCTCAGGGTGGCGGCGACCCGGTTGCCGTCTTTATCCAGTACCGAGAAATGGGTGGTGTGAAAGCCCTCTTCCACGCCGATGGGCTCGCCCAGGCTGCTGCTGGCGGTGGCCTTGTCCAGGGTGATGCTGCTGGCGCGCTGTTTGGCGTAGTCGGTACTCAACAGCTTATCCACAGGCATATCCACAAAATCCGGGTCACCCAGATAGCGGGCCCGGTCCTGGTAGGCGCGGCGCATGGCTTCGATGACCAGGTGCGGGGTCATGTCGCCGGTGTCACCGGCGTTGAACTGGCTGAGGATGTTCAGTGCTTCGCCCATGACGATGCCGCCGGAGGATGGCGGCGGTGCGGAGATGACTCGTCCTTCGCGGAATGGGCTGATGGTGGGCGTGCGTTCCACCACGGTGTAGTTAGCCAGATCGTCCAGCGTCCAGATGCCGCCAGCCTGTTGCACGCCGTCCACCAGTTGTTTGGCTACGGCGCCCTGATAGAACCCTGCGTTGCCCTGTTCAGCGATGGCGGTGAGTACCCGGGCCAGATCCGGTTGCTGGATCAGGTGGTTATTGGGAGGCACCTTGCCGTTATGCAGGAAAATGGCGGCGGCTTCCGGGAAACGGTTGAGCACGTCTTCGCGGTAACCGGCGAGCTTGCGGTAATGCTCCTCTACGCGGAAGCCTTTCTCGGCCAGTGCAATGGCCGGGGCCAGGGTGGCAGTGAGGGGTAGTTTGCCGTAGTTGTCCGCAAGGTGGGCGAAGGCGGCGGCCTGGCCGGGAATGCCGGCGGCGCTGGGGCCGTTCACCGCCCAGTCGCGCATGACGTTGCCATCCTTGTCCTGGTACATGGTGGCGGTGGCGGCGCCGGGAGCAGTTTCACGGGCGTCTACAAAGGTCTGCAGCCCGTCCTGTTCCCGGTGCAGCAGCCAGAAGCCACCCCCGCCCATACCGGCAGAATAGGGTTCGACCACCGCCAGGGCAGCCGCCACGGCCACGGCCGCATCGAAGGCATTACCGCCCTGCTCGAGAATGTTGAGCCCGGCTTCCGTGGCCAGAGGATGGGCGCTGGCCACCGCGTTCTTGCCCGGCCCGGCCGCCTGGGCGGTGAGGGTGATCAGCAGCAGTAACGGGATCAGGGTGCGCATCGGGTGTCCTCCTTGAGAACCGGTGGGTGTGGAGCGGTGTGCGGCGTTTTTGTTATGGCTGAGTTGAAAGTGAGAAGTTGAAAGTTGAAACGCGGAGCAGGCCCTTTTCTTCTGCCAGGTGGTGCCCGCGTTCATTGGTAATGGCGCGGGTACGGCGTCTCAAAACCAGATCACCCGGTCCGCGCTTTTGAACTTTAAACTTTCAACGTTGAACTGTTATTTCTGCCGTGCCTTGCGTTTCTCTTCCAGGGCTTCGGCGACCAGCGGTGGCACAAAGTTATTCACATCTCCGTCCAGTAGCGCGATTTCGCGGATCAGGGAGCTGGAAATAAAGGACAGGTGTTCCGCAGGGGTCAGGAATACCGTCTCCAGCTCTGGCGCCAGCTGGCGGTTCATGTTGGCCAGCTGGAATTCGTACTCAAAGTCACTGACCGCGCGCAGGCCCCGCAACAAGATGTTGCCGCCCTCTTCCCGGCAAAAATGGGCCAGCAGCTTGGAAAAGCCGGTGACCTTCACATTCGGCAGGTGCGATAGCACGCGCCGGGTCAGATCCACGCGCTC
>Ga0163180_10002221_pt1 | contig 10886 bp, 11 predicted proteins | sample AtlANTMetagenome_2_FD_109647 | JGI IMG/M metagenome (GOLD analysis project Ga0163180, IMG submission 109647) | Marine eukaryotic phytoplankton communities from the Atlantic Ocean - Atlantic ANT 4 Metagenome | ecosystem: Environmental > Aquatic > Marine > Oceanic | place: North Atlantic Ocean...
ATTACTGGTCCAGGAACGTTTGCACAATGGGGTGATTGGGCTGTAATTGGTGGCACACAAAGTAATACAATTTATGTAAGTGCATACAGTGCTTACAGTACATATCAAAACTTAAAATTTAAAATTTACGGAAAATATGCAGATGCCGGAGCAAGTGTTAGCCTAAAGTTTATTTTAGATGATTCTGCACATGCAAACATTATTGATGGTAGTATAACACCAACGTTAAGCTACTTGATGCCAGACAATATTACACAAGGCGGAGCTACTTTTAGTGTAACTCCAGCTCCCACAGTAAGCATTACTAACAATCTAACTAGCGTAGATGATTATTAATACTTGACAAACCACACATAAATAAGTTATAGTAGCATATAATTATAGGAGAAACTCATGGACGAGAGACTCGAAAATGCACTTGAGTTTGCAAATTATCGTATTACTCTAGGCAATCAAAAGAGAACAATCAGACAACGTATGACCGTACTGACTACTGTTCAGTACAAAACAGGCGTATTTCATGCTAATCCCACAACAATTGCATTTGTAAAAGCACTAGTTGATGCGGATAAAACAAACGCAGTGATATTAGATACGAAAGATAATCCAATCGAAATTGAAGATTTAAAAGATTTTTTAGATACTTTGTTGAGTGCTTATACTGAAGCAACAAACGAATACAAAGTTCAATTGGATAAAGTTAAAAAAGCAAGAAATATCAAGAGCTTGATGGATTGGTAATACAAGTATGAAGAAAAGAGGTAACGGCGTATGTATGTTTGCATACAACAACGAACAGTTAGATTATGTAAAATTTGCAACTATCGCCGCCAAATACGTTAAAAAGAATATGAAGAATAATCAGACAGCTTTGATTACTAATCATGGCTCGTATGACTGGATGAAGTCTAGTATCGGCGAGGAAGAAATTGATAACACATTTGATTACATTGTAATTCAAGAACCTGAAGCGGCACAAAATATGCGTGTGCATTTTGATAGTCCTTGGACTGAATTCAATGCACAATTCAGTAATAGTAATAAACACAAAATTTTTGAATATACGCCTTTTGAACGTACACTATTAATTGATACAGATTTTTTAGTGATGAACAACTTTTACGACTACATATTTGATACTGATGTAGAAGTATCAATGCATAGATACGCAGAATACTTGGGAGGTGAACCTCCCTATCAAAATGAAATTACATTGAATCCTGGTGGTATAAACCATTGGTGGAGTACTGTAGTGTATTTTGATCAAAGTCCAACTAGTAAAATGTTTTTTGACACTTGGAGTCATGTTAGAGATAATTGGGAATACTACAGTCTATTATATCAATACAGTAAAAGTTTATTTAGAACAGACTATTGTGTAAGCATAGCCGCACATATGTTCAATGGTTTTAACAACGACGATTTTGTACATGATTTTTTAGGGTTACCGTTATTAACACAAGATCAAAAAGACGACATTGTAAAATTCAATGATATAAATGATATTGTATTTCTCAAACACAGTAGAATAGAGCCTTGGAAGAACACACTGGTTAGGCACACAAATGATAATTTACATGTAATGAATAAACGTGCATTAGATAGACAAATTGATTTTTTGCTAGAAGAATTCAAAGGAGCTAACAGTGTCTAAAGGTTTTGTAACACTTGGTATTAACACAGAAGTTGATAGAATAAAATATTGTTATGGACTTGCACTTAGTATTAAAAACTGTGATCCTGACACTGAAGTTTGTTTAGTAGTTGACAAAGGCAAAGTAGATGAAGTGCCAAAAGACTATCATCATGTATTAGATTACATAGTAGAATTGCCATATGGAAATACTGCATACAAAGATGGCTTTCATGGAATGAATCTATGGCAATTGTATCATTGTTCTCCTTTTGAAGAAAACATATACTTAGATGCAGATACATTAATACACAATGTACAAATAAAAAACCTATGGGACTCATTGAGTAGAAACGAAATGAGCATTCCAAAAAATGCATTTTCATATCGCAACTTACCAGCTGACCCTAGAATGCGTTTTGAGTTTGAGGAAACATATAACTTGCCTCAATTTTACAACAATTTAATTTATTGGAAGCACGGTACTAAAACAGCTGAAGAATGGTTTAAAATGGCAGACCCATTACTACAAGATTGGCGATCTGTGTATAATAACTTCTTCCAAGATAAAAAACCTGATACATTTAATAAGAATGTATTGTGTAATTTAATTACACACTTCTGTGATTTACAGAATGATGTACAGTGTTTTTTAGGCAATCATTATGATATTCACAGTGATAACCAAGGTGTTTGGTATGACGAAGTACCTGATTATTGGACTGAAATGATAAACTATTGGGTAAGTGACAACGGTAAGATACAGATAGAAAATAGTATTATAAGTAGTGGTATTATACACTATACGGATGAGAATTTTTTAACGGACGAGATTATCGATGTCTACAGAACTAACCTTACTGACAAACAAAACAGAACGTAAAGACCCAACAAAATGGTGTGTCTATTTTGATGAGGAAACTGGCGATCTTATTACAGTAACAAGCAAACCACATGAAAGTATAGATCATCCGTTTCTACGTACAACTTCAGATGACGCTAGAAAAGTCTTAATGGGTATTGAAGATCCACGCAAATTTGCTGTAGTAGATTTGAGTGAAGGATACAAACTTATCGAACGTGGAGATGTAGTACGTATCAGAGAAGCAGAAAACTATCTCACAAATATACCAGTCAACAATAACCTCTCGCAAGATGTTAATGTTATTTTTTATATCAACAGTTGGAAAATGGAAGTAAACTTTAGTCAAGAAACACTGTATAAAATGACTGGTCGTAGAAAGTTTAGAGATGTAAAAATTAATCCTGAAAAAGATGGCAAGTATGATAAAATTACACTGTACTTGATTAAAGAAAACGATCCTAATTTTTTAATTGATACTATAGAAGTTGACCCTGCTGAACTTATAGTAAACGGATACTTACTGTTTGACATGAGCAGTTTGCGAAATGTTTGTGGTTTAGGCGAAGTGCGTGTAATGACCAAAAAGATTTTCAAAAACTATGGCATCAAACGTAAATCACATTTTGGACAAGCAGACTTTGTAAGTAGATTGAGCAAACGTAGAAACGAAGCAGTAATCAAAGATCAGAGAGATGAAATTACCACAACATTTACAGTTATTAGAAAAGACAATAATCAACATTACCTCAAGAGTAATTTTGAAAATCCAAATGAAACCAAAATTTATAATGATTTAATATTATATCTTATACCTAAAAATAATCCTAACCAATTGTTAGGTCATATACACGTGCCTATTAAGGAAATAGGTTACCAAAAAGAATACTATCTTTCGAATGACTACTCGTTAGAAAACTGTAGTTTTTTATGTAGAGAGGAAAATAATAATATAACCTTTGACTACGATATCCAGGAGTTACTCAATGCCTAACCTAGTACCAATAACAGAACTTGACATTGTATACATTAGTTACGATGAACCAAATGCAGAACAAAATTATGCAGATCTATTAGAAAAATGTCCGTGGGCACAGAGAAGTCACGGAGTATGGGGTAGCGATGCCGCACACAAAGCCGCGGCGGCACTTTGTGAAACTGAAAGATTTATCACAGTTGATGCAGATAATATAGTTGATCCTGAATTCTTTAGTCAGGTAATTGATTTAGATACAGTAGATCCAGATGATATTATCAGTTGGGCAGGAAAAAATGCAGTAAATGGTTTAGTATATGGTAATGGTGGTATCAAGTGTTGGCCCGTGCATGTAGTTGAAAGAATGCGTACACATGAAGCCGCACCTGAAAGTGATAAACGAGCACAGGTTGACTTTTGTTGGAATATGCGTTATGTACAAATGAATAACGTATACTGTGATGTAATGAATAATGGATCACCTCTACAAGCCTGGAGAGCAGGATTTAGAGAAGGCGTAAAAATGGGACTAGATGGAGGTGATGTTGTAGACCCCAAACAGCTTAAAAATATACACAAAGGTAATTATGACAGACTTTTAGTTTGGATGAGTGTAGGTGAAGATGCTACAAATGGCTTGTGGGCTGTATATGGTGCAAGACTTGGTTGTCATATGACAAATATACAACGCAAAGATTGGGATTGGAAAAAAGTTAGAGACTTTGATTGGCTTAGCAATTTTTTTAAAGAAGAACTTTTTCCTAAATTTGAAGGTGGTAGTGAGATGTGTATAAACACAGGTATGACTTGGGATTGGGATAAACTTAAAGCAGAAACTGTAGAACTTGGTAAAGATATCAGAGGTGTTTTAGACTTAGAAATAAGTGATATGGATAAAACTGCCAGTAGATTTTTTAAAAAAGTATATAGAAATCCTAGTAGACTTGGTGCCATGGTCAAAGAAGAAAATGTGGTAGATAGTATTGGCTAACTTTGATGAAATGTATGGAGAAACATTTTGTGTTTATCCTTGGTTAAGTCTGATGGTCAATACCAGTGGAAGTATTGACTTTTGCTGTATTGCCAAACCCAGCGTACTCAGAGGCGAAGATGGCAAAATATTAGACATCAGTAAAACAACACTCAAGCAGGCATGGAATGGTAAAGACATGCGTGATATACGCATGACTATGTTGCAAGGCGAAGAAGTCAGCAGTTGTAAACACTGTTACCTACAGGAACAAGTTGGTAAAAAAAGTTTTAGGCAAATGCACAATGACGAGTGGGAACGCCGTATTGGTATAGATGCAATCAATGAAAGAGTAGAAGCAAGTTATGAAAATGACTTTGAACTACCAGATCATGACCCACTTTACTTGGACTTGCGTTTGGGTAACTTGTGTAATCTTAGTTGTAGAATGTGCAACAGTTTTAACAGTAGCACTATTGCAAAAGAAGATGTAAAGCTAACAGGTGTAGAAGAAGATTATACTAGAATACAAGAAAAAACTTATGGTAAAAGACCAGACTGGATACTAAGCAAAGAATACAGAGAAAAGTTTGATGCTGACGACTTTTGGGCTGATATCTATGGTTGGATGCCCAAGTTGAGAAAAGTATATATGACTGGTGGTGAACCAACTATGATTCAAAACAACATGGAGTTTTTGAATTATGCGGCAGAACAAGGTCACAGCAAACATATCAATGTGTTTATGAATACAAACTGTACTAATGCAAATCAAAAGTTTTTGGATAGTATAAGCAAGTTTGAAAGTGTAGATATCAATGCTAGTTTAGATGGTGTAGGTGTTGTAAATGAATTTATACGTGGTACAAAGAGTTGGGATATTATCCTTAGAAACTATAGAAGTATATTGAGTTTGCCAAATGTTGCCAGCAATATAAGTCCTGTACTACAAATTTATAACCTAAATAGAATACATGAAATATTATATCTTGCAAATGATCTAAGTGAAGAGTTTTACGCAGGAAAACCAGGACTAGAATGGAAAAGCATTGGTGTCGATATACTGATAAACACACACCCTCCTTACTTAGATGTAAGGAATCTTCCTGTTGAAATGAGAGTTAATGCAAAAAACAGATTGCTTGAATTCAAAGAACAGTGTAATATACTATATGAGAAGAATTGGTTAATTAAAAATAGTGTAGACGGTATCGTTGGATACTTAGAACAACCTCAATTAGATACATGGGAGGAACAACTACAAGACTTTGTAAAGATGACTGAAACATGGGATAGACAACGTAACACTAATTTTAGTGTAGTTGATGATCAATTGTATGAACAAATACGAGGATTGATTAGTTAATGGCACAAGATTTTTTAGAAGATTACGGAAAAAAATTTTGCATACTTCCTTGGATGCATATGGCAACTTATACAGACGGCACAGCTTTGCTTTGCTGTCTAGCTCAGCCTACAGATGATAAAAGACTCAATCTTAACAATGCAGATATCAATGCAGTTTGGAACAGCTATTATTGGAAAGATGCAAGAAAAGAAATGCTCAATGGCAAAGCACTCAAAGCCTGTATGCATTGTTGGAAAGAAGAAGCGGCTGGTATACGCAGTCATAGAATGAATGAAAACAATCTGTGGGTAAAGAAACTTGGCAGAGAATATGTTGACGAACTAATAGCCAGCACCAACGAAGATGGCAGTTTAGACCAAGATGTTATTACACTAGACTTGCGTTTGGGGAATACTTGTAATGTACAATGTGTTATGTGCAGACCTACTGATTCAAGCAAATGGGTAAGAGATGCAGAAAAGATAAGAGACCTTAACGCAGATAATCCTGTGGTAAAACATGATTGGGAATGGAAATTACAAGACCACAAAAAGAACAAATATGATTGGGCCGCTGATGATGAGTTTTGGCATGAAGAGATTGCACCATTATTACCCAACATGCGTCATTTTATATTTGCTGGTGGTGAACCACTTTATCTAAAAAATCATAAACGTTTTTTAAAACTGTGTGTTGAAAGTGGACATGCTGAACATATAGAATTACGCTATCATACCAACGGTACAATTATGCCTGATGATATAATTGAATTGTGGAGTAACTTTAAATTTGTTGAACTTATGCTTAGTATTGATGGTATAGGTGATATGAACAAATGGTTACGCTATCCAACTGACTGGGCAACTGTACACAAAACACTAGACAAAGTAGAACAGTCTCCAGAGAACATTGTAGGCAAAGTTTTATGCACAGTAAGTGCATTGAACATTTGGTATTTGCCAGACTTTGCAGAATTTTTATTTACAAAAGACTATAAAAAAATTGGTATACATGATCATCAAGGAATGTTTCATCCTGGAGTATTACATTTTCCACAATACATGTGTGCAAAAGTTTTACCAAGTGCAATGAAAAATATTATAACTGAAAAAATACAGAGGTTTACTGAAAAGTATCCGGACAAAAACAAAGTACAAGAACTTAAAAATATGACAGCGTTTATGAACAGTGAAGATCACAGTGATAAATGGCCCGCACTTAATCAGTATATAAAAACTATTGACCAGATGCGTGGCACAGATTTTAAACAAGACTTCAAAGAACTATACAAGATTTGGAGTCAGTATGAAGTTTGAACTGGAGTTGCAAAATGATCTCAAACAAACAAAAACTATTAACTGTGATATATTTGCAGATTGGTTTCATCTTGGGTTAATGACTACACCTCAAGTAATGCATTGGAATGTATTTCACAAACATGATGCATTAGATAGATTATACACAATCGTAGAAGAACTAGACAAAAAAATTAACACATGGAATAAAATTGCTGATGCATACAAAACAGATAACATACCACTGAGTGAAATACTTGGAAACATTGTAATGAGTAGTGGTAATGCTTTTTGTAAAATAGATAACAAACTACAAAAATTTAAACCTCTAAGAGAATGGTATGACTTAGATAAAAAGACAATTGACCATAAGTTTGGATTGGTTGTACATCAAGATATTCTCAATCCTATGCAAACACAGGTAATATTAATTTATAGAGTACTCAATGATCAAAATTTAATTAACCATATCGATAAGTTAGTTGATATTTTCCAAATGCTCAAAGTAATGAGAGATGTTACTACAAGTATTACACAAGAAACTAACTTGCAGAATTTTGGACTTAGATATCATTCTGATTTCCATTTATTAGATGATGAATGGGTTGACAGATTTAGCATGGAACGTAATCCAGGAGAAATATTTTTGTATCCAACACAAATAGGATATGATTATGACAATGTAATGATAGAACTGTATGATGATGATCAACACAATGCAATTAAAATGACCAGTAATAGTTTTGATTTGGTAGAGCAACAAGTTTGCTATACTGGAGAACTGTTGTTTTGGTGTGGTGATCCAAGAAAACATGAAGATGCATTAGATCATTTAAACTACAGTCTCAACAGTTATTGGGGTGGTTACAAAATTAAAAAGACTGACACAAGAAACAAATATGACATGTTAACTTGGGGTATGCTAAAAGTTGGAAGTTTTGATGTTGTTCCTGAACCAGAATACGATACGGTAAAAAATTATGTTATCAGATAGTGCAGAACTTGTTGAAATCAAACAAAAGTACAACAAGTACTTTCATATCAATTGGAACTTGACCAACAAGTGTAACTTTAGCTGTGAGTATTGTCACCCTTACAACTACGAAGGTAGTAGTCCTGGATTTGAGTTGGACACTTATAAAAACTTTGTGACAAAAGTAAAAGGTTATCTAAATGAAGATGAAGAACTAGTAATAAGTTTTACAGGTGGTGAGCCCACAGCGTTGCCTGTGTTTGATGACTTTTTAACATGGCTAGTAGAAGAAAAAGTACAAGTTGGATTAACAACAAACGGAAGCAAAAGTCTCAAGTTTTGGGAAAAACACAAAGAAAGTTTTCGTTGGGTAAGTTTTAGTTTTCACAGTGAAAAAACAAACCTAAGGCATTGTGTAAATGTTATTGATACACTTTGGCCTCATACGTTATTAGGTGTTCGTATTATGATGCACCCACAACAGGTATACTTTGACAAGTGTATAGAGTTTTTTAATATGCTTAAAACAGAACCACGCATGGGACAATTTTTTGTTGAGAAGGTTCCTATTGTTGCAGATTGGCTTACAGAAAAAGAACGCCCACATGTGTATACACAAGAACAGCAAGCACAAATAGATGAAAAACTAAGTTTCAAACGCAGAAGTGCAAATCCTAATGTCAGTTATGAACAATACACAATGCCAATTGATGCTACCGCAGTATACAAACTAGCAGATGGTAGATTCAAAGAAGAAACTATATTTGACACAAACGGATTGTATTCTGCAAATAAAAATCAATTTAAAGGATGGAAGTGTAATGCTGGCATAGATGGTTTATTTGTAAATGAACTAGGATTAATAAGTGGAGCCGCATGTTTACCTGAAGGTAAAGATGAGAACGGTACTATAAGATGGCTTGGACATATAGAGAACTTAAAAACTTTTAAAATGCCTGCTTATCCAATTACATGTGAAAAGACACATTGTTTTTGTAACACTGATTTGATACTAAGCAAGTTTAAGGAAGCAGTTGCAGTATGAAAAAATTACTTTACATACCAAACTGTTGGCATGAACAAATTGCAAACGCATACAATTTAGAACTTGTAGACAAAGATGCTGATATACTTATATTACGTGATCCTTTTGACAGAGCTGTAGAAGAAATTATTGATTTGCTAGATAGCGGAGGTGAAACCAATGGGTTGACATTTGAAGAAATGTTGTTTAAGAATAATAACATATATTCGAAAGCATTGAACATTGAAACTGGACACGCAGATGAACTAAAAAGCAAAGATTTTAAATTTGTTTGGTTAAGCAGTTATATAGTTTGGCCTAGAATAACAGGCGAGCTACATCCAAAAGAACAAACAAGACCATTAGAGAGATTTAATTTAGATACCACTAGCAAAAAGTTAAGTGATTATTTGTTTGTACCACATGTACAACTTAATGTCAATCAAAGATTTACTAGCAGTGATTTAGGCACAGCTCTGCGTGGAGACTTTCAACTTGCCAATAGTAAAGACTATGACTTGGTAAGAAAATTAAAAATATATGCAGACAAAGGAAGATACTATGAGTAATGTTATTGTATTTCCTCATTGTCCTAAAACAGGCGGAACTACTCTTAAAGAACGCTATAGGAGTCAAAACAAAACGTTTGCTATAACAGATTTGAATCACAAAGTCAATAGCAAAACTAAAGTAATATTTGGTCACAGTGTTCGTATAGGTTACTATGAAAACATACTAAAAAACAATTGTGTTTATATGACCTGCTTGCGTAATCCTATAAGCAGAATAATGAGCATGTATAACTTTTACAGAACACAAATACTTTATATGAATCCAGACAGTCCTGACATTGACTTTTACTTGTGGTTTATCAACAAAGATGTGATACGACCTATGCAGGTTACCAAGCAGTATGAATATTATTTGTATCAGCATGTGGATCATACCAATTGGTTTGCAGACGGAACACTTGCTGATCCGTTTAGTATAAATGACATGTATTCGAATACTGTACTAACCTGGGACGTTGAAGCAGACAAAAGCTATGTGGACAACAACAAATTAGAAGAGCGTATAAAACACAAGCAACAAATAGAACAACAAAACATGAATGTAACTTGGGATCAGGTAGTAAATAATTTTGATCATGTATTTTTTCAACATGAAGATATTGTTGATATCTTTGACGACCTGTTAATCAAGTATAATGTAAAAATGCAAGCATGGGAAGATATGATTGTTACTAATGAAACAAAACATGATTTAGAAAAACACAATTTAGAATATGTAAACTTTTATGATTTGGATGACGACTTGAAATATCTTGTTGAGCTTGATCTAAAGGCTGACATAGAATTCTACGACAGATGCGAGGAAAAATGGAAACACTAGCAGTATTTCACATACTTAAAAACGGAGGTACAACTCTAGTAGATAGATATAGACTCAATCACAGTTTTGTTTATCAAAGAGTACACAACGAAGTTGTATACAATTATAAACAATCAAATCAAATGTGTAGTAAAGTCAGTAATCTCAAAGACTATGATGTTAGAATGATTTTTGGACATGGTGTTAACTTTGGTTTATCATATGTGTTGCAAAATAATGTAAAGTATGTTACAATACTAAGAGACCCTGTCGATAGAATCATGAGTGCATACAATTATTTTAGGTTAGAAATGATCACAGTGCATAATCATATTACTGATATTGATTTTACAACCTGGCTTATAAATTGTAGTAGAATGTTGCCTACGCCTGTATACAATCAATATCAACAGTTTAGTGGTCAACATTGTTTG
>Ga0163180_10002223_pt1 | contig 10883 bp, 8 predicted proteins | sample AtlANTMetagenome_2_FD_109647 | JGI IMG/M metagenome (GOLD analysis project Ga0163180, IMG submission 109647) | Marine eukaryotic phytoplankton communities from the Atlantic Ocean - Atlantic ANT 4 Metagenome | ecosystem: Environmental > Aquatic > Marine > Oceanic | place: North Atlantic Ocean...
CCCGTTCCGGGAGTAAGTAGAAAGCCCATCAGGCCCAACAAAGAGCATGAGTCAGGCCCCAGAAAACACAGTTGTACGTTCAGAATACGATGCTTCGATGGTAGGTCTGTACGCATCTCTGGTCGCTGGAGGACTTATGCTGGCCTATGCGATTTGGTACGTAACTGTAGTGAATGTGGACAACGACTACTCATTCCTGACCCTTGGCGTTATCACCGGAGCTACTGCGGTATCTGTGATAGGCTTACATGAGTGGATGAGGAGTCAGGCTGGTCCAGACAGGCCGGAGAACCCGATTGAGGAGTACGGAGGGGCGATAGCGGTTCTGATGGGCGCACTCTCTGTGGTGTGGCTCTCTCGGTTCGCAGTTTTCTATGCAGGCCAAGAGAAGGAATGGATAGCAATTCAAGATGGAGAAATTTGGATGCCTGTGTGGCTCGCGGCATTGCAGGCGGTGGGCATTCTTGTTGTGATGGAGATAAGCACACGGAATATCCGGAGGCACTCTCTCGGGACGCTTCCGAGGACTGTTGTTGTCCTAGCTCCTCTGGCGGTTCTGTTCAGTGGGGTGAAGATATGGCTGGAATACTCTCGCGGGGAGGTTGAGATCTTCATCACTCTGTCAGTGATCCTTCTCTCCGGATCCGCAGTGCTCTACTCGCTTAGGCTAGACAGGGCCATCCTATACCTGATGTCCTCAGGAGCCGCGGTAGGATTGCCCATCTTCATCGCACTCAGCTCTTGGGGGGAGACTGAGCACGCCAGCCTGCTAGTTCCAGCAGTTGTGATAGTGGGGATAACCGCCACCGACAGAAGCCTATCTAAGAAAATGATCGAGAATGGGTCTGGAGCTGTGGTAGCAGCCATTCTGTTCTGCCAGATTCTCGCTGCCGACGAGACGCAGTTCTCAATAGCCGGGAACACTATCTCCGAGCATCCATTCGGCCTCACCTTTTGGCTCTGGGTCGCCCTTCTGGTTGGTTGGTTCGCACCAACGACGATGCAGAGGACCCCTGCTATGCCAGTGGGGCTGGCACTAGCACTGGCACTCCTCTCGGACGAGGCTGCCATGGTAGCCTGGGTTGTTGGAATCTGTGCATTCGTATACCTTGAGACCCGTCCACAGGCACGAGACTGGGTCGTGAGAGCGACATACGTAGCCATGGTGATATCATGGGCCGTGTCCTCATTCATAGGTGCAGGAAGGGACGGAAACATACTCGCGCTAGGGTCTTTCGAACTCAGCATAGTAGATGGGATTTCCCTCGTAATCTTCCCATCTTTGCTGGCTCTGGGAATATGGGCCCAGTCGAGAGGCAGGCTGAGAGTGTATGAGGGCCCCTCAATCCTCTTGGTACTCGCATCATTGAATATCGAACTTCTAGAGGACGCAGGCCCACTCTTCCTGCTGATTATTTCAGCAGCATCACTATTCCAACTGAACTGGTTCCTAGCCTCGAGATTTGATGATAGATACGAAAGGGAGTGGTTTTCAGACGTGGGATATCTAGTCCTCCTATCGTCTCCCTTGATACTTTCCAGTATTCTAACAATCGGCGAGTCAGACCTGGAACCGATGATCCTGGCATTGCCTCTGCTACTATCCTTCAGTGTGTTCGGAATCTGCCATAGGTGGAGGGTCGAGGGCGAGAGCCTCGTCCTAAGGCCGGAGATGGTGGCTATGCTCCTACTGGTTCTAGTTTTCCTCCTCAACAACGCCCGCCCTTGGGAGGAAAGGGACTTCTCAACAGAAACCATTTCCCTGACTCTGGCTTGCTCAGCTCTGCTTGCAGCCCTCCTAGCAGTAGAGGGGGGAGCAGCATTCAGGACGACTCCATTCGAGAGACTGGTGGGGATAACTTACCTCTTCTTCATCTCAGTGGTCTCAGCGAATATCCTCTCTTGGGAGGGCTCAGAACTCTGGGCGCGGATAACCAGGGACTTGATCATCATCTCCGCTCCCGTAGCTGTAAACCTCCGCTTGAAGACCCTGCTCGACCTATCACAGGAAGCCAGGAACTTCGGCAGCCTGACCCTTTTCGTACTTCTCTTAATCGGGATGACCGACTCCTCGGGAGGGTTGCTGGCACTGCCGGTTTTCGCCATCGCGGTGCAGAGGGCGGCGAAGCATGTTTCCACTCCAGTCCTTGTGGCGCTGCCTGCAATTGCCGTGATCTATGCGTCTTTCTTCGACTCTCTACGAGATGAAAGCGATCTGATATGGGCACTCCTCAATGGCATTCCATACTTGGGGGAAACCACGGACATTCTCCTGTTTGATACTCCCAGATGGGCATCCCTTCTGCTGTTATCCATACCGGCATCCGTTGCAATCCACCTCCCCTCGGAAAAGGGGCGCGAGGGTGGATCAAGATACGGACCAGAGCAACTCTTCGGACCCGCGGTCGCTGCCCTCCTCTCGGTGGCATTCCTACTTCCAGATCCTCAGACTGCACCCATAGTTATCGTGGCAGTCATCACTGCCGGAGCATGGAGGCAGGGGGTAATCAATTGGTTCTGGATTTCTCCCATAGCATGGTTCTGGGCTTCTCTGGAGCTATTCCAGTATCTTGAAGTCGGACAAGGCTCGGACTATGCACGTGTCGTTGGGGGGTTGGCCGGATTCTCTCAGTACCTGCTTTTCCATAACGGATTGCTCCTCGCTAACTCACCGTTCGAAGACAATGACGTAGGGAACGACGAATTTCTGGGACTTGCTTCCAGGGGGTATGGGTACGCCTTCCTTCTAATTTCTGGAGGAGTAAGCGGAGTTCTCCCATTCATCTCTGCCTTGGTGGCTGGCTGGGACGGCCTCAGAAGCGGCACTCCAATCGTCCTGCACGGATCGGTTCTGGTCCAAACACTGACTCTCGAGTCATGGTTGCGTGGGGATTTTGGATTCCATTCCGAAGATGCGCTGGTCTGGCCCATTGCTGTCGGCATTGTCATGGTCGGATTGTCATGGCGCGGGGCTAACCCCTACGGGCGGGAGGTCATGCCCCCGACTCTTGCAACATCCGAGTCAGAGCCCTTCGACATGGAGAAGGACTTCGGGATGTTCGGCTCCGCATTCTTCCTGATTGCCATGTTCCCATACTCAGAGTACATAGAAGTGGATTTCGCGTTCGGGGCATCCATAGTGCTCCTATCGTTGCACCATGTGATCGTCGGTTTCGGCAGGGATCACGGATGGAGGAGGCTGATCAGCCTCGTTGGGATGCCTTCAGGGCTCATCGTCACAGGAGCCGCTTATGAGGGCCTGATCATGGTGCTCATGCTGTTCCTAGCAGCTTTGACGCTCATTGGCCAGGCTGTCCTATACGCCTCAAGAGGGGGTTTGGAGATAGGGAGCACAATCGAGGGTGCTGCCCCGATCGCCTCAAACGTAGGGGTCTCTGATCCTTCTCCTGAGCCTAGCAAAACCAAAGATGAACCAATTGAGGTTAGTGAGGAAGCGGTAACAGAAGATGATACGCCCTCGGAAGAGGTGGATGAGGGGGAAAGTCCTGACCCGGAACCAGTGAAACCACAATCTCCGTTGTTCGAATCAGAAGACGCCCTCTTCGGAATTAGGTTGGAGCCCAATATGGTGTACAACCTAAGAGAGATGATCGCGGCAAACAAAAACGTCGACTTCAGCAGGTGGTCTCCCGTTCTAGCGATTAGTTCCAACGGGTCGATAGTCCTGAATTGGGAGAAGTCCTCCTCCGAGGAGGAGTGAGGAAAACATTGGGGCTTGCCCGGCTAAGTGCCTAGTTTACTCTTCTTCGGACTCGCCGATCTTTCTAACATTGATAGCGTTAGGGCCCTTGTCGCTTTCCCCAATTTCGAATTCTACAGTGTCTCCTTCGGCTATCCTTCCGTCTATCTCTGTTGTGTGCACGAAGAGGTCTTCACCCTCTTCGCGTCCAATGAACCCATATCCTTTCACGTAGTTGAACCACTTCACAGTTCCCGTCTCCATACCCCCGGCTCGAAAAACAGGTTATTGAACTAGACTGCTCACAGAGGTGCGAGTAGCTAGAACACGTCATCTTCGTCCTTTGAATCGTCGAATGATATCATTCCGCTTGATTTGCCTGCCTTGCCCTTAGCCGGGGCTTTCTTCGCTGCGGTCTTCTTCGGCTTTCCTTCTATCTCTTCGGTTAGCTGCGCCTTACGAGCAGCAGCCACCTCCTCCTCCTTCCTCTTCAACTCCTCAGGGTCTATTCCCTGCTGTGCCGCGAGCTTGGCCCTACGCTCGTCACGGGCCTTGATCTCCAGGAGCCTCTGCCTTGCTTTGTCGTAGTGCTGAAGCATGTACATTGCATCGTGCTCGAGTAGAGGCGAGTCAGAGATTATCGTGATGTCCATCCAATCCCCCTCCTCGGCGAGGTATTCGGCGAAGGGCTCGAACTTCAGGTCGGACTTCTTTATTTGCGTGTAGTGGAGTGCATTGCCCATCCTGTGCTCGACTCCCGCAAAGTGGCAGTAGAACGTCGAGCCACCGTAGGTCTCTCTAGCTTGATCGAAGAGCTCAGCATAGTCCTCGCTGGTCCTGAGCCTCCCATGGCCCCGAGCGTGGATGTGCCCCATATTCAGAACAGGGACCGTCCCCTCAACGTGATTGCAAACTTCCAGAACTTCTTCTACGGTTCCCCACAATTCCTGTCTTCCAGAGGTCTCGACCCCTACTAGTGATGGCTCAGATTCGTGCACCCAGGGGAATGCGTAGTAATCTTCCTCTTCCTCCTCATCCCCCCATACTTCTCTGACTCGCTCGACTACTCCCGCCATGACATTGGCAACCTGCTCATTTGCCTCTGTCCCTGGCTCGTACTCTCCGTATGGTCCTACATGGAATGTCAGATGCCTCGCGTTGATTATTTTTCCAGCCTGAAGGCTCGTCTCCATCTTCGAAAGAGTTCTGTTTCGTTCTCTCTTGCTACCGAGTAGTTCCGCGTAGTAAGGGCCGTGCATGTTCATCTCGAAGTCAGACTTCCAAGAGAGTATTCCAGCCTGCCAATATTGGTCGAAATGCTGGGGCTGGATGGTTCTGACTGTCTGTACCTCCATGGCATCTAGCCCAAGCACGGTGATGTCGTCCATCCCCTCGACTATGGTGCGGCCCTTGCAGGAGAGGGGAACTCCGGCTGGCCCTAGTTTGAGTGGCATCCCATTGGCCTCGCGGGTCCGGCCGAAAGGGTGCCCCTTCAAAAGGGGTTTCAGTGGAGTTCCCGATTTACGCTCGATTACTCGAATAGAGACATGGCCGCAATCGCAACAGCAGATGCCCCATAACCAGACTTCGGGAGGGCACATAGGAACCCTGCTAGCCACCGCTCAGGCCCCATTCCCCCCTCAACTTCTATCACATCTCTCCCCATTGAGTGACTCACTTCTGCGACTCCTTCAGTCGGATCGAAGGTGCATACGATGGGAACTGCCCCCCTCTCCCTAATCTCGTCTAAGAGGAGGTTCGTAGGGGTCTCTTCGATATTTGCAACTCCTTCCAATGCCTCATTGCTGATGAAAAGCAGGTTAACCTGCCTAATCCTATCGATCACTGAACCCCATGCTTCCTCTAGCCTGCCGACCTCATCAGGAACTCCAACTATCATTGCCGACTTACATCCCTCCAACTCAGCGAATGTCAATGACGAACCCCAAGCCGATTTCATCGAATCACCAATCAATGGGCCGTCAGAGGAAAGGACCAGCCAGTGCTTGTTACCCAGGACCGTCCTCCAATCGATTAACCCCTGGTCGAACTCGTCGTACTGATCGGATTCGATGATGAAATCAACTTCTGCACCTATTCCAATCGCCTCTTCTGCGACCGAGGAAGCAACATCGCCCCCGCCAATTCTTCCCAGGCCGGCAATCCTGATCGGCATCCCTTCCATGGTTCCCTCTGAACATACACATCAAGAGGGTTGTCTATTCCAACTTCCACCTAAGGATTGCGATTGCTCCTCCCATTCCCAGTAGTTGCTTGCCCGAATCATGCTCGGTAGATGCCTGAATCACCCTCCCGCCAGATGCCCCGACCGAGCTCGCGACTTCCTCCCATTCAGTGGATCCGTCTTCTCCTCTCAGGAGTCCCGCCTCAATTACCAAGATCTCGACCGCACCCTGTTCGGAAGCGTCGGACACCATCTTCTTGCCATAGGTGACAGCTCCGTCGGTGGAAATCCGTCTGAGTCCCTCCTCGATTGCCTTGACTTGTTCCACTATCGCATGCTCTCCGAGAAGAGAGTCGGCTAGGCCCTCCGAAAGGACCTCGTTCGCAGCAGCCCTACCTCCGATCGAAGTCGGCACATTCACCACACTGTTCTTAGCTCCCGAATCTCTCAATTTTGACTCAAAACCCTCTCTGGCTAGTCCCGGACCGCAGATGATCAAGGGAATCCCATCGGGAAAAACCATCTTCGCCTCCTTAGCTACTTTTTCGAAGAACTCCTCTCTGACCGCGGTCGAGTCTCCCGTCCTCTTCCCTCCTCCACGCAGATTGAACTGGGAGACATCTCTGATTCCATGAGTTGCAACCTCGAAGATCAGGATCTCGTCGTTCTCTACCACCATGAGTCCGGACCTAGTCTTCTTTCCTGAAGCGATAGCCTCCTTCAATAGGGATTTATCTGACTTGGACAAACCTCCCTCGCGAGTCAACTCTATCTCGTCACTAGGAGAAATAACGTGAGTATGGTGGCTGCCAATGTCTATCTTGGCCTCCTTAATCACGCCATGTACTCGTAGGCTGTCCGTGAATGGCTGGAAGGCAGTCTCCGTAGCCTCTAAGAGAATCCACATGGGCTTCCTCTCCGCACTCTTTGCACGACCATCCTCCCTGGTCCCCGTAGTGGAGTCTCTTCTGTGTGAGAGCATCCCAACAAGGCAACCAGTGCCGCAGACCTGGGATAGGACCCACAGATCGTCCTCGCTCTCTATCCTAAGTCTCAGACCCTCGTCCAACCTCTTGACGCGACGCATTCCTGTGCCTCCCGGCACTGTCGGTGAAGGAGTACTCTTGAAACCTTCATCGGTGATAACCACTGGCGAGAGCCATGGATGCGCCCGCCTACTGGGGTGTCGCAGGTCATCCCATCTCCCATTCTATCACTCCCAAGCTTTTCTCAATAGTGGGGGGTGCAATGGGTCTAGACCAAGCAGAGCAGATATTCGTCGAAGCATCTAGTGAGGGGGAGTTCTACTCCAAGGCAGAAATGTTGGAAGGTGATCTTTGGCTCTCTTGCACTGCTCCTCTGAAGCACTCCCTTCATTCCAGATTGGGGGTGCAAGGTCCCGAGGGAGTTAACGCAATCAACCAACTAATGAGATCGAATGGTGTTTGGGAGGGGGCTAGTACGGATGGAGCGGGTTTCGTCTCTGCTTGCAGGCACATAGGTGTCGAGCCATCTGACTCGATCCTCAGAATGAGAGGGGGCGGTTCAGCCGCTCGTTCCATCGCTGCCGCGTGGTCCTCAGAGGGCGGCTCTATAATCCCAGAGATAGGACGCAGGAAACTCGTAAGAGGGCCTTGGGATTTCAGCATATTGGAGTCAGGAAATGCTGACATTTCGATCGATCTCGATTCAGCCCCATCTGGAGGTGAATCCGTGGAACTTGAGGCGGATGTGCAGGTTTCCATTTCCTACAATGAGTCTTCATCTAATGGGGACTTCGCAATCATCATGTTAGCTGCCCAGCATCTGGAGGCATGGCGGTCTCTCTTCGCATCTAAAGGCGGGGGAAATATTCCAAATTTGGCAGCGGTTCTGTCCCATTTATGATTCGAATAAATTGGAAATTACGCATCATAGAGGTATGTTTCCATGCTTCTTTGGAGGAACCAGGACCCTCTTCGTTAGCAAAGGTCTGAGGGCACTGACCAGGGCTCTTCTGGTTTGAGATGGCTCGATGACATCGTCCAACCATCCGTGCCGAGCTGCGACATAGGGGTCGCCGAACTTGTCCCTGTAGTCCTTGACCAGTTCCGAGTAAGTCTCATCCGGCTTATCTGAATCTTCTAGCTCTGCTCTGTGAATAATTCTAACCGCTCCCTCGGCACCCATTACAGCTAGCTCCCCGGTAGGCCATGCCACGTTGTAGTCCGATCCAAGGTGCTTACAACTCATAGCCAGGTATGCCCCTCCGTATGCCTTTCTGGTGACCACTGCGAGCTTGGGTACAGTGGCCTCCGCGTAGGCGTACAGGAGCTTGGCCCCGTGTCGGATAATCCCGCCCCACTCCTGAACAGTACCGGGAAGGAATCCGGGCACATCTACGAACGTCACTATCGGGATATTGAAGCAGTCACAGGTCCTGATAAATCTAGCCGCCTTGACAGATGCGTCGATATCGAGACATCCAGCGAGAACCGAGGGCTGGTTTCCCACCACGCCCACTGGCACCCCGTCAAGCCTGGCAAAGCCGACCACTGCGTTCTCTGCATATGACGGAAACAGCTCGAGGAAGCGTTTGTCGTCGACAACCTCCGCAACCACGCCCCGCATGTCGTATGGCCTGTCAGAGTCAAGGGGGACCAGCTTACCCATTCCCTTGCACTTTCTTTTCCACTTGTCGCCTGTGGATAGTCTCGGAGGCTCTGCCATTGTATGATCGGGGAGGAATGACAGGATTTCTGCCGCAATGTCGAATGCCCCGCTTTCGCTTTCGGAGACCATGCACGCAACACCGCTTCTACTTGCATGGTGAGCGGCCCCTCCCAACGTATCCTCGTCCACCTCTCCTGAGATGATCTCTGGGATAACGTACGGGCTTCTCATGAACATCCTCCCTCTCTGTTGACCTAGAATGACGAAGTCAGAGAGCCCTGCGGCAAGTGCGCTTGTACCTGAAACAGTTCCCAGAACAATGGATAGGGTCGGGACCTTTCCTGAGCAGGATACTAGCAGGTCCAGTATCTCCCCGTTGGGGCCCAGTGATGTTACTCCCTCGTGGGGGCGCTGCCCGTCACCATCCCATATTCCGATAACCGGTAGTCGTGCCTTCTCTGCGAGTTCAAGAATCTTGCAAATCTTCCTAGCATGCATCTCCCCCATGGTCCCTGAGAATACAGCGAAGTCCTGCGAGAAGCATGCCACCCTTCTCCCGTCCAGCATCCCGTGTCCGGCCACTACCCCGTCTCCCAGTGGATTGTGCAGATGCATGCCATGGTCTCCAGACCTGTGCTTTACGAACGCGTCTACCTCTACGAAGCTCCCATCGTCGAGTAGGTCCAAGACTCTCTCTCTAGCTGTTCTGGAGCCAGCTTCCCTCATCTCCCTGATTACTGCCCTGTCTCCTGGAGATTTGGAATCACGTCTGATAGCATCCAGGTCTTCGCTTGGGCTGGACCCTGCCATGATGCGTCCAAGTGCAAGTCGGTTCATCAGCAAACCGGATGTCTAAGACCTCGAGAAAGAGGGGTTCTCGCCTACTAAGTCCATCTCCCACCCTTCTTCGACTGACTCCTTCCCTCCCACCGATAGGAGGTGGTGTAGCTTTACCAGAGCAGAGCTAGGCGGGCATAGAGATCCGTGCCCGATGATTCCTATCTCTTTCTGGTCTCTGCCCTTAGAGTATACGTTCATATTCACGGGCCCGTGAATTGTATTGGTCACCATCACTACGACCCCTCCCTCGGAGATGTGATCCTCGAGCATCACCCTTAGTCTGGTATTCTCCAGGCTGTCTTCTTCGGGATCTGATATGGGCAGGTGCCCCAAACCAGTTCCATGGAAAAGTAGAGCATCGAAGCCAGCGTCTATGGCCCCTTGGACCTGATCGGGATGTAGGTGAGGGTCTGAGATGAATTGGGCAATACGAACAGACTCATCGAACTGCTTGGGAGCGATCGCCTCCACTCTAGCGTCATGCGCCTCTGGGGAGTAATCGATGGAGACACCATCTCCGCCTATATCTACGAATGCGAGGGCCTCCTGGTTGATTGGCTTGAACGCGTCCCTGCGTGAGGAGTGGTACTTCCTGCAAGCGCATCCTGGAAGTACTGCGCACCTACCGTCCGAAGAGCTCGCATGTACAATGACCACCGACGAGTCGCGGTAACCAGATGGAGCGGGGCCATGTGCTGCCCAATGTACCGAGGCGATTAGATTCTCAGTCGCATCAGAAGATCCTCTATCGGGGGATCTCTGCGACCCTGTCAGTACGATTCTACCCGGTGGCCTGCCTCCTTGACCGGACCATCCGTATGACATGGCTGCTGAGGATATGTGCAGGGTATCGGTACCATGAGTGATCACGCAACCAACCGCTCCCTCAGCGAATGCCTCCTCGGTAGCTTTCAGCATCCTGTTCCAGTGCCTTGGCCTAAGATCATCTGACCACATGTTTCCAAGCTTGACAGCTCGAATCCTAGCTATCTTTCGAAGTTCGGGAACGGCATCCAGTAACTCGTGTGGATCGAATCGTGCTGTGACCGCACCTGTGGCGTAGTCCACCTTGCTGGCTATGGTCCCACCTGTGTGTATCAGATGGACAAGTGGTAGCGTCTCGTCCTGTGGTTCGATATCGTCAACGTCTTCCTCTATGTGAGGCATATCTTCCAGGACTTCGAATGAGTCAACGTATGACTCAGGGAATGAAACGTTGTACCCGTTCTGTAGTTTCATTGTGATTAGTTTAGGGCCGGAACTGGGTAGGGCCAAGCCATTGTGCTCCACCTTTCCGGACCAGGTCTTGACTACAAGCCTCACCGGGACTCCCGGCTTTGGCCAACCCTCCATACAAGTGGGCAGAGCGCCTCGGCCCATCAATGGCTCGCTTCCAGTTTGGTATTGGTGCCGGGAGCGGGACTTGAACCCGCGACCTTCGGATGACTCAGGCATCTCGAAGGGGGCCTACGGCGTGAACGTGCCTTTCGGCTGCCCTATGAGTCC
>Ga0163180_10002225_pt1 | contig 10877 bp, 15 predicted proteins | sample AtlANTMetagenome_2_FD_109647 | JGI IMG/M metagenome (GOLD analysis project Ga0163180, IMG submission 109647) | Marine eukaryotic phytoplankton communities from the Atlantic Ocean - Atlantic ANT 4 Metagenome | ecosystem: Environmental > Aquatic > Marine > Oceanic | place: North Atlantic Ocean...
CACTTTAAGTGCATGTTGGTTGACTCGTCGTACACCCCTAACTTCGACACTGATTCAGTTAAGACTGATGTCAGCGGCGAAATTGTGGGTGCAGGTTACACCGCTGGCGGTGAAGCCTTAACCAGTGTGACGTTTACTATTAGTAGTGGCACCATTACTTGGGACGCCGCTGATGTCACTTGGTCAGCGAGCACTATTACTAACGCTGCTGCTGCTGTGATATATAACACCAGTGAAACTAACGATCCTTTGATCGCTTATGTTGATTTCGGTGGGAACTTTTCCACTACGTCGGGTACGTTCCAAATTGTTTGGAATGCGTCCGGCATCTTTACTTTGGATCTAACCCCGTAGGAGGGATGAAATGTCCACTAATTTCCCAACGTCGTTAGACGTACTTACCACGGGCGGAAATCTCCCGAACACTATTCTGGATACCACCGAACTTGACGCTACGAACTTTTTGCATGACGAAATGCACGTCAACGTCAACGAGTCATCTGTGGCTATCCAAACCAAAATGGGGATCGGTTCGTCAACCCCTACTGCTGCTGGGCAGGTGCTTACTTGTGACACGGGTGGCACTACCACATGGCAGGCGTTAGACGTTCTTAATTCACCTATCCCTTTAATCTTGGCCTTATCGTAGGAGCAATCAATGGCTAATACCTTTAAGGTGCTCAACTGGTCGGCAGCAGCCGCCGCTGGTAGTAACACCTACACCGTCCCGGCTGCAACTACGGCAATCGTGTTGCAGTTACAAGCAGCGAACGTTGGTTCCGGCACTCACCCTGTGAGCGCAACTGTGGCAGACACAACTGCTGGTAACACCGAGTTCATAGCGAAAGCTGTGTCGGTTCCTCTTAACGCTGCTATCGGCCTTGTCGCCGGTAAGCAGGTGTTGGAAGCTACTGACGTGCTTGACGTTTTTTCAGATGCAGTTTCACAGATTGACGTAACGCTTTCTATATTAGAAATTAGCTGATCCTGTGACCGGTATTTCGGCAGGTAAGACGTGGAGTAGGATCGGAGCCGAAGTTGCTCCGACTTCTTCTGCTGCGTCTGGTGTCTGGCAGATGGAGGAGGTTGCGGAGAATGTGGGGGCCGGTACTTGGCCTGAACCTCAAAATATCAAATATGAGTTCATCTCTAAGCATGTCGCTGACGGGACTACTGCCACCTACGACTTCACTTCTATTCCGCAGACTTATCGTGATCTGCGACTTGTCATTTCTGCGGCTCGCAACTCTGGCAGCGACGAACAGATGAACATTTTTGTTGACATTGGTAGTGGCTTTGACACAACGGATTCCAACTATGGAACCCGATTTGTTACCAACAGCACTTCATCTTTCGGGGCTATGTCAGTTACAACGGGAGCAAAACCAAGGATGACCGACGACTTTCCGATTGGTACTACTTGGTCGTCGTGCGCCATTATCGACTTCAAAGACTACGCAGATGCCAGCAAATTTAGTTGCTGGAGTCATTGGCAAATGCCCGGAGGCACAAGCCAATACTCCGAAAACGCTTTCGGCGGAATGTTGCACAACGTTGTCGGCGCTGTCTCAGGGATACGAGTCCAACAACGGCTTACTACGTCCGGTTACTATTGGAAGTCACCATCTACGTTTGCGCTATTTGGTTTAGGAAACAAGGACGTTTAGGAGCGGCTGACAGATGGCAGATTGGGAAGTAATCACGCAGGGCCAAGTCACTGGCGCTACAACTTCGGATATTGACTTCAACTCTATTCCGGGGACGTATCAGCATTTGGAACTAAGTTTGTCAGGGAAAGTGGAAGCTACTAACTGGCAGGCTCTTTACGTCCGAGTTAATAGCAACGCTGGCCAGTGGGGGTATAGCCGGTTCGCTTCAACACAGGCGGCAGCAGGCGCAGTCTCCCAAGGGTATGCGTGGTCTAACTCGACGACGTACCCAGAAGCAGGTTACCTCGCTGGCAACAACTTTTCGGCGGGAGCGTTCGGGAACGTGACCATGATTTTTCCAAACTACGCTGATTCGACAGTACCTAAAACGGTGCTCAGTCGAGCCGCTGGAGGATCAGGTTCATATGTGGATGGTCAAACGTCAGCATTTTCTTTGGCGGTCACCGATGGCGGCTCAACTATGCCTGCCATCACTCAAATTTCTTTAGCTCCTTACCCTTTCGGCGGCACCACTTATTGGACCGCTGGTTCGAGCTATATGCTCGCCGGATACAAAGGCTAACTATGTCAGCGGTCACACTTATTTCCACAGCCACACCAACAGGGTCGGCAAGCAGTTTGGAGTTCACAAGTATTCCTTCTAGTTACGATGACTTGTTGATGATCGGCAACGTCAAAGGCGACTCTGGTACAGATTGGGCACCGAACGACAGCGGAAACTATTTGCGTTTGAATGATCTAAGCACATCCACTTCGTATGAAGCAACGCAGCTCTATGACCAGTATTCGTCTGGCACGTTTGTTGGATACCAGAATCAGAAAACGGGTACCGGTAACGCTGTGGACTACATCAAATTTTGGGGAATCACTGGCACACTCAACAGCGAAACAACTCCGGGTGCTGTGTGGATGTATATTCCGGGGTATTCCGTCACGACTGACACGCCAACACGAAACTTCATGCTCCACACGGGAGCCGTTAGCAACTCAACCAATGTTCTCAGTGTCAACGTGATTAATGCAGGTGCAGTAAATACAACGTCGGCTATCAACAAAATTTCGTATTACTCAGGTGTCGGCAATCTTGTAGCGACAGCCAAAATGTCCCTCTACGGGATCTCAAATTCTTAGGAGGATCAATGCCCAAACGACAAGTAATTAACTGCACAACCGGCGAAGTCACAGAAGAAGATTTCACGGCGGAAGAAATAGCGCAAGCCGAAGCCGACGTTGCTGCTGCTGATCTTGACTTCAGCGCTGTTCGTGCGGAACGAAACGCACGGCTAGCTGGTACGGACTGGACACAAGGCCCAGACTCCCCACTCACAGACGCTAAGAAAGCGAAGTGGGTTACCTACCGCCAAGAGTTAAGGGATTATCCGTCAACGGCAACCAAAGTTTCTGAGCTTGGGGCTTGGCCGACGGAGCCAAGCTAATGACTTATGGTGAGAATGGCTCTGTGATAGGGCCACAGAACCTTCCCACTTCTAGTGCTGCGCCGGGTGTGTGGTCGTTGGGGGAGATCGCAGAAGCCGTCAGAGACTCAGCGTGGCCTGCTCCCTTTAATGGGTGGATCGGCCAACTCACATCTGGCGTAACTGGCTCGACGACTATCAGCACAGCGATGGTTGGCTTGAACAGCAATGACGACGTTTGGGTTGGGTACCGCCAAAGCACCTCTGGCATCTCGGTTACTGCGCTTTCCAAAATCACTAACTCTGGAGCGTTGAGTAGCACACACAAACTGGAAATGGCAGGGTCACTAGGGGCAGTTACCTCCTCTATGGGTCGCATGACGGTTCCTTCAGGGGGAACTGACGTTTACGTCTCTGGCTATGGAGATGGCGGCGGAAGCGGTGTCGGTAGTTGGAGAATCAAACTTAACGACTCAATGGTTGAGCAATGGTTTGGTTGGAACAGCAGCGACAGCTTGGCGTATAGGCAATCAACGGACGCTACTTACGAAAACTCGCAGATGGGTATTTATGTGTCTAAGGATGGGACACGAGGCTTTCATGCCCCTTACGGGCTGGTGAGTGGCTGGGGCAGTTACAACTATTTCTGTGACCCGTTTGATCCAGCGGACGGCGAAGAATGGGCAGGCGGATATTCGGCGTTAATGAATTATTCAAGTTCAGTAGGGATGGGTTCTTATTTCCGTGGCTGTCAAATAAACGGCTCGAACATGGCAGGGATAGACCGCCAGTACAACGCCACCACCGGTGGCTACAACAGCTTGATCTTTAAGACAGACAATCAGGCTTCTACTGGAACCAGTAGCCCGTTTGCTGCGTATGGGTTGAGGACTCAGGGGTCGGGTTATCCCGGTACCCCAAGAATGCCTCCTTACGGTTACAACACGGCGGGCAACGCCGACCGTTACCCGTTTGCGTTGGAGTCCGAAAGCGGCACCTACGCAGGCAAAGTCGTGTACGCACGCTGGAACCATGCGAGCAGCGCAGCAACGTTTGACCAAGAAACAATGTGGACGGTGAATGCGGCGGACAGCCCAGCAACCCCAACCTCTCTAAGTGTTCAGGCTGTGGCTATTAAGTCCGACGACGCGACTGCTTACATGCTGATGCGAGATAACGGGAACAATCCGGGCCAACAATATTTGGTGTCATTTGATCCAGACACCACTAGCTCGACAGTCAACTGGCAAAACAAGATTCTTGTTTACCGAACCGCTGACGGTTCAAGTGTCCAAAACTACTGTTACTTCAACAATCTGGAAATCGACAGCACCGACGAGTTCCTTTACTTCGCTGGAACCCTGACAACGAACAATCTTGATAGGAACGAATGTCTCGTCTTCAAGCTTCCTACCGATGGGACCGGGACTGGGACGTGGACTGTTGGTGATTACACAGTCGTGTATGGAGCGTCAACGATGACTGTCTCCAACACCGGTGTGCTCTCGGTAAGTACAAATCCGGGCACCCTTTATGCTTCGTCCCCCAACGAAACAAACACACTAACTGCCAGCACTTCTTCTCAAACTGGAACCCTGACACAAGGAAGTAACTGATGTCTGACGAAATTCCTGAAGGCGCAGAAGCGGGTTTACCTGAGGTGTCCCACCGCAACCTGACGACTTTGAATCTGTCCCTTACGAATACCACCCTGCGGTTGGCGCTTGGGTCAAGTTGATTAGCTAAGAGATGAATGTTGTTGATGCACCAAACAAAGTAACCAGCGGACGACCCTTGTCGCCCGTCGGTATTGTTGTGCATCACACCGCTTCAAACGCTAAAGCAGACCCCGACGCTGTTATCGCCATGTGTGTACGTGGCGTCAACAAAGTACCCGGACCGCTTTACAACTATCTCATTAAACGTGACGGCACCATCGTTACGTTGACAGCAGAGAACGTGAAAGCAAACCACGCTGGACGGGGAATGCAAACCGTCCTGACTCGCATGCAGAAAAACCTTCCTGTTACGGGAAACGCATCCGGTCCCGGCAAGATCAGCGCTAACGCTCGACTTGTTGGCGTGTCTATTATTAACGACGGTTTAGGGCAAGACGTTCCCGAGGCTCAGATGGACGCATTGGTAGACCTGTGCGCCTTTCTGTGCGACGGGCACAAATGGAACCCTGATGTGGCAGTAGTAGGACATAAGGAATGGACTTCACGTAAAGTTGATCCTTCGTTCTCGATGCCAGATTTACGGGCACTTATTCATCGTCGCATGGTTACTGACGCACCAACAATGGTGTTACCTAAAGAACCTGAAGATGGACTGGTTTCTTATCCCGGTTTGTTGAAGAAGGGTTCAAGGTCTAACGCTGTTCGTTTCGTGCAAGCCTGCGTGGGTGCCCAACAAGATGGTATTTTTGGGCGTGCTACCCAAGCAAAGGTAATTAGGTGGCAACGGGCTTTCGGCCTGAAACCAGACGGCATAGTTGGCCCTTCTACATGGGAAGCTATGAAGATCAAAAGGACAGACATTGTTCACCCAGCGTTTTATTAAAGATTCAGTAGAGCGTGGAGTATCCACGTTCGCTCAGGCGTGGGCTGCTGCTATGGCAGTTCCCGGCCCAGATTGGGGTGACTCCTTCAAGATTGCAGGGGTCGCTGCTCTTATTTCTATTGCTAAAGCTGTTGCGGCTAGCCGTGTAGGTGACCCGGAAACTGCTGCTATGGGTAAAAGCTAACCCCTTATAGGGATGGGTCTTTGCGATGACGTACCGCCAGTCAGGGATACAATATAGACAGTCGGGTTTCGCTTATAACACGAGTGATTCTACGGTCAATGTTGGTGTTATTGGCGTTGTCGCAACGATCCCTACCTCTATTGATTTCCCTTACCGCAAGTCGGGGATGTCGTATCGTGATCCGCTGTGGACGTACCGGGAACCACCTTCATCTGGTAACGCTTACACGGTTATCTGTTTCCCTGACAGTATAGGGATTACTACCCAGTTCTCTGCGGTAGCTGGTTTACCGGCAACGGTTACACCGGGAACGATTGCGGCTACGGCTGGTGTTGCTGCAAGCATTGACATTGACGCTAACTATGTGGAAGCGCATGAAGGCATAGAGCTTACGGCTTCACTTCCTGCGGTTAGTTTGATTATCGGCCAGCAGATGACCCCGGCGGCTATTGCGGTTACGACCACGATGGCTCCCACCATCGAAGTTATCCTTGATGTTGACACGATTGCTGCTACGTCTACGGTCGCTAATTCACATGACGTGGATGGCAGTTACACTTTCTATGCTGCCACTATTCAGGTGAAAGCCACTACCCCCGAGGTGCCGTTGCATCGCATCATCGATCCGATGCCCGCCGAGAATGTGCGTCCTATGATCGGGCCACGCCATCAACCAACGCCTCCTTCTTTCGCTTTGTTCCGTCATTACCAGCCGGAAAGCCGAGGCACCAATCTTGTTATTGTTAACAACGCTTCGGTGCAAACGTTTATGCCAGCGGACCAGAGCACAGCTACCCGTGTAATCTATGGTGGACATGAGTGCCCGGATGATTTAACGGCTACCGAGCAAGACATCCTGATAGCCGCAGGGTATAAATTAAGAGTAGGAGCCGCCGTCTAATGCCTATGTATTCCTACCGTTGCGTTAACTGTTACACCATTTGGGATGTTTTCCACAAGTTCAGTGAAAGCCACGACGAGCCATGTGAGAACTGTGAGGGTGAACTCTCTAAGTATTATGGCAGTATTCAGGTTTCTCCAGCGGCGTGCCCCACACGATCCGGCACTCACGATTCCCGCCCGATTGATTTAGAAGCTACTCGCCAGAATGAGAAGAACAAGGAAGCTGATCTTGCTGCGTACAAGCGGTTAAGGCACGAAGGGTTACAGCCTCCGAGCACTGTTGGTGCTGCGAAGTTAGAGTCTCAGGCCGGTACAAAGTGGGAAGTCAAAGCTGGTAAAGCGGTAAGTAAGAAAGGGCAGAAGCAGCTACAGGAGTTCTTAGGATGAGTACCACCCAAGCATGGGTTGACAACACACGAGATATGTTGCTGTCCGGTTACGTCGAAGAACTAGATGTGTTGACTGGCGCTATTAGCAGCACGTCGCAGACGACAGTCACGGTTCAAGGTGTGGCGAGTAGCTGGGCTAAAGGCGTTGTGTTTGAAGTCAACTCTGAAATGTTTTATGTGACGGGTGTAGCTGGCGGCAACACCCTTAGCGTGTTCCGAGGCTACGGGGGGTCTACTGCCACGACGCACGCTAACAGCGACCTTGTGAGGGTGTCTCCGAAGTTCCCTACATACCGAATCGTTCAATCGTTGAACGATGATCTTAACGATTTGTCGTCACCAGATAACGGGTTGTTCCAAATGAAAACAACCAGTTTTGATTACAACGCAAGCGTTGACGGATACAACTTGGCGGGTTTAACTTCCGACGAAATTAACTCTATTTACTCTGTGACTTACGCAGATGTAGGAGTGGAAGCAACCGAACCAGAGATTAATTCGTGGACACTTAAACGCAACCGGGATACCACTACGTTTTCTAGTGGGCTTGCTTTGATTCTTTACACTCCAGCGTGGCCCGGTAAAAAAGTTACGGTCATGTATAAGTCACCGTTAACTTCTGTATCGACAACGGATTTAACAGCTAACCAGTCTTTAACTGGGCTGGCCCCCACAGCGTATGATCTTCCTCCGTTGGGTGCAGCGATGGCGTTGATGACTACCACCCCTATACGCAGAGAGTTCCTCGATGCAGAGGGCACGTCACGTATGGCCGAGGAGGTCCCACCGGGGGCGATCTCAGCCTCTTTCAGAGATTTAATGGGGCGACGTAGGGCAAGACTCCAAGCGGAAGCTGGACGGCTTGTAGCACGCTATCCGCAGATGTGGAGCAGGAACTCTGCTGTACGCCCCGCTTCCCAATGGAGCGGGTTGTCGGATGGCTAGTGGAGATTACTTACCGGTTCAGTTAGATGGCACAGCGTTCCTTGTGGACACGAGAGAATACTCTCGCACAACGGTTCCGGCTTTAAGGGAGCAGCGAGATAACAGCGCTGAAGCAGGTGAGAACGCTTTGGATACGAGCGGTGCATGGACACGCTCTCAAACAGATTGGTCTTATGGCTCGGGTCAAACGCATTTTGATTTGGATGACAGTGATCGCCGTCGTTTCGCAAGTTCTACGGGTATTGATCCGTGGACCAAAGGCGAAATCACGCTTCTCCCCATCACCGAGGAGAAGCTAAACGCTACCACTAGCAACCTTCTTGTGCAGAGAATGGGTACCTATTTGTACGCTACTCACGCAGAGACAGCCGAGTTTACCACGAGTGCTACTCCTACTACTCCTTCGTGGACGAACTTTGTGGCACGAGCGACGTATCAGATAGCTGACATAACGTCGGACGGCACAAACATTTACTTTGCTTTCGGGTCGGGTGCAGCTATAGCTAAAGCAACTCTTGGGGCTACAGCTATTGACGGTGCGTGGCCTTCGAGTGGTACACAGGCGGCAGACATTATTCAAGTTGCAGCGGGTCGCCTGATTGGTGCGTTGGGTGCAAACATTTTTGAGATCGGGGCGAACGGAGCCAAGCTCGGTAGCTCACTGGACTACACCCCTGCTTTAGATACCACTACGTGGGTGTCTGTGACTGGTGGGCCTTCTGGTATTTTTGCTGCGGCTAACACCGACGACACGGGCAGCATCTATCACATTGGAGTAAGCGCTACAGACGGCACACTCCAAACTCCTATTGTTGGGGGACAGCTACCCCGTGGGGAAACCATTAACCAGATCCTTGCTTACGGCGAGGTGCTACTCATAGCTACCACTGAAGGTTTACGAACTGCGCTTATCGACACGAACTCTAACGCTGTGACTATTGGTCCAGTCATTGAGGAGGGTGGCGAAGCCTACGGGCTGGAAGCTGAAGGACGTTTCGTTTGGTGGGGTGCCAGCAGCGGACAGATTTATAGGGCTGACCTTACTCGTTTCACTTCGACTCTTGTCCCAGCGTGGGCCGCAGATCTGGTATCTACTAACGCTTCAGGTAACGTCAACTCGATTGCCCGGTTCGGCAGCAAAACTTATTTCGGTGCTGCTACTGATGGCGTATTTGGTGAGTCGGGTACTGGCATAAAAGTTGCTAGTGGGACACTCAACATTGGTGAAGTTTCGTGGTCAACTGTTGCACCTAAGTTGTTGCGTAACGTGACGGTGCGGCAAAGCCGTGACCAGTTCGACTCGACTACTACATACCGTCAAGCTTCTCCTTTCGCATACAACCAAGGCGCTTCGACTTTCCGAGGCACACAAGTTAGTATCATGCCGGGAACGGTGAAGTTCAAAGCCACTAACGATAACAACGCTGTGAGCGAAGTCGGGCCTTTGTCTACTGGTGTGCCTTCAGATTTTGATTTCGCTTCAGAATCGTCAGTGTCATACAACTTTGAGATGATACTGACCCGAGATACAGGTAACACTACCCTCGCTCCAATCATTGAGGATTGGGTGACTAGTTGTATCGCCACCCCTGACCGGGTAGACGAAATCATTGCCCCCATTATTCTTAAACGACAAGTCTTAACTTCTCGTAACAGTGGTTCGCCTGTCATGTTTGACTCAGCCACCATCTTTAATACTCTCCGCACTCGCATGGAAGCGGGAGTAACTGTGGATTATATCGAGGGAACACGGGCAGAAAAGGTCACTATCGAGCGTCTTTCTATGCGTCCCGACCGGGTATCCGACAACGGGGAGTGGTGGGAAGGTACCCTTGTAGTGAGGCTACTGACCGTACCAAGTTAGGGGGCTTCATGGCTAAGGTACTGTTTTACGATATTGAAACCGCGCCTAACTTAGCGTATGTGTGGGGGCACTATGACCAGAATGTTGTGGCGCAATACCGGGAATGGTATTTGCTGTGTTTCTCTTACAAGTGGGAGGGGCAGAAGTCTACGAAAGTTGTTTCGTTAACTGACTTCCCTGACATTTATAACAACGACCCGGAGAACGATATTGCTTTAGCGGGGGCTTTGTGGAAACTCTTTGACGAAGCTGACATTGTGGTTGCCCATAACGGCGACAAGTTTGATATGCGTAAAGCTAACGCCCGGTTCGTTTATCACGGCCTTACTCCCCCTGCGATGCCTCAACAAGTAGACACCTTGAAGGTGGCTCGCAAACACTTCATGTTTAACAGCAACAAGCTCGGAGACTTGGGTGAACACTTGGGGTTAGGTAATAAGGAAGCTACTGGCGGGTTTGGGTTGTGGGCTGGTTGTATGCGTGGCGATGAGAAGTCGTGGCGCATTATGAAGAAGTACGCCAAACAAGATGTCGAGTTGTTGCAGGATGTTTATGAACGGTTGCGTCCGTGGATGACGAACCACCCGAATCGTGCGTTGTTTGATGGTCGCCCGGATGCGTGTCCGACTTGTGGACATGAGGAACTAATCCGGCGTGGCAATAGATCTACAAAGGTTGCTCAATACGTGCAGTACCAGTGTAAGGCGTGTGGTTCTTATTGTCGTGAGCGTGTCCGGTCGGAAGCTACATCGCCTAACTTGGTTCCCTAAAAAGGGAGAACCCCCGGCCCTAAAACGTTCGAGCAAAAGGACCGAGGGTTGAAGCAGGCGCAGAAAACCACTACGAAAACGGCGGCTGCTCCTACGAGTTTATCACACGAGTAAAGGTACCGTCTACATTTTCGACCCATTCCACAGTGACAGACGGTTTATCAGAAGGGGGAGG
>Ga0163180_10002228_pt1 | contig 10863 bp, 6 predicted proteins | sample AtlANTMetagenome_2_FD_109647 | JGI IMG/M metagenome (GOLD analysis project Ga0163180, IMG submission 109647) | Marine eukaryotic phytoplankton communities from the Atlantic Ocean - Atlantic ANT 4 Metagenome | ecosystem: Environmental > Aquatic > Marine > Oceanic | place: North Atlantic Ocean...
AAACATATTCATGATGATGATGATGATGATGATGATGATGATGAAATGATGAGGATTTTTGAGTCGTCGTTTTTCGTGGTACTTTTCAGTCGTGCGTTTTTGACGACGCCTTTTCTTTGTCCACACAACACACGAAAAAAAAACGCGACGACACGATGACGATGAGATGCCTTTTGTGAACAGAAGAGACAGCAACAAAAAGTCTCAAGTGTCGCTTCGTGTCGAAAAAGAAAAAAAAAAAGAAAAATCGGACGACGACAGTGTTTGGGGGGGCCAAAGTTTTCCTCTTTTGTTTTTTTTGGGGACCTTTGAGAGGAGAGAGACAGACGATGATAGAGAAGAAGACTCTCTCGCTATATTTTTGTTTGAAACGCGACCGGTCGTTTCAAAAAATCACAACAAAAAAAAGTCTAACTGCCATATCCTTTCGCTATCTTTAAAATCCATTGCTGCAAAAGTCGAAAGAGATTAACGCGCGCGACTTTGCGAAGACACGACACGGAAGAGAAGGGAAGGAGAGAAACGCGTAACCCAGTAAAAGGAAGCCCCGGGCGCCTCACTCGCGTTCCTCCGCTTTTGTTTCATCGAGAACGACGATGGTGGCGAACAAATCCGCCGCCGGGGTGAAAACGATGGCATCGACCGGCGGCGATCGCTCGGGACGACGGCCACCGCAAGCGGCTTTGACGACGACCACGACGACCACGACGACGACACCTGCGGGAACGACGACGTTTGGCGGCGCGGGCGTGCCGCCAAACGGAGCAAATGCGGCGGCGATACCGACGATGGGATTTCCCATGTTTAATCCAAGCGCACCGACGATGGGGTTCCCGAACATGTTCGGGGGCGCCGTATCGAGCGGAGGGATAGATCCAGCGACGGTCGCGGCGTTTGCGAGTGGCTTTTACGGGGCGCACTCGGCGCCGGCTGGGAAAACGGGGGGATTTTTTCCCACCGCGACGAATCAAACGAAGAATGAACAACAGAAAACGTCGAGGAAGGAACACATCGCGACGAACAAAGATCAACAGCAACAAATATTAGGGACGTCGCCGACGTTTTACGGGTCGAGTCCGACGGCGACGCCTATGCCGAGCCGAGCGACGATTGGAGGCACTTCGACGGGCGTCCAACAAAACGCCGCACAAGCGGCGGCGCAGGCGGCGGCAAACTTTATGAATAACGTGGCGGCTATGAATAACGCGGTGGCTAATCATCAAAAAGAAACGTTAGCGTTGTTGCAACATCAACATCAACAGAGTCTTCATAACCAGGTGACGGCACAGGCGAGTTTTAGGAAAAGCAATAGTGAAGATTCTGGAACTATCGGCGCACCGCCGATGGGCAATTCGTCTGGATTTAGTTTGCAAACGCCACAGATGCCGGCATGGACGAAAGGGTTATCTAGTTCGGTGGGGAACTCGGCGGTGACGCCGCAAGTTACGCTTGGATCGTCGCCGAATAGCGGCTTTTCCACGTTTTCCACGTTTTCGCCGAGAGCATCGTTTAATTATGGACGACCAGGTGCGAATACCACTAGTAACCACGATAATCAACAGCAACAGCAACAGCAACAGCCATCCGTAGGCAGACGGAACTCGTTATCTGGACGACACGCGTTTGAAGGAAGAAACTCTTCGTTGTCTGCGTCGCCGAGCGGTTCGCCGCCGGTGAGAGGCGGCGGCGTGCAGAAACCAACAAAGAACGATTCGTCCGTTTTGAAGCGGAATAGTTTGAGCAACAACGCGGCATTTGTAGAAGGTTTAGCAAACGCAGCAGCAGCGCGTTCTAAACCAAACGTAAATGCGGATGGTTCTAACGATACCGCTAAAGAAACAGCGGCGGGAGGTAAGGCGGCTTCGGGTAAGGCGCAAAAGTCCATCTATCGAGGAGTTCGACAAAGACCATGGGGTAAGTTCGCGGCTGAAATCAGAGATCCAACGCGAGGATCTCGATTGTGGCTCGGAACGTTCGATTCTGCCGAGGATGCGGCGTTGGCATACGATGCCGCTGCACGCGCTATTCGAGGTGACGCCGCCGTGACGAACTTTGCGAAAGACGTCGTCATCCCAGAGCATGTGAGAGCGCAACTTCCACCTTTGCCAGTCAGAGACGAGAACGGCAACATCATCGAAACGCACGGGCACACGGCAGGTAACGCGCCTGGTAACGCAAAAAAAGGTGGTAACTCGAAGAAGCAACAGATTGCGGCAGGGGGACTCGGCGTCGCTTCTGAGTTTCCGAATTCGACGCCGACGACGCAAAAAGAGACCAAGAAGAAAAATAAAGGCGGCATGCCGGCGGAAGATGCTTCGATGTTGATGATGTTATCCGGTGCGGCGTTGTTAGATGATGGTCCGAATACCACTAATGATGGATCCAAGTCAACAAATACGACCGAGGATAACGAGGCGTTAGCGGACATGGACATGGATGAAGCCGAGGCAATCAACACGTCGACGCACGCGCCAAAGTTGAACTTGAAAGGTAGCAAACCGAAAGTGAAAGGAAAAGCGACCAAAAATGCCGCCAAAGCCATGGCGAGTGCAATGAATCATAAGTATTGAATAGTAGAATGACAATTGTGAGTACTGTACTACTATGTAATGAAGAGGAGGTGTAAACTATAATTGAAGAAGAAGAAGAAGAAGAAGAAGAAGAAAGCAAAGAGTTGAAAGCGCGAAACTGGCGAAAATGACATTCAAATATTATCAGTTATGAATTTGTAATAACAGTTTCCATTCATATATACATAAAGTAAGCGCGTGTGCGTGTTCTTTCCTGTACTTAAATCAATAACCCAAGCGCAACTACGACGAGCGCGAAGAAGGTTGAGAAGGATGCCGACGGGGAAGACTCTTCTTTTTCGTCCTCCTCGCAAACGACGTCTTTACACGCGGACGTTTCCGCGCAAATTGTTTTACTCGCACCGCAACAGTCACTGCTCACACAGAAAACGCCGTCCGTATTAACAATTTCCCCATTACAGAAAAATGAGCAAGACGGTAACTCTCTCGATGTAAACGATCCATCCTCGCATTGAAGAAAATCTGAGGGGCACGCTTCGAAACTACGTCCATCTAACGCAGTCGATGTATCGATAATAGCGACATCCCCAAAGGATGCATCATTGTCGCTGTCGGAAGAAGGCGGGCCGGATTGGACGGCAACGTTATTCTCATCGCTGCTATCTTCAGTAGCACTCGGTTTCGTATGATTCGACATCCAGTTGACGAGCGCCGTTGCAAAATCATCCGTAAATGAGTTTGCAACCGCATTATCGGTATTCATCAAGTTGATTACCCAATTCTCAACCACAGTTCCTTCTTGGCAAGTGCCGTTTGTCCACGTTTCTGAGGACGTATCCGGTGTACCTGCGAATAACTTTGTGCGCAGGTTCAATGCTCCGTCAACGATCACAGATTCTTCAGTATCGCAGCCATTTCTTACTGCCCATCGTTCTGCAACCGTTTTAATCGATGGAATCTGCACGCCTTCAAAATTCCCACCATTCACGGACGGCACTCGATCCAAACTTCCGGAAATTTGCAACACGTTTACGAAACCATTCGCTGCCACTGAATCCGACGATGTGTTCAAAGCATCACATTCGCTTACATTCAAAAAGCTCGAACCGCTAATTGAGATAATCCCGGAAAGAATCTCGGGATGTTCACACGCCATTCTATGCGCCATAAAGCCACCGTTTTCAAATCCAACGACAAACACTCTCGTCGGGTCAATCCCGTATTGACTTTTCACGGCAGCGATCAACTGATAAATGTGTGTGACGTCATCGTACGGTTCCCACGCTTCTTGCACTACCGTAGTTCGCAAAGGTCCGGCGTTTGCGCAGCAGGCTTCGGTAGCAGCCCATGTTCTACATCCGTAGCGCGTGTTCAAAATCCCATCCGATCTCGAACATGTCGAACACCAAAAGTTTTGCCTGTGGCCTTCCGGGACAGCCAAGATGAACTCACTCGTGTCGACGTATTTTTTCAAATCGATCAACTGGTGGATGGAGTTGCCATCCATACATCTGCCGTGCAATAAGACGACGAGACCCACTCCTTTGCCGGACGATTCCGTTCCATTCGGAATGGCAACGTCCGGTAAAAATAATCGCGTGGGATCTCGATTGTACTCGTCGTCGTTCGAATAAACGATGTCGACTTCTTGAGTCGCGATGGCATCGGTCGTCGACGCGAAATATGAACTCGCGATGAGCGCGACGAACGCGAGAATTGCAGAGAGACGTCTGCACATGTCGCTGAGTTTTTTAGGTTGCGCGCGTAAAGTATCGCGCGCGCGGTCAGAAGAAAACGATACAAAAAGTAATATTTTTGTGCGTTATTTTTTGACGACGAGCGTTTTTATGCGTTTTTTTCGAATATGAAAATGTCCTCTCTCTCTCTTTCTTTCTCTCTCTCTCTCAAATTATGTAAACGTCTTCGGACGACACTGAGCGTAATACGCGTCTTGAATGAAGCAATAGTCGTCAGAACTGGCGCAACACCGAGGGCCGTTCCATCCGACTCCACCGCACTGTCCCCACGATTTTGCGCATGATGATCCGTTGCGCTCGTATTTCGGACGACACTGCGAATAGTACTCGTCTTGAGTAAAGCAATAATAACTCGGGTCGCAGCAGTTGTCGGGAGAATTTCCAGCGTTTTGTTGCCACAAACGACCGCCACATTGGCCATAGTTTGGAGTGCATGGTGGTATGTTAGGTCGGCATTGGTGATAGTACTCGTCTTGTTGGAAACAAAAGTCGTTCGAATCGCAACAGCGGCTTGCACCGGTCCATAAGAGGCCGCCACATTGTTGCCATCTTGCTTGACACGCGGTGGACGTAGATGTTCCTATCGATGATGCTGGATCTTGATACAATTGTTGTTGATTGAACGATATTGGTGTTTGCAGTGACGTACTATCGCCGGTAAAAGAGGGTGATGGTCGACACTGCGAGTAATATCGATCGACGTATTCGCAAGTATTACCGCGTTTGCAGCATTCGGCGCCGGTCCAATATTCGCCTCCACATTGCTCATACATATCTGAGCATCCTTTACACACGCCGTCGACACAAACTAGACCGGCGCTACAACAACTTGGTAGGCCGTAGTTTATGCCATCGCACCGTTCGTTTTCGTTCATACATGGCACGCATGACTTCTCGCCAAATCTAGAAACCAGTTCGCAACTGAAGCCTGGCTCACAACACTTTTCTGCTCGCGATGTGGAGGAGAAACAACTTTGGCCTCGAGTTGAACATTCGCAAGGCTTACCAATATTTGTCTCTATTCGAGCTGGATACAGCTTGCACGGCTCTGTCGGCTTATCGCACTCTTCCTGTATGGCTTCTTTTGGTGCGTTTGGTAAGAACGATGGAATCGGTCCACAGAGCCCCTTATTATATGCCAATGAAACTGTTTTTAAAACCGGTAAACGTCTCAAACTTTCCGGCACTGGACCTGTCAGCATATTGCCGTGTAACAGAAGCACCTCTAACCGATTAAACACTGCTAGAGTTTCCGGAATAGGACCACTGAAAAAGTTATCGTGAAGATCCAAAGTGGTCAAGTTTATCGGAAATGCCAACGGATTGATGCGACCGGACAGCTTGTTACCTTCCAAAACGACAACTTCTAACTTTTCTGCGTTTCTCATACCTAACGGAATCGAACCACTAAACGCACAATCGTCCAGAAATAACTCCTTAATATTCTGTAACCTACCTATCGCCGCAGCCGGAACTGTGCCTGATATATCTGCATTTCCACTCAAATCTAAATACTCCAACGACTGCAAATACGCCAACGCGTTATACGAAATCGGCCCCATCAACATATTTCTGTGTATATTCAATACTTTCAAACGACGTAAAAATCGAAACGACTCAGGAATTTGTCCGATAAACTGGTTCCCAAAATGCGACCCAGGGACGCCATACTTATTCTTCTTCTCTTCCGGGAAACCGACGTCGTAATAAATCTGCTTTTGTGTAAACCCGCCGTCTAAATCAATCTCCTCCAACCACTTCAAATTTCCCAACTCGTACGGAATAATCCCTTCAAGATTATTCACGCCTAACTTTAACGTTTGCAAATTAGGAAAGCTCCTCACGAATGCGTTCGACACGATACCTTTCAATCGATTGTTCCCGACATCGAAAATTTTCACCCTCTCCAATTTATGCGGCAAACCAGCGCGAGGTAGCTCTCCGACTAAATCCAAACCGTAAAACGACACGAACGAAATCCTGCACGCGTTCTCTTCGTTGCACTCGCATCCAATCTCCGGCCATTCGCACGCGCGCTCGAACGGCGCTCGTTTTGAGGTCGAATACCACGTGGTGTTCAAACGTTTCATCAGGTACATGAGCGACTCTTGTTCAATTCGAATTAATATCCCGCTCGCGTTCTCCGTCCTCGTCATCGCGCAAACCGCCGCCAAAAGAAGCACCCACCCTTTCGAAAAGAAGAGCATTGTCCGCGATGAGATGGTGGTCGATGATGATGGTGTGGAGAAGAGAGAGAAAATTTTTTCGATTTTTCTTTCCCTCGTGTATTTTTTTATCTCCTTTTTCTTTTCCTCCTCGTAAAATCCAAGGGACAAAAAAAATGAAAGAAGAAGGAGTAAAAAAAAAGGGTGGGAAAAAAGAAAAAAAAGAAAAGAAATTCTCGTCTTCAAAAGAGAGAATTTTGCGTTGTGACGTGTGTGTGTGTGTGTGCGTGCGTTTTCCTCCTCTGGCGCGTTTCGCATCGATCGTCTCTCTTCGTCGATTGTCTCTCGACGCGAAAAGGGAACAGAAGAAAAAGAAGAGGGAGAGACGCGCGGTCAATCTTAATCTTCGCGCGCGGTCCCACCTGTTGTCGCGGCGTCTTTTTGAGGCGAGCAGAAGGAAGAATTGAATTAGGCAGAGAGATAAAGAAAAGCAATCGGATCGTGCGCCGCCGTCGAACGCGATGCCGCCAACAAAACGCCGAACGTCTTCGTCGAAAGGAAACGGGTCTTTCGTTTCCAGAGACGAACGAGACGTGCGCGCTTTTGCGCCGTGGTCGAAAACCATCGAGGAGAACTGCCGCTTTTACGAAACGTCCGTGGCGAATGGTTTGTCCGACGTTGAAATTACAAAAAGACGAGAGAAATTCGGCCCGAACGAACTTACCAAAGCGAAAGGGAAGAGTTTGTTAAAATTGGTGTTAGAGCAATTCGACGACGCTTTGGTGAAGATTTTGTTAGCTTCGGCGATGATTTCTTTCGCGTTGGCGTTCTTCGAGGAAGGCCCTAACCCCGGAGGTGGGAAAGATATCACCGCGTTCATCGAACCTTTAGTTATTCTGTTAATTTTGGTTTTGAACGCTATCGTCGGGGTGTGGCAAGAAACAAATGCCGAGAACGCGTTGGAGGCGTTGAAAGAGATGCAATCGCCGGATGCGAGGGTGATAAGGAATAACGGAGAGGTGGTGACCGTGCCGGCGAGTGAGTTGGTGATTGGGGATATTGTTGCGTTGCGCGGCGGAGATCGTGTCCCGGCGGATTTAAGAGTGGTCGAGTTGAAGACCGCTACGTTGAGGTGTGAGCAAGCGAGTTTGACCGGTGAATCCGTGGCGGTGGATAAACAAGCGGAAGATGAGTTGTGTCCGATTGAGATTGAGTTGCAAGGTAAAACAAACATATTGTTTAGTGGGACGGCGGTGAGTAACGGCCAATGTAAAGGGATGGTGTGCGCGATTGGGATGGATACGGAAATGGGAAAGATTCAAACGCAAATCGAAGAGGCGAGTATGGAGGAAGAGGATACGCCCTTGAAACAAAAGTTAGACGCATTCGGGGAGGTTTTGAGTAAACTAATCGCCATGGTTTGTTTGTTGGTGTGGTTGATTAACTATCATCACTTCATTTCGTTCGAAAGCGGGAGTTTCGTCTTTAACTTTGCTAAGTGCACGTATTATTTCAAGATTGCGGTTGCGTTGGCAGTAGCGGCGATTCCAGAAGGCTTGCCGGCGGTCATCACCACGTGCTTAGCGCTCGGGACAAGGAAGATGGCGAAACAAAATGCCATCGTGAGAAAGCTACCTTCGGTGGAGACTTTGGGGTGCACCTCGGTCATTTGTTCCGATAAAACGGGCACATTGACGACGAACCAAATGAGTGCAGTCAAATTTGTTACTGTAGACAGGAGGGGGACGAAAACGCGGGCGTATAATGTCGTCGGGACGTCGTATGATCCGACGCAAGGCGGTGTTGAGAATTTACCAGATTTGAAGCAAGACGCGACGTTTGTCGTCGCTTCGCAAATCTGCGCTGTGTGCAACTCCTCTCAAATTGAGTTTGTAGAAGGGTCCGGGTATAGATGTATCGGCGAGCCTACCGAAGGCGCGCTGAAAGTTTTAGCAGAGAAAATAGGATGTGAAGACGATGCCAAACATCGAAAGGCGATGAACCGCAGAAACAAAAATTTAAAAGATGGCTCACAGGCGGTGTGTGACGAAATCTTGAGTGGCGTCGACGTCTTGTCCACGTTGGAATTTGACAGAAATCGCAAGTCAATGTCGGTGATTTGTAAAGAGAAGACGAAGACCGATAAAAAGGGTACCGCGAATAGAAAGAATGGTGGTAATAGTAGCGGCACCGAAAACTATCTCCTCGCGAAAGGCGCGCCGGAGTTTATTTTAGAGAGATGCACTCATATTTTGACCCCGGACGGTATGGAAATTCCATTGACGAAAAGCATGCGCGACGATATATTGAAACGTCAGCAAAGTATGGCGAGCATAGCGTTACGATGCTTGGCGTTGGCGATTAAATCTGGACCGGAACTTGGCATTCTGTCGAGTTACGACGGCAGTCATTCTCACCCAGGGTACAAGATTTTGAAAGATCCTTCGCAATACCAAGCGATAGAATCGGAAATGACATTCGTTGGCCTCGTCGGCTTGCGCGATCCTCCAAGACCTGAAGTAAAAGATGCTATTTCTGATTGCAAAAAAGCTGGCATTCGGGTTATTGTCATTACGGGCGACAACAAGTTGACTGCCGAGGCAATTTGCGCGGAGATTGGTGTTTTTGATTCGATGCGCGAAGCGGCCGAGTTCTCGTTCACCGGGCGTGAGTTTACGCAAATGACGAAGCAGCAACAGAGGAAGTGTCTAAAAGGCCAATTCAACGGTGTCGTGTTTTCGCGCGCTGAACCGAAACATAAACAAGACATCGTGCGTTTATTGCGAGACGATGGGCACATTGTTGCCATGACTGGAGACGGTGTGAATGATGCGCCTGCATTGAAGCTTGCGGATATTGGTGTTTCCATGGGTATTGCGGGTACTGAAGTCGCGAAAGAAGCTTCGGATATGGTCTTAGTGGACGACAACTTTTCTACTATCGTTTCTGCGGTTTCCGAAGGCCGATCGATTTATGATAATATGAAAGCGTTCATCCGCTATATGATTTCCAGTAACGTTGGTGAGGTTGTTTCCATCTTCTTAACAGCCGCGCTTGGCTTGCCTGAAGGCTTAATTCCGGTGCAACTTTTATGGGTCAACTTGGTCACCGATGGTCCACCAGCAACAGCATTAGGATTTAATCCACCTGATACAGATATTATGACTAAACCGCCCCGCCGCAAAGATGATGAGTTACTCACTCGGTGGAGCATCTTCCGCTACGCCGTTGTGGGCTTATACGTTGGCATTGCCACGGTAGGCGTCTTTTGCATTTGGTTCACCCGAACGTCATTCATGTTTATCGACTTATCGGGCGATAACCACACGACGGTTTCGATGAAACAACTCATGGATTGGGAAAACTGCGCTTCTTGGACCGATGGCACTTTCAAAGGTGGTTCCTACTCCACCGCCACGGATGGCCCTTCCTTCTCTTTTACCGGTGTAAACAAGTGCGATTACTTCAATGAAGGTAAAGCCAAGGCATCCACGTTATCTTTATCCGTTTTGGTAACCATCGAAATGTTCAACGCCTTGAACGCCTTATCTGAAGACTCAAGTTTGTTCACCTCACCACCGTGGATCAACCCGTACTTGCTCATCGCGATGTTCGTCTCCTTCGGGTTACACTTTGTGATTTTGTACGTCCCAAGTTTTGCGACAATCTTCTCCATCGTCCCGTTAAGTTTCAACGAGTGGATGTTGGTCGTTCTGTGCGCTTTGCCGGTGTGCATCCTCGACGAAATCTTAAAATGGTTCGGGAGACGAATGAACGAAAAAGAGTTGCGCGCGCGACTCGACGCGATGAATAACAGAGTCCACGAAGTAAAGAAGAGAACGACGCATGGAAGAAGACGATAACGAGGAAACATATTTAAGCGCGAACCATATCTTTTTCAATAACACTAATAATATTAAGAATAATACGATATATATATACGTATACACTACTGTTTATTGCGGCCCTCTTCCGGCTGGGAAAGTCTCCGTCATCACTCGCAACACGGGAGACGCCAAACTAAACACACTCACGGCACCCAACACGCTCAACACCACGAACCCTGCTTTCCACGCGTTTGAAAACGTCTCCGATTCCATCGCCTCGTTTTCCGGTCCCGGTGGCGGTGGCGGGCGTTCAAAATCCATCTCCTCCTCCTCCTCGTCGACTCGCGCGCGACACGGCAAAGTCCTTTGTTTCCTCCTCCTCGAAGTGGGATTGGATTTCGGAGACGCGATGCTGATTTTCCCCATCATCGAACGAGAAAAAGAAAAAGACGTGGACGCGACCACCCCGGAAAAAGACGATCGAGACCTCGACGCCGCCTTTTTCTTCGCCGCCGATGATGCCGACGCGCCAACGACGACGAGAGACGAGTGCCCAATCGCAAACATTTTTCGTTGTTGGTCT
>Ga0163180_10002230_pt1 | contig 10853 bp, 9 predicted proteins | sample AtlANTMetagenome_2_FD_109647 | JGI IMG/M metagenome (GOLD analysis project Ga0163180, IMG submission 109647) | Marine eukaryotic phytoplankton communities from the Atlantic Ocean - Atlantic ANT 4 Metagenome | ecosystem: Environmental > Aquatic > Marine > Oceanic | place: North Atlantic Ocean...
AAGTCTTTTATCTTTTACAAGAGAAATAATTTCTGCTTCGAGTGGATGCAATCCTTCAAGTATATTAATAAACATAGTTTCACGACGAATACTTTTTATAGAATCGTTACCACCTTTGATAAAATGATAGAAGTGTTTGTACTCTCTACGAATTGTAGTATGTCCTTGTTGATCACTTGATCCTAATGAAAAACTACCTTGCTCATGCATTTTTCTAATTTCATGATCAATTTTTGTGGTCAATGTGCCACTGTAAGAGTTCTGTTCATCGTATCCTGTGTAAGGAACTTCACCTGGTGGTAGAACAGATATAACTGATTCATCAAAGTTCCAAATACAAAGTGCCTTCAATGACACATGCTCATATTTTTTTAGAACCTCAACTTTCTTTGCTGCTGATCTTTGTCTTGATACAAGATCAAATACCTCAAAAGCAAAGGGATTATTGGGGAGATTTAACGTAGAGACCTTAACTATTTTTGGTTTAGTCTTCGTCTTCGGGGTTTTCGTTGCTGTCATAATTTTCAAATCTAAATGCGACAATTTCGTCAGGGACGAGGTTTCCATTTACATCAAACATTTCTGGATGAGGTTTAGGTATTTCCTGATAATTCATCATGTATTCTCTAGTTACCCAACCGATCAGGAGACCGAGGAGTAAAAAAAGAAGGGAAACAGGAAGCATCATGTATAGGATGATGTCTGTAGTCATAGGAAACCTCCTTGATTATTTTATTTTCTTTGATCTTATAGAGAATTCAAAGTGAATGGTATACTCTCGTTTAAATAAACGAACCATTCTATTTAAGATGATGTTAAATGATTTTTTTGGTTTGGGTTTTCCTCCTCTTAAAATTAACTCAAATCCACGATCTATATGATTTGATTTATTTATATCAAGATCGGATGACTTGATGTTCTTTAAGGAATTGGATTGTTTCAACTGATCCTCCTATTTTTTGAGATCCACATATAACTTGTGGAAATGTTGATCCTTGTCCAAATTTTTCATAAAATTCGGTGCGAGTAAAGTCTTTGTCTAAAGTATACTCCATGAAATCACTACTTGTCAACTCCATGACCTGTTTGACCTTGTAGCAATATGGGCAGTTGGTTTTTGAATAAATTTTAAATTTCATAGTAACATTATAACATGGTTTTTTTATTTATGTGCCTGTAAAGTATGAGCAATCACCAATAATTCTATTTCCAGATATAGAATTATTCGATAAATGTCTACCCCCTGATCCATTTGAATAATTTTCCATGATTTGAGCACCAGCACTATTAACATGAATTTGAAGTGGTTTATTAACCTGATTCCAACCTACAGAACCACTACCATATTCCTCTCCCATAGCGAATGGAAGAGATATTGCTGCGTTACCACCGCCACTATGACCACCTGCCCAAGTGCAATCAAATGTGACATGAACAAATCTTCCAATTTTAGTGTATTGGGCAGGATTGTTGTTTGTTATTGTTATGCCATGACCACTTACATCTGTAGGAGTAAACGAGCCTTCTTCATAATCGTCAAAAAGCTCACTTGACATTGAAGCACTGGCATTAGAAGCATTTGCTGAAGCAGAGAAGTCGATACCTCGACCACTAGCAGCGTTTGACAATACAACATTACCAGTAAGTTCAAGATTACCTGATGAATTCAAACGCATTTGAACAGCTGATCCATCATTTCCTGAAAATTCTATACCATTACCAGATCTAATCGCTAGTCCACCAGCCGTTGATCCAGTTATAAAATTATTTGCAGTTTGAATCGCAGCAATGTAGTTAGTAGATCCATTTGATTGAATTGCTAACCCACCTGAAGAACTTCCCGAATGAGTATGAATTAACTGACCAGGTGATTGGGTTCCCACTCCAAAGTTATTTTGGTTAAATCTTGCAACTTCATCACTAGTTGTTCCTTTATAAAAAGCTGTAACACCACCAGAAAAGGACAAGTGTTTGTGTAATAAATTATCTCCTCCCCATACACTTGCAAAGTCAACTGTATGACTTGAATTTGTTGCGGTTATTCTAAATTCTGGAACTACTCCACCACTAAAGGTAGGAAATGGATTACCCATTTCAATAATGCAACTTGTGGCATTACCTTGTATATCAAGATTACCAGCACCAGCTGTGCTACTTTTACTTGATTGTCCAATTGCAACAAGACCATCATTGTAGATGCGGAATCTATCAATACCATTTGTTTGTGTTATTACATCAGAATTTGCTGTTTGTCTTATCTGAAGATGACCTGTGCTATTTACAAAATGAGTATTCGCAGTATCGTGATATATGTAAGCATCATTAGAACCACCAATATAAATTCTATTACTATCCCCCATTGAAATATTTCCACCAACACTCAATGTTGATCCATCAAAAGTTAAGTTTGCTTCACCGTTTAAGTTAACACCACTACCGCCAGTTATAACTCGGTTGTTTGCATTGTTTGCGATGGTTGCCTGTGCTGGTAATGAAGTTAAGTTTGCACCACTACCATATAAAGTATCTGCATAAACATTTCTCCATCTTGTGCCTGTTAAACCTAAATCATAAAGACTATCGGTGCCTGGTATTGTATGTCCAGCAGCATTAATCTGTAAACGATTAGAAGTTCCATTAGTAAAAGAAAGTATATTAGTACTACGAGAATACTCTATACGATGACCACCAGAACCAGCAGCATTAAATTGTAACTTTGGATCTCCAGAGGATGTTGTTTCTATTATAAGTGTATTATCAGCACCAGCTACAGTCGAATCTATAGCACCAGCTACGTTTAAAGTTCCAGTTATATCAACACCAGAAGAAAAATCTGCATTCCCTGTAAATGTAGAAACACCAGCGATGCTTACATTGTCTAAATTTGTATGTCCATCTACATCTAATTCTACAAAATCACCATCACCTTTAAATGTTGTAGCTGTTATGATTCCAGATGCATTTATGTTTGTACATTCATAACCAGTGCTATGAACATTACTTGTTCCTGTTTTAAAATTTGCTCCAGTTGTAACACCTGCAATTATATTTGCTGCTGTTCCATCAGCTTTAAATAAATTAATCGCAGCAGTAGAATTCAGAGCAGTGATGCTCGATATACCTGATATACTGTTGGGATTAATAATCGTCATTTAGTTATCTCCGTCCTAATATTTAGACCACCACATAGTGTCCGTCCACAGTCAAACTTCCGTTGACCACAACAGGACCTGCCATCAGTCCGTTAAAGTTTGTACCTATGTAATGATTACCATTTAGTTCATTGTCATAGATTATCATACCATTGCTGACATACATGCCTTGGAATGAATTACCAACACCAGTAATACTTGCAGGTATGTCATTTGTATTGATACCTACATTGCTTGTTGTATGAATACCTGAAGTTGAAGTTGAGAATCCTGTATCCGCACCACCACCAGAGATGGAAACATCAACAGTATTACCACTTAAGATGATACTGTTACCAGTACCAACAAAGTTCAATGTTCTGACTGTACCGATTGATGTACCAGCTGACTGAATCGCAACAATCGAATCAGAATCAAGTATGGATACATTACCAGTACGACCATAGAATCCAGTTACACCACTGACAGTTGGATCAGCAAAACCAATATGTCTTGCTTGTATGACTGTACCATTTGCTGGAGCACTGACAAAAGTTAATACGTTTGCTGCTAATGAATATGCTCTGGTATTACTACCATCTGATGGGTATTGTACCACACCATCAATCGTGACAATTAAATCTTTTGCACTTGCTGGAACTTTAGATAAAGTAAATGAAGTTGTTGATCCATCACCATTCAATGTGTCTACATCATTATCAGATACATTGAAACTTACAATACTACTTGCAAGAACATATCCCCAAAACACATCAGTCGAAGCTGGTGCAGTCGAGAATACAATTGTTGAATCTGAATCATGACCATAACCATTTGTGGGTGTTGCACTATCATATGGTTGCTGCATAACACCATTGATAGAGATACTTAATTGTGCGGCTCTCTTAATACTTGCTTTTGTACCGCTGTTAAATGATGCTGTAAACTTTGTATTCACTCCATCAAATGCAACAGTCAGTGTATGTGCAGTGCCACTACCGACTGAAGATATATTTAATGCAGTCAGACTTGCAGCATTGGATGCTGATGATGCTAGTTTAATTGTATTCTTACCATCATCAATTATATAATAAACTGTTCCACTTGTAAGTCCACCTATATTTCCTCCACCACCATGTGTATATGTTACTCTCTGTCCCTGAACAAAACGATGTCCACTCTTTGTGATTGTATTATTTGTAGTTGAAACTATGGACGCAGAAGAACCATCAAAGGTTAATGTATGTGTTGATATATCATCAAGTAACCTGAAGTTTTCATTATCGCCAGTTGTAGGTGAGTGACCTAGATATGCCATAGTTTTTAGTTATTTATATCATACAATATAAGATATACAAAATCTTATTCCATTACTATTATTATAATGTAAATCTGAATGTTTTACCGCCTCATAATTATTTCCATCATCTCTACAGCCAAAAAATTCTATGAAATCACGACCTGATGCAATATAAGTATTAAAACTTACACCGTTGACACCAGTTACGGTTGTTACAAATCTAATCATGAGAGAACCAACAAATTCAGTCATACCAGAAGTCGTAGCGGTAAATGGTAGACCACTACATTGAAGTGTATTATTACTTGTAATATTAGTGACAGTCGGTATGAAACCCCAAACAGTAACTTGATGTCCTACTTTTACATATCTACCTACAGCACTTGTGAAAGAACCATCATTCCTAGCTGTTGGGGTCCATGAGCCTTCTTCATAATCGTCAAATTTGTTACCATCCGTGCCTATTGATCTACTACCATCAGGAACAGCACTAAAGTCAATACCATTACCATTCGCAAATTCTAAATTACCACTAGTTAATGCAAGATGACCACCAGTATCAAGAGTCATATACTTACCAGGTCCACCACCTCCAGCATTTCCTGACCACCATTCAAATATGTCTTTAATGCCACCACCCAAGTTTGCAGGGTGAGCATTTGCTGTAAAGACCATTGCTGTGGTAGTGTCAGCACCTCCTAAACCAATACATCCACTAACAGCATTTTCTCCAAAAGCAATACCGTTATATTTACTATTACATCTTATTTGTATTGCTGCGTTTGCTGGATTTCCACCAAAAGGCAAATTACCATACCCTAAAGTACCAGAAACTTGCATTCGTCCACTTGAGTCGATGCGAAGTCTTTCAGTTCCTGATTGCTTGAATACAAGAGCACTACTCAACATAGAAATAGTTGCTGAATGGGTAACATTATCACTTAATTGAATTGTTGCATCTCTACCAGAACCATTTGATTGGAATCTTGCAACTATATTTCCACCAACAGTCGTGCTAGTTCCATCACTTTGAACTTGAAGTTTAGTAGCAGCTGTAACAGTAGTATTGATACCAACTGCACCAGTTGATGTGATGCGAAGTCTTTCACTACCAGCAGTATTAAATCTTATAGTATCGTTGGAAGGAAAACTTATTGAAGTATCAGTATCACCAACATGTTTAATAGAATCAGCAATAAAAAGTTCATCACCATTTACTGTTACATCACCAGAAAATATTCCAGTACCAGTTACACTAACTCCAGAACTTGTGGTACTTAACTTTATACCGTCATTATGATGATATAAATCAACAGACCCACCCATATTACACTCAATATATTTCTCACCTGTATTCGCCTGTAAAATTATAGAGTTATTTGTATTGTCCTGACAATAAAGTGCGAAATCACCTTGTGCAGCATTCCCCACATAGAATACACCTGCAGAATAATTTCTTAAACTTGCTCCACTACCTCCATTGTTAACAATATCTAATGCTCCGTTCGTAACTTGGAAACCATTTGCAGTGGTTTCTGCTCTCACAATATTATTATGATATAACTGTACAGATCCACCAGGTGTTACTGTAAATGCTGCCTGTGATCCTGCACTATTGAATACCTGAAATGCAGTATTAGTTTTTACAATTAATCCACCAGTTCCAGTTTCATCTAGGTAACTTGCGGATCCATTATGATATATTGAAAAATCTGTGCCTGTTCCAAAATATGCCTTCTCATTATCTTCAAAAGTTATTGAACTACCGACTGATACTTCACCTACAAATTTTGTTGCAGTGATAACACCAGTGGCATTTATGTTTGTTATATTTACACCAGTCGAATGTAGAAAAGAATCACCAATCGTAAATCCAGTCGAATGGAAAATCGCATTTCCCATCTTTGCCTGATCAGCAAATGTGATTGTAGAAACTCCTGCGTCCGCTGCGAGACTATTTACGATTAACTTACTTGTCATACTATCCTCCACTCTCCATGAATTGTAAGAGTATTTGCAGATCCAACTGTGACAGGACCGACGCTGATTGCATTTGTGCTAGTTGCTATAGTTCCACTGCTTGTTGTAGTGGTAGCAGACTTAATTACACCATAAGAATCAAACCATTGTTGTGATCCATTTGATGTGATTGATTTGCTAAATTCAGTTTGTGTTGCCGAATCAATATTATTTACAATAATCTTTGTCATACAATCGCCCACTCACCGTTGACTGTTACTGTATAACCACTTGAGATTGTAACTGGACCTGAAGATAATCCATTTGATCCAGATGGTATCACCACGTTTTCAGATATGGTATCACGATTTGTTTTAATGATTCCATAACTATCCACCCACTGCTTATCACCATTCGCAGTGATCACATCTTTAAATTCTGTGGTGACTGCTGTAGATTCTACAATGTTAGCCTTGAGTGTTGACATAGTTTTTAATTATTTATGATTAGTAGTCATTATTGTTACTATCAATCGCATATGTATATGATACAGCGATAGTAGCGTCTGGAGCAAAAACTTCTCCAAAATTTGTTGAGTTATATTGATTTGAACCATTTGAACCTGGTTTGGTTATCTGTATATAAGATGAACCAGGAAACTCTCTTCTGAGAACAGCATAAAGAGTATCATTCGCAAGTGTAGAACTACTGTAGAAAATACTGCAGGGATTGTAATCAGGTTCTCCTGACACTGCAAATCTTCGAGCATATGCATAATAAAATGGAGTGACACCTACAATACAAGGAGGAGCAGTAGAATCAGAAACACCAGCAGTATAAGTTACAGTACTTGCCATTTTGATTTCTATATTGACAAAAACCAGATGACCACATCTTACATATCTACCAATTCTTCGTGCATAACTTGCATCAGTAAATGCAGCATTCTGTAAACTATTCAATACAGTTGATGAGAGACCAGGCACAAATGTACCTGTTTCATAATATCTCATTTCTGATGAGATACCTACTCGATTACTATTTGAATAAGTTGGAGTTTGAGTTGTTGGAAATTGAATACCTTTACCATCAGTTTTAAGTTCAATACCTCCAGTTGATGGGATGCGAAGTCTTTCAGCTATTGCTCCTGTTTCTGGTTTGGTGCTAAAGAGTAAATGACCACCAGAATCAGATCCTGCATTACCATCAGTGGTCTCTGATTTAACATCAATCGAAGCAACTAATTTTGATTGAATATGATTTGCAGCAGTAGCAAGATTATTATTTTCATTTACAAATTGAATAGTTCCGATATCGGCATCATCACTACCAGTTCTGCCACCTAATGCAAGTATTCCCCTCTTACCAGCAGTTGTTCCACCATAGATATCAACAACTACGTTAGTTCCACTTGAGTCATCAAAAATTCTTGATCCGTGAGCTCCAAGTAGTATATCACCAGTTGAGTTAAATCGATGCTTTCTATATGAAGAACTTGATCCTCCTACTTCAAAAACAAGATCATTATCAAATGTGGATATGAAATGTTTAGCAGCTCCACTTCTATAAAAAGCAATATGAGGGCCATCATTTGTCTGTCTATTCAGAGTTAATTGTAAGTCACCCTTTCTTGCAATGTCAATAACTTCTCCGTTACGTAAGACTATACCTTCACTAGCACTATCACCATTGTTGTAAATGGTACTGTCAGTGGTGCCTACAAGCACGTTACCACTTGAGTCGATGCGAAGTCTTTTAGTTCCAGTTGCTGTTGTTGTGGTTGAACCAGTATAAAAATCTATTTGTGTTGCAGCATAACCACCATCGATTCCTCCACCAATAGAAATTTCACTATATCCAGAATCTGATTTACCACCTATTATTTGTAAACCAAGAGCATTATTGTTGTATGGTTCCTGCTTAATAATCCCATACTTAAACGTATTATTTGTTGAACTAGTTCTCAATCTAATACAATCACCCTGTGCTTGAGTTATAGTTAATTGAGAATCTGGATTTGTATTATCTCCAATTGATACCAGTCCTGTTGATCCAATGCGAATTCTTTCTGTACCACCTGTCTCTGCTGTAATTGTATCAGCAGAAGGAAATCTTATCTTTGTATTTAAATCACCGTGATGTATTATTGAGTCACCAAGATAAGTAGTTGGAGTTGTTAGATGCTCGGTTAATTCAGTTACACGATTATTAACATATCCCTTATAACTTACCTTAAAGGTATCAGTATTACTATTATTTCTAACTCTAATTGCTTGATTAGTGTCAGTGCTTTGTGTAGAGTTAGCACGAACTTCTAATCCCTTATCAGATGTTCCACCTGATCCAAGAACTTGAATAAAATTAGTTGATTTTAAATCAGTCGTTGTTGTAACGCCAGAGACATTTAAACTTGTAACTCCGATTCCCGTTGCACTTATATCACCAGAAAAAGTTGATGCTCTAATCGTACCAGTAGATGCCTGTATATCCGTAGCATCAACCGTGATGGTACTACCACCTCCGATTGGTTGAATTTTATCTACGTTTAGTATACTCATCTACTTTTTTAATTATTTATCTATGATGAAACTATTGGTATATACAAATCACCAATAGGTGCAGATCCACCAACTATCCAACCAGTAGATTGTGCCTGACCACCGCTATTATCTACTGCAGTGATTATTCCGTTGGTTGATGTTATTGTTCCAACCTGAATTTTGTTTTTTTCTTCTTCAGATCCAACTTCAAATTCTACTGTGTAAATTTTGTGTTCCATTTAAATTGCCTCCACGTCATATGTACATTGTGATGGATCAATGATCTCAATATTATAATATGGTTTAAATCCAGTACCACTTAAATTTGTATCAAAACTGAATGTTGCATACAAATAATTTGAATCATATGAGTATGATACACCACTTATTTTAAGATTTACACCGTTAGCGGTATTATGAATTTGATTATAACCTTCATTATGTACATGTCTATAAGATCCACCAGTGGTGCTACTAAACATTAGTATCGTTGAACTTGAATGAGTTACATATCCATGTCCACTCCAATCATATCTACCAGCAGCAGTGACATTAACAACCACACCTCTATAATAGCATGTAATAGCATTTGAAGAACTAGTTCTAAAGAATTTAATCTTAAATTGTTGAGCTCCTGAAGTGGTTGCATGATTACTAGATTCAATTCTATTCCAAATATGACGACCTCCAATTTCAACATCAGCGGTGCTTACATGATGAACAGTTGATCCCCTTACACCTTTAGCTATCAAGTTACCTGTATTTGTGATCTTCAATCTTACATCTGGATTGGTATCTGTTGCACCTGTTCTGAAGTAGATTTCACCCCCTGTTGTAAATACTATTGAATTTGTTCCATATGAAGCACTATCTCTGGTTCCACCAGTAGGTTCATAATTTTGACCTAACCATATACTTCCACCTGAACTACTAACTGCTCCGATTCTAAAATCATAATTCCAACCAGATGGACGCATTCTAATTCCATTATTCGCACTTGTTGCTTGGTCAATTCTGATTTGACCAGTATTCATTATTTTAAGTCTTGTGGTACCAGCAGTATCAAATTGAATAATATCAGGTTGAAGAAATCCAAATTTAGAATCTGTATCTCCAACATGACTTATCCATTGAGGTATATACAGAGTTCCTGTACTTACAGTTACATCACCACCACTGTCGATGCGAAGTTTTTCATTATCATTATTATCGAAAGAAAAAGAATTATCATTATTATTGTATTGCAAATCCCAAAAATTAGATCCATTGTGACTTACAAATCTTGCTATAGCAGGATATGATGAACCAGCTTTATTCTGAATACGCATCATCTGACCACTAGCAGTGGCAGTTAGGTTTAGAACATCACCTGCAACACCATCTGCTTGAATATGAGTAAAGAAACTTGGATTATCAGTTCCGATACCAACTTTACCAGCTGATGTGATGCGAAGTCTTTCACTACCAGCAGTTTCTGCTGTAATGGTATCAGCAGCAGGAAATCTTATCTTTGTATCTGTATCTCCAGAATGTGTTAGTGCGTCTGGAATATGCAGCGATCCTGTATTAACTAGCACATCTCCAGCATGTGTTATTTCTAATCTTGAAGTTCCGCTATCTGTATAAAATTTTGTGTTGCTTCCATTCTCACAAGTAAACATAGTCTGATTGTAAGAAGTAATTCTAAATCCAGCACCACCATAACAATCAATCTGGCAATTAGCACTGTTTGCATCATTTTGTAAAACAATATTATTTCCATTCAGCATCTGTAGGGAACTACTATAGTTAGATATTCCTGTGAATGTTGATACACCTGAAATACTTAAGTTGGTCGTATCTAATTGTCCAAATACTGTTGTACCGTAACCAGTAGTCTCCAAACGAAGTGTATTATTATGATATAATTCAGCAGCTCCTTCA
>Ga0163180_10002231_pt1 | contig 10853 bp, 23 predicted proteins | sample AtlANTMetagenome_2_FD_109647 | JGI IMG/M metagenome (GOLD analysis project Ga0163180, IMG submission 109647) | Marine eukaryotic phytoplankton communities from the Atlantic Ocean - Atlantic ANT 4 Metagenome | ecosystem: Environmental > Aquatic > Marine > Oceanic | place: North Atlantic Ocean...
AACTTTATCTGTGAACATTTTTTTAGCATCTGCACCAGTCTTAGATAAAATCCCGTATCTACTGTCGGATGATATGGTTGCTTGATTGACCAGTTCAGCTGATGACATAAAAGAAAATCCCGATCGTCTGTTTTTAAGGTAACACATTCCATAACACCTATCATCGGCTTTACAAGCTTCCCAAAAGATAAAGAATAATCTATTTGATTCTCTATAATCCGGTGCTCCCACATCAATTTTTGACCATTGCAAATACATGTAGTGAGTACCAGTAATGTAAGTAGGTAAACCTTTATTATAAAACCAAAAACCTTCATCTCTTCTTTTAAATTCTTCATCTATATAATCCCACCATTCTTCTCTAAAATCTTGTGGATATTTTTCCCAATCAAATCTACTTTTAATTTTTTTTAATTGCTTTGGATATTCAAATTGCTCCCAGTATTGTTTCTCTTTTTCTTCATCTCGTTTATACGGGTTGTCAACTGCTGGTAAAGCAATGCGGAGATTTTGTATTTCGATGATTTGTCCAATTTTACCAGTTTTACTTATACAAATAAAATCATATTCAGGGTTATATCCATAATCCCATTTCTTTAAACGATTTTGTTTTTTTAGAATTTTAGGATTTACAACATCTTTAATTTCTTTCCACAAAGTTTGTTGATACTTCATTTACTCCTCCCTTCTGGAAATCCTTTAAAACTTTTTTTAGGTTTTTCTTCTTTGGGTTTGTTGTTCAATAAATCTTCTTCTTCTTGAATTCTTTGAAGAATTTCAAAAGCATCAAATATAGCTAACTTCTTTGTTGCAGCTGCATTCTTTAGTCGGTCCGCAGATACATCTTCCCCTGTATCCACAATTTCCTCCTTGGCAACTTTTATCAACTCCCTCACTGCCTCGTGTCCAGCTTGGATTATAAATCTCTTCGTTTCCTCTGTTTTCATGTTTAATAACAATATCTTTTGATTTCATACAATATAATAATTGATCATTTAAAATAAATTCAAATTCTCTATCAGGTTTAAAAGAAACTACATCTTCTTTGTTAATTCCTTTTTCATTTAACAACCTGTTGTCGTATTTTATTATTCCTTTTTGATCTTGGTCTTTTAATGGAGCTACGAAACATCTATCTAAAAAACTTTTCCATTCCTGTCCATTATGATATAAATAAACTTGATCTATTCCCGCGAAGTACATTTCATCTTTAAAATATCCTCTACTATTTCTTTCTTTACCTTTTACATCGTACCATCTTCTAAATACATTATGGTGAAGGCAAACTATATCTCCAGCTTTTATATCACTTTTTAATATTAATGGAGTAGAAATTACTTTTCCTAATTTACTTACAGATTTGAAGTTTTCAATATTAGTATTTATTATAACTTCTACTTCACCTATTTTTTTAGTATTTTGATATCGTTCACTTAAAGGAGTTACTAAAAAATCATATGTACTATTCACTATATTCTAAATCAAATTCTACTGCTATAGCCATATTATGATTAAACTTTTTCCAAGGTAATACTTCATTATTTTTAGTTATATAAATCATGTATTCTCCTTGTTCAGGTTCTAGGATATCACAAATAGTATGACCTCCATAAACCGACTGACCTACAGAGTAATGCATTGCTTCGTTTTTGTAATCTGATCCAATGCTGATTTTTCTAATCTTATTCAGCATTTTCTAAAACTTTTAAGTTTGGAGCTTTACCTTGTTTTAAGTTTTCTATATCATCTTTAGATAACTTAGTAAATTCTCCTGTTTGCATGTCTATATTGATAGCTCCGTATTCATTTTCTAACTCATGCTTAGTAGCTTCAATTTGTTTGTTTTTCTCAACTATTTCGTGTAACAAGCTATGTTTTCTTGTTTCTAATAATCCTATTGAAGTTACTAATGATTCTAATTCTTTTTGTTGAGTTTGAATAGTATTTAATTGTTCTTTTTTAATTTTCATTTTATTTTATTTTATTTTATTTATAAAGGAGTAACCGTTCCGCCTGTTGGAAAAAAGAAACTATTGTCTACATATCCAGGAAAAACAGGTGATGGATCATATTCGTAGACTACTCCACCATCTAGTATAGCAAACATAGGAATATCACCAGTGTCTAAACCGTCTTTTACAGGAGTAGATCCATCATCTCCCCAAATTACTAAACTAAAAGGACCAGTTGTAATAGTTGATAATGCAACACACTGAAGATTACCGTCACCATTTAAATCATAAAACGCACCTAATTCACCTCCCGAATAAGGAGTGTTTACTACTGTAGGAGCATTAACTAGAGCGGCCATGTTAACACCAGTATTTGTAGGAGTTACAAATTGTGCAGGTGTAGGTTGAGGTGGTGGTGGTGGTGGTGGTGTTCCTCCGCTTCCTTTTTGGCCTGGTAAGTTAGATATTGCAGGTATAGTTGATTTATTACCTATTGTCATTAGAATAAAGCTAATATGTCTTCTAAATCACCCGCGGATTGATCTACTACACTTAAAACAGAAACAGGTAAAAAACTTCCTGCTTTAACTCCTTTATATTCTACTTCTGTGCCAGCTTCGTTTATAACAGTAATATCCATATCAGCTCCTACGTACAATGCAGCACCAGGACCAGGTGTATGAAAAACAGTTGTCCCAGTAGCACTAGTGGTGTATGTATAAGACATTTTTTCATTCCAGTACGACACAGTGTTAAACGTAGATCTAGGTGCGACTATAGGATCTCCAAGTGCCCAAGCTCCAGTAGCTGTTACAGTAGCAACTTCTAAAACGCAATCGTTATTTCCAGTTCCACCTACTAATCTTAATCTATCTCCTACGGTGTAATTTCTTCCACCGTCACCGCCAGCTAAATTAGTAGAGGTAACTGCTCCGTCACCATCAACTGTCACTACATTTACATTAGCTTCTCTTCCGCCTTCACTTACTGTTCTGTATACTACTCCTGCTGTATAATCTGTTCCTCCACTGATAATAGTAAAAGTAGCAGCTGGAGTGGGAGGGTATCCAGTTAAGTCTTCCAATGCAATTGCATCGTGTGCAAATACTCTTGGCTCTTTTAATGTTGTTCCTATTGTACTCATTGTTTGTTTTTATTTATAAATACTTTTTCAGCTCCTCTAGAACCAAAGTATGCTACATATACTGTAACTAGTAACGTTTGTAATAAATCTATCCAAGCAGCATTCATGTCAAATAGTAGATCGACCGAATCGAATACTATAAATAATGTCATGCATACTGTTAAATAAATTAATGTTAATGGTCTCGTATTTTTACTTAACCATGAATCAGACTGCATGTCATATTGCCATCTTTCTGAAACACTATTCATTTCAGCTATATCTTGGTCAATTAACTTGAGTGCTAATTCTTTATCTTTAGGAGTTATTTTATCATCTTGACTTATTAAGTTTTTAACAACTCCATAAACTCCGTTATTAGGTAATACATCACCTATTGAATCTAAGATTTTAGGTGCTTTTTCTTTTAAAAAAATACCTACCTTAGTTTCTTTAAATTTTTTTCTTTTCTTTTTTTCCTTAGACATCACGAAAATAATCTTCTCATTTTAACCTTAAAAGGAACTCTAGTGTTTTTCTTAAGGTTACTGCTGTAACTAGTATTAGATTTTCCTCTACTAGCTTTTTTAGCATCTTTTTGTTGCGCTCTTATATCAGCCATTTGTGATCTATAACCCTGTCTAGAAGCTCTATTATACTGCCGCATTTGTTTATTCATAGATCTTCTATCTTTTGCACTAGGAGATCCAAACATTCCACTGCTGTAAAGTTGACCTGGACCACAACTACCTTCTTTTGTACAAGAAGCACTAAATTTAGTACTATATAAAGATGGTGGTGCAAATTGCTTTTTTCTAGGTGGATCTTGTATTTTTACTTTATCTTTACCTTTTCTTTTCCTCCAAGATTCAGTTTTTATTTCTTGTTCGTGAGTTTTTATAGGATCTGATGCTATAGTAGTTTTAATTGTAGGTGTAATTTTAACAGCTGGTTTGCCAGGAATTCTTTCCAAAGTGGGTTTAGTTTGGGTAGGTTTAGTTTGTTTAGCCGCTTGTTCCTTATCCCATTTTATAGCTGCTTCTTTAAAACTTTCTATAGTAGGGTATTTAGTTTTATCTACTTTTTTATAAGCTTCTTCATATCCTACTTTTGGTTTTAAAGGTTTTACATAAGGCTTATCTGTAGGAGGAGTTTTTGTAGGAGGAGTTTCTGTAGAAGGAGTTGTTTTAACAGTAGGTTTAAATGGCTCTGTTTCATATGTTATGTCAGTTTTTATACCACCTCCACCAGTATAGCCTTCTTTTTGTTTAATTGGACCTTCTATAGTTTTACTTCCACCTTTTTCTCCAGTTCTCGTATCTTTATACTTAGTTTTAGTTATGACAGTTCCGTCTTTCTTTACCCTTGTTTTAGTTTTAGATACAACGTTAGGATTCTCGTCTTCTCCACCTCCGTTACCATAAGTATTCGTGATATCCTTTATATTATCTTCTGGATCTTTATTTCCTCTATAACCTTTTAAAATAGCCATAATTATTTATTTTTATTTCCTTGAAATAACTCAGTTATACGTTCTTGTACATTATCTATTTGTTGTGCTCTTTTTTTACATCCACAATCTTTTTTGCCCACAGCTTTTGCTACTTTATTAGCAACATCATGTACACCTAACTTTTCATTTACTTCATAAATTCTAGTTCCTATTCCTTTTTTCATTTAATTTAATTTAATTTATGTTTATTTGAATGCGTCTAAAAACTTACAAGCCGCTAATCCAAAGCCCATACCTGCATATAATGGATGTGATTCCATTAATAATACTAATCCAATTCCACCAGCTATTGCACAGTGAAACAAAGGTGATTTAACCATTGTTTTAATCTTTTCCATATTATGATCTTTTACCTCTATTATAACTTTTCTTTTCTAACCCAGGATATTTTGATAATACACACTTTCTAATTCCTTCTGGATTCGGTGCGTTGTGTGCTAGTTTAAGAGCAGACTTAGCTCTTTTTCTAGTGTTTACAGGATAACTACCTTCTGGCGCTCCACCTGCTGGTCCACAGAAATCTCCTTTTTTTACATTAGGATAATCTCCAACATTAGACCCACCTGGTTTAGTTCTTGCTTTTCTTTCTTTTTCAGTTAATTCAGCCATTATTTTTTCTTTTTATTTTTGTTACAAAAAGCTCTAGCTGCTCCTTTGCTACTAAAACCCCATTTTTTAAGAGCCATTGCTAAGTTACTTGGTTTACCATTTTTAGTCATACCACCTGACATACCTGCAAATCTACAAGCAAAAGAAACTCTTCTACTTCCTGTACCAGATGTTTGTCTTTTACCTAAAGTTTTACCAGTTTCTTTTTTATGTTTTGAACGCATTTTTTTATTGCGTCTTTCATATCGGGCATTGTGACTAAGTTTACTCATTTCTTAACACAGTTATTAACTCTTTTAGGTTTACCGCTTTTAGTACGTTTACCACTAGGAGAATTTTTAGTTCCTTTAGCAACATAACCAGGCCAACACTTCTTACGTTTTCTCATTTTGGTGAATGATTGTGCTTTAATATAGGATGACGATAATGTCTATCTCTCCTATGTTCAGCATCATAATGTGCGTCTTTTTTTAAGGCGTGTGCATGGTCAATGTCATCTCCAGCCCAATCTCCGTGACCGTGCTCCATATCCCATCTAGCGTCTGCACCTAATTTTTTTTCATGAGAATAATCATCCATTGACGCTTCTTTATCCTCATATTTATTCATTCTTTTTGCCATGATATTAAATAAAACGACCTTCAGCATCAGGATCACCTAGTCCTTCAATACCTCGATCAGTTACACTTAAACCACGACCACCCATATGTTTTAATACTTTACTCATAGCATGATGTCTATTACTTGCTCCATCATGTCTATATGACATTCCTGCATCTGAACCATATTTGTGTCCATGATCTTTTTTCTCCATAGCTTCTGACTCATGTCTTCTATCAGCCATTGATTGTTTTTTGCTAGATTCTTTACCATCTTTATTTCCAAGAGTTTCGTCTAGTCTTGCATTATATCCTTGTCCCATAATTTAATTTTTTAAGGTGCTGGTTCTTCTACTTTTAGTTTAGCAACAGCTCCATCCATTTCATATTCTACTGGTGCGTCAGGTCCAGCTACCGCGTCAGGGATAGCTCCTTTTCTTTTAAATTCCCCTTCAGGCAATCTTTCTAATCCCATCATTTTTTCTACAGTGTCAAGATCTCTTTTATTACCTCTGATCTTCATTCTGTTTTCCATTAAAAATTTTGAATTGTACATATTTTTGTAGTATTATAAGTTTTTGTATTCTTCTGTCGCATCAAATGATGGACATGCTTTTCGTGCAAAATCCCTATGTGAATGTATAGTCGCATCTGGATACATTGCTTTTAATGTACGAAGCACACATAACAATGCTTCTTCTTGTTCAAATGTTCGCGTGTCGGCTGGAGTTTTTCCATCGGCTTCAACACCACCCGCGTAACATATGCCTATTGAATTTCTATTATATCCTTTACAATGAGCACCCATTTTAGCAATATCTCTACCTTTATGGATTTTCCCAAAAATATCTATATAAAAATGATAACCTATATCTGACCATCCACGACCTTCAACATGCCATTTTCTTATTGTGTCTACAGTAACATCTTGTCCTTCTCTAGTTGCAGAACAATGTACTATAAGTTTATTTATCTGTCTCATTATTTCCTTTCTTTAGTAAGTACCACTTATGTAGCGTGTAACCTAAAGTGGCTCCTAATAATAATATCTTTAACGTTGGTTCTAACCAATCACAACAACTTGCCATAAACGCTCCCGTGTTTACTGCATAAAGCTTTAAGCTATCAGCAATTTCCACGTTACTCTTTGTTTGCTCTTAATACAACGTTGCCCTTGTATGTAGGATATTCTTGACCTGGAAGTGGAATATTTTTTACTTTAGGTTCTTTTATTACATTAACCTTTCCTGCAGGTTTTTGTTTTTTTCCGTAGCTTGGCATAATATTGTTTTTAAGTTATTATTGGATTTTGAGGAGTGTTATTTAAAAGAGTATTAGAAATAACTTTTCCTGTACTAGCGTCTATTTCGTTCTGAGCTATAGCACCAGTTGTTTGTGCTCCCATTGGAGTAGGTAATGGTACTTGAGCTAAAGGATCTAAAGTGCTAGTTCCAGCTAAATCACTAAACATAGCATTAGTATTTTTAGGATCTGTAGGTAACATTGAATAAGGTTGTAATGTTCTTTGCATTTTATCTTGTTTTATCTTTGTTTACGTTAGTTATGGAAGTGGATAATACCTTGTCACTGTAACTAGTTCTTTTCATAATTGAATTAGACCTAGTTGTTTCAGGAATATCCTCTTCCCCTAACATTATCCGGTACATCCGAGAAATTAGTTGTTTACACTTGAAAGAAACTTTATATATATGATACTTCTGAGTGGTGCGGTTTCTTTGGCGCCATACCACTATCCATCCCTCCTTAAGTAATCTGTTCCAGCGTCTGTTGTCCCAACTATATGCGTGTGTACCGATTTTAAAATCTTGTTTCGTAAATAAATTAACTGCATCTAAATAAATTAACAACTCGAGATCTGCTTCTTTAAGATCACTTGTTTTTGCTGCCCATTTACGTATAATTCTATAATGTTTAAGTAAATTTAAATCTTTAAGATCAGATGAGGTTAATTTTCTCATAATACTATAACTACATCTTTCTCTTGTATAACTATATATGTTATGTCATTTATTTCTAAATTAAAACCAGAATGTCTATCAAAATATATAACATCTCCATTTTTAACTACTTTTACTTCATCTCCGGATTGTTCAACTGTAGCTTTATGGTATCTAATATCTTCTCTTTGTTTTTCTCCTAACAGTAAACCAGATATATTTTCTTTTACCTTTTCTTCTTCTAATTCTACAATTATGTTTTTACCAACTACTTTCATGCTCTTAAATTATTAATTACACAATCAGTAGATAATATAGTAGTAGCTACGGAAGCCGCGTTTTTTAAAGCGCTTTTAGTAACAAGTAAAGGATCTATTATTCCGGACTTTACCATACTTACTTTTTTACCTGTAACCACATCCAATCCTTCTCCTTCGTTCATCTCTGCTGGAATTGCTTTAATCCCCGCATTATCTAATATAACGTTAAAAGGAGCACGTATAGCTTTTAGTAATACCTCTTCACCTGGAGAAACTGGTCCAACCATTAGTTTTTCAGAAGCATTTATTAAAGCAATACCACCACCTGGTACTATTCCTTCTTTAATCGCGGCTTTTGTAGCACATATAGCATCTTCTACTCTATCTTTTTTTTCTTTTAATTCTACCTCAGAATTTGCCCCTACTTTTACTACAGCCACTTTAGCTAGTAATTGACTTAATCGTTTCTCGTATCTACTTCTAAGGTTTTCATTAGTAGTTTTATCTAAAAGCTTTTGAACTTTATCTGCTCTATTTATAACACCTTCTGGTAATTCTTCAACTTTTATTAACGTGTTATGAGCCGTACTAGTTGCTTGTAAACAAGATCCAAAGTGTTCAGGTTGTATTAAATCTATATCATCACCTAAATCTTCATTTATAACAGTAGCACCTGTCATTAAAGCTAGATCTTCTAATACATCTGTTCTACTTAATCCGTGAATAGGAGCGTCAATTAAATTAACTTTTAATCTTCCTTTCATATTGTTCATGGCTAAAGCTTGTTTTACTACCATGTCAACATCGCCTATTATTAATAAAGGAGATTCATTTTTGTTAGTCTTAATAACATATTCTAATACACGTTCTAATCTTCGCATATTATCTATTTTATTACCTATTATTAAAACCAATGGATTGTTTAGTTCACAAATACCTTTTTCTTTGTCTGTGGTGAAGTATGGAGAACTATATCCTTTATTATATTCAAAACCATCTATAATTTCTACTTCTGTAAATGGTTGTTCATTTGTATCCATAGTAACGATACCGGTCTTATCTATAGCTATAAAAGCTTCACTAATTATTTTACCAACAGTACTATCATTATTAGCTGATATAGTAGCAACCTGTTCTATTTTGTTATTGGTTACTTTTTTAGTAGTTTTCTCTAAATACTTAACTACTTTATTTACTGCTGTATTAATACCTTCTTTTACTTCTCTAATATTTGATGGTGTTAGTACTTTATATGCTTCTTCTAATATAGCATGTGAAAGTACTGTTGCTGTTGTAGTTCCGTCACCCGCTTCTTTAACGGTTTTTCTTGCAGCTTCTTTAATTAATTTAGCACCTATGTTTTCTACAGGATCTAAAAGTATAATGCTATTTGCTACACTAACTCCATCTTTGGTAATATGAGGATTTCCATTATTGTCTTCTAGTATTACACACTTGCCGCTAGCTCCTAATGTAGATCCAACGGCTTGTGTTAGCTTTTGAATTCCTTCAAATATTTTATTTTTAGCATCCTCTCCAAAGTTGAGGTGCTTTACTATTGTCTCGTTCATTTGATTAAATTAAATTAGATTGGTTTTTATTTAAATGTTTTAACTACTTTAGGTCCATTGCTAAACTCTAGCTTTTTTGTATAATGTTCCACTGATCCATCTATAGCAGCTTCTGCTCCTTCTATAGTTTCTCTTCTTGTAACATCCACCCAAAAATCTTCATCAGGATGTTTATATTCGGTTTGATAAAATCCATTGGGTAATTGAACTATTCTCCAATTTCCCTTTTGAGACACATGTTCCCAATAAGCAATGGTTTTTTCATCTGGTTGTGGTGTACTACTCCACGTTTGAGTACGGTATAAAAACGTCATGGTTTTATATTTTAGGTTATTTAATGGTTACTTTTCAGATTTAACTTTGGCTTTCTTTTCAATTGGTTTTAATCTTTCAGTAACGTTTTGTTTTGCAGGTCTTTCCTTTGTTGGTCTTTTTTTAGTAGGATCGACTAATTTTATCATTACACGTTCAGGTTCTTCTTTTACCTCTTCTTTTTCTGAGGGAGGATAAGGATTCGGTTTTGTTTTTGTTGATACAACTAACCCGTCCATCGCTTCTAGTTTACCGCTTTTTGTTTTAGTATCTTTTTCCATTTTAATTATTGAAAGTTAGTTTCTACTGTTCCATAAAGATTGGTGCCATCAGATGTAAATGATATAATATCAGTTGCATTTGTACTTGTGGGTCCTGGAACTACACCACCAACCCATTTAAAGTTACCTGCTCCCCATATTATAGTATAAGCATTTCCACCAGGATTATTTATTATTAATTTATATTCTCCAGCACCTATATTTAATGGAAAATTTATTTGAAAACTATATATTGGTCCAGGATCTAGAGGATCTATATTTAGTATTTGAATATCTCCGTCATTAGCATTCCATGGAACTGTAATAGCGGAGACTATACCATTGTATGTTGCTGTCCCTAATATAGTTTGTCCAAAGAATTCTGTTCTTTCAAAACCAAGGAAACACTCATTAACACCACCAGCTCCATTAAAACCAGAGATTTGTAAGTTACCGTCTAATAACATGCTACTAGAAAGTCCTAATCCATTTTCTTGAGATACTAGATTTATATGTGGATTACCATTAAAAGCTACTTGGAAAGTATAGTCGCTATCAATAAAGTGTCTAAACCCTAAACCAACTGAACCTAAAATACTTCCTAAGAAAACAGGAGGGTTAGGCCAGAAAACATTAGAATATCCAATTTTACCATCAGCACCTAAACTTACGTTTTCACCTCCAGCAACACTTCCG
>Ga0163180_10002232_pt1 | contig 10850 bp, 9 predicted proteins | sample AtlANTMetagenome_2_FD_109647 | JGI IMG/M metagenome (GOLD analysis project Ga0163180, IMG submission 109647) | Marine eukaryotic phytoplankton communities from the Atlantic Ocean - Atlantic ANT 4 Metagenome | ecosystem: Environmental > Aquatic > Marine > Oceanic | place: North Atlantic Ocean...
GAATTCACCATTTTCATCAAAATTATCAATAATAATTTCATGATTATCCAAAAATATTTCTAAATCCTCAATATTTATTTCTTGAGTGCCTTGTAATATTTGTACAATAAAGTCATTGATTATTACCTTAACATCTGAATTCACATCACTTGTATTTCCCGAAATATTTATAAGCATTGGTATAGTAATATTTATACTTTGATCACCAAGTGGACTATTTTCATCAAATATCATAGTAAGTATATTTGTTAATTCGTTAATATTAACATTAATATTACTATTACTTATTATTTGTGCTATGTTATTCATATCTATATTTTTAGGTAAAATCGCATAATCATTTTTTTGATATCCAAACATATACAATGGAACATCTGGTTCATAATATAACATTTCAGTGGGTCCAGGGACATCAGATGAAGTAGTAGGAACAGCAATATTATTATCATCTGGGCATGAGTTTGATGAATATACGGTAACATTGTCATTTTCCACAACACTTATTGTATACCGATTTCTATTATTATTCATTAGATTACTATATAATACTTTCTTTGTTCGTTTACCATTAACTGAACCATTATTATTATGCTGTAATATTTGATATTTTCTTCGCATATCTAATTGTTTTTTTGTATATAAAGGTTGCGGTGGAGGTATTTCACTTGCGGTAGTATTTGTATACGGAGACACAATTTCAAGCCTTGGTGGTGGAGTGCTATTTGTTAATAATATACGTCTCATGGACTGTAATAAAACGCAACTAGGTGAAGTCATTATAATAATTAATTATATTTGATTATTATAATTTTATATTCAATTATTCATATACCATGAAGTTGCTAAATAATTATATTTAGTATTATTATCATCATCTGCTGAACGTAAATTAGGACCAGCTTCTACAATATTCATGATTTGAAAAACAGATAATGCGGTATCAAAATATCGTAAGTCAGATAAATTTCCATCAAAACCACCATTTTGACATATTAAAACATTTCGGTAATTTTGAAATGGTACATTTTCAAAAGCGACACGTTTTGCTACTACACCATTTACGTATACGTCCATAATTTTGTTTTCCATACGGATAGATAGATGAAACCAACGAGCAATAGGTAAATTTGTAATTTCAACTTCTTCTTTAATATTTGACGTAGTATTTGAGGCAACTGTGTCCATTACAATTTTAATATTATTGTGATCATCATTGGTATTATAGAAATATACACCAGGGCCATTTCCTAATTCTGCTATACCAGACGAATTATAATTACCCGACCCTTTGTTAAAAATATTGTTATAAACTAAATTACTTTCTGTATTATTTCTTAATAGCCAAACACTCCAAGTAAATTCTATACCTTCATTTTGGTTATTTGATCTATAAATTGTAATAGAGTTGGAATTTTTAGGATCTTGGAGTATAGTTTTTTGACGATTTCCATTTATAACACCATCAACTAAAAAAGGATTTTTCTCAGGTTGGGAAAAGTAAATAATCAAAAATATACCTAAATTCATTAAAATTAAAAAGCAGATCAATATAAGTACTAAAAATACTAGTTTTGTTACTATTGTATTTGAAGCAATAAATTCTTTGCCGCTAGTTAATAGATCTTTTGATGATATATCTTCAACTGTTTTGTTAAATGAATCTTTTGCGCTCTCCAATGAACTTTGTAAATAACCCATTGTTGTTTGATTATCTTCAGGGTTTTTTGATGTATCATTATTTCCGAAAAATGATGAACTAGATTGGTCACTTTCTTCAAAAGGATTTGTTTCTAGATTATTTGTAGAACCATCTGGTTTATTTTTCTTTTGATCATCTAATGAATCCGCTAAAGGTTGATTAAAGTAATCCATTATATTAATACTTATATTAATATGATAAAATATACTTGAATTAAAATAGATAAAATGAACTGGTTTCAACATTATCCTTTAATACTGATACATTGACATTTATATTACCCAATGCGTTACTGATTGTGCTGCCACCATTACCTTCCATATATTTATCCCATGCGGATTTTGGATCCGTTGGTTTTGGTCTTCTTTCAAATTTTGAAATGTACGCATCCCAACCACTTCCAAATACAATTGATGAACTGACCTGCATATTTTGGAATGGTGGGCTTACATTGTTTCCAATGAAAACGGACTTTACCATTTTACCATCTAAATAAACATCGATGATATTATTATCTACACTTACCAAAATACATACCCATTTTTGAAGAGGGAAGTTGTTGGTTATTTCGATAGTTTCTAAATAATCTTCTTGTTCTGATGAGCTATCACTAATTGCTGGGTTACCCACATCGAGTTTTAAAGTAGCAGTATTGTGATCTAAATATAATTTTGTTTCATATAATCTACTAAATATTGTTTTTGTAGCGTTTGTATTCCAACTGTTGACATATAACCATACATTGTACGTGAAACGTGCTGAATCTGGAACGGATAAATTTCCTGATGGAATAGCAGGAATTTGGGAAGATAAACTATTTTGTTCATCTAAAGCAGTTTCGCCAGAAAATAGATTTTGAAAAATTAAATATAATATTACTACTAATAAAATTACACCTAATACTATAATTGTGGTATTCATTATATAAAATTATACTATATTATTTAATGGAGGATTTTTATTTAAAAGTAAATTATAATTTGCGACAATATCGGCTTTTGACATAACGTTTTCATGATATTCTATATTACAAATGGCACCTTGTAAATCAGAATTACCGACCGCAATTCTGTCTGTTTCTTTATATTTTGGAAACATGTTTACATAGCTTTTAGAATATTTTAATTCTCCATTTATGAATAAATCCACATTATTACTATCATAATTTACTACTATGTTATTCCATTTTTGTAAGTCAAGATCTACAAATGTATATATTTCCTGGTTTTCTTGAGAATCCAAAAATTCGCGCCAATTTACTTCATTATCATTATTTACATTTGTCATGATTTCAAAATCGGCTCTTGACATTGGTCTACACATCGTATTATATTTATTATAAAAATCATCTATATTTACAAGATCAGATGTGTAATTTTCATTTTTTTCAAGAGACGATCTCAATTTATTGCAATCACTATCTATGACAAAAGTAATTTTAATTTTATGTTTTTTATCTAAAGTTTCGGATAAAATTTCTTTCATTGAATCATATTCAGAGAAATATTCTAATCGCAATTTATCTTCACCATAGCTAAAAATATGTTTCTCCATTTTCGAAAGATTTTGTGTATTTAAATATAACCACATCGACATTGAATAATTCACATAAGGTGTAGGACTATTTAGCTCACCGAAATTACTATTTTTTACTAGCATATTATTATTCATTGGTATATCTTTGCCATGTCCAATTATCTTATATACATTTAAAAATACAGGTTCATTTAATAATTTGTGACTATTATAAAAACTTGAACTAAATAATGATGGCAAATAAATATATGCTAAAATTAGCAATGACTCAATAACCAGTAATATATAAGTTACAGATGGAGTAATTTTGAATTGGTTTTTAATATATATGATAAAATCATTAATGAAACATGGTATGAAGAATATAAAATTTACTACAATTCCTATTGTACCGGGAATTCTTTGTAATTTATCACTAAATACATTATAAAATAATGTAAATCCGACTACAACCAATGATATTATTATTACTTGTGTAAATAATGTTAAATAATGTTGATATGTTCCGGATAAACTCTTGATATTCGAATAAAATTGTACAAAGCAAACAAGAAGAAAAAGTCCAAATGCGGCATACATAAATACCGCAATAGTATTTTGAGATCTACCTGAAAAAACGATTAGACCAATAATGACTAAAATTGGCAAAATGAATATACTTATATATAAATATGTATCTGTATCAAAAACTTGTTTCTTGCCAGCGAGGTTTGATAAAAACAGTGTAATACCAATAATAAAAATATACAATAAACCATAATTAATTAATGTTTGTGAACTTTCGTTTTTAATATTGAAAATTTCTTTTAAAGAACTATTAAAAAGCGTGAATCCTTCTGTTTTATCTAATTCATTATCTCTTTCTTGACGTCTTTGATTCATTTTTTTAGTACCTGACATGTTTTATATATATATACATTATAAGTTTTCAATCGCGGTTTTTTTACCATGACAATCTCTACATAATGCTACTAGATTGTCTACGTGATTGCTACCACCATGTTCAAGACGAACTGTGTGATCTACTTCAAACCAAGCAGGCAATTGTTTTTTACAGTCTCCACAACACCAGTTTTGTTTTGCGGCTACAAATTTCTTCTTTGTTTCACTTACTGATCGTTTTGTACCTTTGCCACCAGAATTCATTACTTTTTGTTGATATTTGTATAATTGTGGATCATTATTCGTTATAGATTGACCATGTTGTCCGTATTGTTGTTTTGATGTAAAATCCATAATGGGATGAATGAAATTATATGAATCTTTGTCAATAGGTACATTTTTCAAATACTCATTTGAGGATTCAATAATGTCTTTGGCACGATCCGGATTTTTTCGTAGTAAATATATTAAAACTAATCCGAATAAACCGACCCCGATCATTTGATAATATTTTTTCCAAGTTAGTGCCAATCGTAAGTATTTACCATCTGTATAAATATTGGCGATTACTAAAGCAGTGATTACGATAATTACAATTTCAAATCTCATGTATTCTTATAAAATATATAAATAAAAATAATGCAGCACATAGTAAATATTAAGTAAATATGATGTTTTCGAATTTTAAATGTTTCACTCAGAATAATGGGTTTCGGCTTAAATTGTGCATTATATAAATCATCTGCGTGTAAAAAGGATATTTCTTTTTTACCAATATGTACATTTACTTTGTTATGTATAAAATGGATCCATTTTTTGAATGAATCACGAGATGATAAATATGGACTACATGGATACTTATCCAATAGTTCACTAAAGTGATTACCAATCGAAATGTTTGGTATAAAAAGTGGCATATTTTGAATAAAATCATAATATTTTCTTTTTGTAAATTCATTCGGAGTATCGGGATATGTAGATGCGATTGTATATAAAACAAACCAATAATGTGGTCCCCAAACTTGTGGATTATATTCAGTCATATAAACTATATAGAATGATATGATTAAATTAAATTAATAGAAGCGTAAATGGAAATATATTGTAATAATTGTGGACGTATTGGGCATTTATTTAGCCATTGTAAATTACCTATTACAAGTATAGGTATAATTGGTTTTAGAAAAGTAGCAGAACAGATAGAATATCTAATGATTAGACGTAAGGAAACATTGGGGTTTATTGATTTTATCAGAGGAAAATATTCATTAAATGATAAAGAATATATATTAAATATGATTCAACAAATGACGCAATATGAGAAATCAATGTTATTAACAGAACCTTTTGAAAAAATATGGAATACAATTTGGTGTGACGAAGAATCGAATAATCAATATAAGAGTGAGGAAATGAATTCAAAAGATAAATTTAATATATTGTATAACGGAGTATATAATAAAATGGAATTTTATACACTGAAATCATTAATAAATATTTGTGATGAAAATATTTGGAATGAACCAGAGTGGGGATTTCCAAAAGGAAGACGCAATGTAAATGAAAATGATTATGATTGTGCGCTACGTGAATTTTGTGAGGAAACTGGATACAGTAGAAGTCATTTGATTAATGTTGATAACATCATACCATTTGAAGAAATATTTACTGGGTCTAATTATAAATCTTATAAACATAAGTATTTTGTTATGTATATGGATGAAAAACATACAAAAAATATGGATAATTATCAGCGTTCTGAAGTAAGTTGTATGAAATGGATGAATTATGATGAATGTATGGATCATATAAGAAATTATAATTTAGAAAAGAAAAAAGTGATTACAAAAGTGAATAATATGTTAAAAGAATTAACAATATGTGTATTGTAATTATATAATATTATAATATAATGACAACTATTGAAAAACCAAAATATTGGATTTTAAATAAGAAAACCAATGTTTATGAACCACGAAAACTATATCAATATATTACTGACCCGGATGATAGTAATAGAAAACTTGTTCGTAAATCAATTCATGATATTGTAAGTACTGATCCAAAATGGGCAGAATTTTATGATGAATTTTATTTGAATAATGATGTATGGAAAATGAAAGTGATTGATGATAATTTGTATAATAAAATCGAGAAATCCATTCGTAAAAACAAAACAGAAAAGGTGGATGAAAACGATGTTGGAAAAACATCAAAAAACACGACAAAGAAAAACCGTGACAAAGAAATTAATCAAAACGAAGATAAATCTGTAAAATATTTGGATTATTTATATCCACGTCTAGAAGATGAAGAGTTTAATTTAAAATTGTCACAACATAAGGAACTAAGAGATCATCAATATGATGGTTATATTACAGGTGTAAAAGAAGAAGCCGAAGTATTATGTCACGCGGAATTTGAATTAATGCCTCATCAGAATTTTGTGAAAAATTTCATGTCATTTAATACACCTTATAACAGTTTACTTTTATACCATGGTCTTGGTAGTGGAAAAACATGTAGTGCTATAGGTATTTCGGAAGAAATGCGAAAGTATATGAAACAACTGGGTAAACGTAAGTCAATTATTATTGTGGCTTCGCCAAATGTACAGGATAATTTTAAAAGTCAATTATTTAATCCTGCGAAATTAAAGTTTAGGGAAGGCTTATGGTCGATGAATACATGCGTTGGCAATGCATTATTAGAAGAAATAAATCCTACATCAAGTAAAGATCTACGTGAACAATACATCACAAAAGAAATTAAATTGCTGATTAACCAATATTATATGTTTATGGGTTATACACAATTTGCCAATTATATCAATGATAATACCAATATTACTATGGTCGGCTTAAATAAGAAACAAAAGAAGAAAATGCGATTGAAAAAGATAAAGGAATTATTCAGTAATAGAATGATAATAATTGACGAAGTACATAATTTACGTATTTCGCGAGATAATAGCGAATCCAATATAAAATCCGCGGAAATAGTAATGGATATGGTGCGCTATGCTGATAACTTGAAGTTATTATTATTAAGTGCCACACCTATGTATAATTCTTATGAAGAGATTATATGGTTGACAAATTTAATGAATAGCAATGATAATAAAGCGCCAATTAAGATAAGTGATGTATTCAACAATAAGGGTGAATTTATACCTACTGGTCGTGAATTACTCATTCGAAAATTAACGGGTTATGTATCTTATGTTCGTGGTGAAAATCCATATACATTTCCAGTAAGAATTTACGCAAATCACAATGATTATTTGGATTTTAAATACGTTGAACCTATTAGACAAAATAATAATAAGAAAATCAAGGAACCATTACAACATGTACCTGTATTTTATAATAGCATTGGAGCTTATCAAAAAGATGTGTATTATTTTTTAATGCAAAATATGGATACAATGATAAAAGAGGTATTTGAAAATATGAGAAATAACATGCGGGCATTTGAAGATATGGACTCTTTTAGTTATACTATGTTACAAAGACCGTTGGAAATTCTCAATATTGTTTATCCAAATGATGATTTCGATGAAGTCCAACGAGAAGGATTTGACAAAATTACTAGTGTTATTCAAACTATGGTTGGAAAAACAGGTTTATCAAATATTATGAATTTTAAAGTAGAAAAAATAGAAGATGGGGATGAAGAAAAAGCAATAAAGGTACGAACTGGATTTCATTATAAAACAAACGCATATGGAAAACTATTTTCACCAAGCGAATTACATAAATATAGCGCAAAGATGGCGAATATTTGTAATATAATTAAAAATACAGAGGGAATTATTTTGATATATACTCAATACATTGATGGTGGTATAATTCCCATGGCTTTGGCCTTGGAAGAAATGGGATTTCGCCGATATAGTAGTCATAAAGGTATGAAATCATTATTAAAAGATAAGGCAGACTCAATTGATTATATGTCTATGAAAACAAAGGATCAACATAATGGACCATTTAACAAAGCTAGATATGTTATGATCACTGGAGATAAAAATTATTCTCGAACGAATGATGCAGATGTCAAATATTTGAATAGTCCTGAAAATGTGGATGGTAAGAAGGTGAAAGTTGTTTTAATTTCCAAAGCCGCAGCTGAGGGTATTGATTTCAAAAACATACGTCAAATACATATACTTGATCCATGGTATAATATGAATCGTATAGAACAAATTATAGGTAGAGGTGTTCGTAACTTGAGTCATTGTGGATTACCATTTGAAAAACGTAATGTTGAAATATTTTTACATGCGACAAACTTAGATAATGAAATTGAGGCTATCGATACATATGTTTATCGTGTGGCTGAGCAGAAAGCTGTGAAAATTGGTATGGTGACGCGTCTTATGAAGGAAAATTCAGTGGATTGTTTATTAAATATTGGGCAAAATAATTTTATACAAGATCATCTTCTAGCAATACCCACAAATGAAGATATAGAATATGTTTTACCCAATGGTAAGAAAAAACATGTAGTTGTAGGTGATAAACCATTTACTGATATATGTGATTATATGGATAATTGTACATATATGTGTAAAAATGAAGATAAATTCCTAGAAAACCAGATCATCAATACAACATATAATGATACTTTCATTATTACAAATAATGCGGTATTAACAAAGAAAATACAAGAATTATTTTTAGATATACCCGGTGCTCAACAAGGTAAATTCTTTTTATCACATAAAGAAATAGTAGATACATTATCTGCTATTAAATCATATCCAATTGATCAAATTAACTATGCACTTCATAATCTAGTAAATAATGAAAATATGTTTTTATTGGATAAATATGGAAGAATCGGTAGATTAGTTAATAAAGGTACATTTTATTATTTTCAGCCAATCGAAATAACAAATAAATCTGCGTCTTTGTACGAAAGGGAAGTACCAGTTGACGTTAAAATTCCATTCATAAATGTTGATTTACCATTGGAATTTAAAGATTCATCTGATGAATTGAATGAAATATTAGATCAGATTAAGTTGAAATATGAAGAAGCATTTAAGAAAACATCATCCGTTTCTTTTTATTCTGAGTTTTATAAAATTCGAAAATTTTTATCTGAAAAATATGGAATTGTAGAAGAGGTTCAAAGAAAATACATTATTTTTCACATTTTAGATGAATTAAAATTTTTGACAAAGATTGATATAATGAATTATATTTATAAAAACTCAAAATTAAATGTATTGGAAAAATATATCAAAGAATATTTTGAAGATAAGATTATAATAAGTGATAAAAATCACGATTTACATGGTATAATGATGAGCGATGATAATAAAACTGTGAGTGTTTTTGTTTATAATGATAATAAATGGGAAAAAGCAGGGGGTGTTGATAATAAAGAATTATTATCTTCAAAAACAAATATTTCAAAGAATGTAATAACTAAATCGGCAATGAGTGATGTAATCGGATTTTTTGAATATAATAAAAGTAAAGATATATTTGTATTAAAATTACGTAATTTACATGATAATGTAAATAAAGTAGGATCAAGGATTGAACATATGCAGTTGAAACATTTGATTGTGAAATTAAATGAAATTTTAGGGGAAGAAAAATACACTCTTGAAACTATAATAGAGGCATTTGAAAGTAATAAAAAGGAAATAAAAATGAAAGTGATTGTTTTAATTGAATTTTTATTACGTCATTATCAGGATACGCAACATAATGATCAATTGTGGTTTTTTAGCAATGAACAAATTATATTGAATAAAATTAATAAATATACGAAAAAATAAAAAATTGATTCCTATAAACTTAAAAAATAGATGTTATATATAGCATGAGTGATATTATTTATGGTATTTACATTCCATCCATCTTAGAAAAACGTGTGTATTTGAGTATTAATGAAGTTGGTAGTAACGTAAAAGAAATTTTGGAAAGACACTTACATGATATGACTTATAATAAATGTATAGCGGAAGGATTTATCAAACCAAGCACTATTGATATTAGAAGTTATAGTTGTGGTATTGTTCAAAATGAACAAATTGAATTTGTTGTTGTATTTGAATGTATGATTGCGAATCCAGTTGAAGGTCAATTAATAGAATGTAAAAGTAAGACAATTACAAAGGCGGGTATTCATGCGCATGTGATTGATAATGAGATTATCCCAATACATGTATTTTTAGCAAAGGATCATCATAATATGAATAAATATTTCAACAGTATTAAAGAAGATATGGATATATTGATTAATGTAATTGGAGTGCGTTTTGAATTAAACGATCAATTTATTAGTGTTATTGGTAAACTGGTGGATAAAGAGGCCATGAAGAAGAAACAAGCAAGAGCAGTAAAGACCACTGAATAAATATTTTATATATATATATATGAAGTTGGGATTTTCATATAAATTTCTTTTTTATTTGCTTTTAATTGTTGTTTTAACATATATTGCTCTGAAACATTTTAATTTAATAGAAGGTAATAGAGGTTCGAGAGGAGAATCAATTAGATCACATGCTCCTATTTCCCAGAGTATTGCTGGAGGGGGAGGGGTTGTGTTTGGAGGAGTACAAAAGGACGAAGGAGATTCATCACCTGGACTTATTGCCCAAAGTATTGGTAATGGGGGAGGTTACGCCCCCTTAACCTGCCTATATGGTTGCTAATTAAATTTTATTAAATATTACAACTAAAAAAAACTTAAATAAAAAATGTTATATAAA
>Ga0163180_10002233_pt1 | contig 10846 bp, 8 predicted proteins | sample AtlANTMetagenome_2_FD_109647 | JGI IMG/M metagenome (GOLD analysis project Ga0163180, IMG submission 109647) | Marine eukaryotic phytoplankton communities from the Atlantic Ocean - Atlantic ANT 4 Metagenome | ecosystem: Environmental > Aquatic > Marine > Oceanic | place: North Atlantic Ocean...
GTCTTACAACCTTATTGATGTAATCGACTAACGCAGGTTCCACTAAGACCTCACCCGTTTCCTTGGTGACGGCAACAATTTGCTCAGGTGATGCAATGCTCTCCAATTCGTTTGAAAGCCGACTGTTAATATCAATCTGCTCACTGTGCATTTTCAAAATATCGGCTTCTTGCTTTTCCGTCGGATAATCCACCATTAACTTGAACATGAAGCGATCAAGCTGAGCTTCGGGCAAGTTGTAAGTTCCTTCTGACTCGATTGGATTTTGGGTAGCGATGACCAGGAACGGTGCTTCCATAGGATAGGTTTCACCATCAACCGTTACCCGCCGCTCCTGCATGATTTCCAACAGTGCGGCGTGAGTTTTCGCCGGACTTCGATTGATTTCATCCGCCAGCAGTAATTGTGTGAAAACAGGGCCGGGATAAAATGTGAATTCCTGAGTCTTCATATTGAAGATCGGAGCACCGGTTATGTCTGAGGGCATTAAGTCAGCGGTGAATTGGATCCGGCCAAAGTCGCAGCCAAGTATATGTCCAAGTGTGCGTACGAAAAGAGTTTTACCCAAACCTGGGACACTCTCAATTAGTACATGTCCGCCGGAGAATAAAGCGACCAACGATCCGACGACCAATTCATCCTGCCCGACAAAAATCTTGCCAACTTCTTTTGTTACGGCCTGAAATAACCTTCGGGTTTCCGTATCACTTCCCCGCGTAGACTCCATGTCGATAGAGATCTTACCGATAGCATCTAAAACGGGTGCATTTACAGGAGCAGTTTGCTGAACGACTGGTTGTTGTACCAGCGTTTGAGCTGCGACTGGCGCCGCTGCTGGTTGCGTGGACGGTACTTGTATATTGGTTTGGCACTTTGGGCACTGAACCTGAGATCCTTGAAATCCCGCAGGCAATGAAAGCACTTGCGAACAGGTTGGGCAGCTAAATGTAGGTGATGAGGCCATTTGTTACTCTCGTTGCTACTCAGTTAGTCATTTGATACATGTTGGTCGTAATACCGAATTGTCGATGCAGCGTGTTGGGTGTCGCGCGTCTTATGTAGAAGGCCACCCACGGCATCTATATGCCGTCCGAAATTCCGAATATCTCGATTTTCGTGCTTATGATCCACGACGGTTGAAACGGTAAATCGTTCTCTTGCTCTTCCGAATACCGGGAATCTGAGAAAACAATAAATGAGTCCTGCGATGCACAGGTGAATGAGGATTAGTCCAAGGGGATTTGTCATTAGTAAGTTGAAAAAGCCAGGTCGCTGTTCACGGTCTGGTCTATTTGGATTGGCTGATGGAGGTGGAGTTCCGCCCATAGATGGCCCTCTTTGCCTGCTTTCAACAAACGTCACCTGAAGATCTTCGCCACAGAAATCAATGATCTTACCCGCTAGTTTTCGATGCTCATGATTGATAAGTGAGTAATTCAAGAGAAATGAGCCGTTTTGCGCGACGAGTACACTACTATCTTGGTAACCAAAGGGCCTCATACGAAATAGAAGTGGTGTGTCTTCAGCTAATATCAAGTCTTCATACTTCCAGCCTGAATTATTGAAATCGCGGTGTTGAATCTCGCCACGTATTGCTATTTCGCATTTGTCGATTTCGATGCCATCGAGCCAGTATGAATCAGATGCGGTAAGATCACGCACGAATCTATTTGATCGTGACATATCGATCGTAAACCAATCGAGCTCCTGTGTTTCGGGTGTTCGTTGACGTAATGCTTCATGGCGTATTATGGCCTGATTGAATCGTTGTTGTGCATTTGCTTTGGTATCGCCGCTGGAGGATCTTATGACTTTACTCCAATACGGCAATTCACCATCATAGTCCCGACCAATATAGATAAGTGTTTTTCCTGTTTCTTCTCGTATCCATGATTCAAACCACCTACGTTCCTGCTCATTGGGACCCAAAAAGCTGTCCGGCGCCCATATGATGACATCGCTTGAGCGAACGCGGCTATCAAGCCGAGTCGAAAACCGGACATTATGCCCGGCCGATTCGAACATGTTTGCAAATACTGCAGTGCCGTTGACGCTGTATCTACCTTCGGACTTTACACCTTCCCCGTATGTTGAGTCGAAAGGAACGGCTCCCTCTTCTTCTTCGTCGCATCCTACAATTGCCAGTGATGCTAATAGAATCATCATCAAATACCAGAAGCGCTTCATGCCTGAACACCTCCGGGCAGCGATCGGTGGAATTCATCAATCTGCAACCAGCATTCATCGAATTCGGTTTTGGATATTTCCTGATCTCCGAAAAAGACATCTTCGAAGCAATATACGGTGTTCGACAGAAGGTTTTTTAGACCTGGCAGCCTGACCAATTCTCTTAGATATTGATGGTTTGTTTTGCCTCGGGTCAGGTTGATGCAACGGTGTTTATCTAGTTCGAGCAATTGATAACTGAATAAGTAGACGATTGCCTGATTGAAATCACCGTTTGCATAACACTGCCTGATGCGATCGAGCAAGGTTGCTGGGGCTAAGTCTAATTGGAACGGTAATTCTTCAGCTCGTTCATCAAGATCCGCGGCATCATCAGCACTTACCGCTGTCGCTTTTTTGGGCTGCTTCTCTCGGTTGATAATCGCGTAGACAATCGCGATTACGACCGCAATCACGACCAATCCAACGATGATGTACACCAAAACCTGCATGAAGGTGCCGGAAATGCCAAAGCTGATTCCACTAAAATCCGGCGCCTCGAAGTCGGGATCATCAAAATCCGGACTTTCAAATTCACCGCGATCCCGATAGGAAGGATTACTGGCGTTGTTTTCATTGAAGAAGCCATCGCGTGACTGGCGTTCCCGGCTTCTCTCGGCAAGCCGTTTGAACATCTCACGTATAGCTCGCTGTGTGCGAGGATCGTTGGCGATTCGTTTTAATGTTTCCTCATCAAATTGTTCCCCCATCCTTTTGGCATAGTCCCCCATCCGCTCGATCTGGCGTCTGGCTTGTTCACGGGTAGCCGGATCATCCAGATATCGCTCAATCTTTTTGAAGTCTATGTTCGACTGGGTTAACTCCTGATCAAACGGAGAATCTCTATTGCCGTTACTCTGGTCTTGAGACCATTCGTGTAACCGTTGCATCTGCCGTTCAAAGGCTTCTCTTTTGGTCGGGTCATTCAGAGAGCGATCGAACTCACGAATATCAAAGTTCTCATCCATCCATTTTTCATCAAATGGAAGCTCATCCGGATCGATGCCTTCAAACCGTTTTGCAAATTCTTGCATGTCTTGTTCGAGTTGACGACGTAATTCCGGGTCTTGTAGATACTCTTCGAGACGATCGAAATCCAGATCTTCGTTCAGAAACTCATCATCGAAAGGCATTTCGTTGTCGATGAGTGATTCGTCATCTAGTGGGCCAAGCGGAATGGACTTAAATTGATCACCCTGCTGGTCGTACCACGGTAGCTTACCTTGCTGCTCGAGCGCCTTTCGCCCGATTTCAACGTAGTCACGATCCTGTGCAGACCCCGCAGCAGCCGGCAAAATCAGGATGCAGAGCGTCCACAGTAGAACGGACATCGAATTGGATAGTTGGAATTTCATGCCGATTGGGTGGTCATATGTTTCCGAGCTGGATTCGCTCTTTCATTTTCTCTGCTTCAGCACGAATGAGTAGTTCGGCTTCCCAGCCTTCCATTTCAATACGCACATCCAGGTAATTTAGAAATCGCACGATGGAGAGGAATCCAGCAGCCATCCACATGCTAATCGGTAGTCCCCATCGTAAGACCCATAAAGTTGTTTGATGTTGATTTACAAACGTAGTCGCGAAAAAGATCATGCCGCCGATTAGGCTGGTCGTGATAATCATCGACATGATCATCCCACTCATAACGCGACCTCCTATCCCTGTGCGACTGCGATGAATCCCCCTACTCCGTTTACTCAATGTGATTTGTTGTTTGGACTTTTTAAAGAGTGGAGTCTTTTCAAGCAAAATGATCTCAAAGATAAAAGGTCTCACCATCCTTAAGATTACAACATAAAGAGTTATCAAAACCAGTAAGCCAATGTGGTCTTCATAGCTCCTGTGATTTCGACTTGCGATCCCCTGCGCCACCAGTAGTCCCGGAATGATTCCACGTAAACAACCGACACTCCAAAATAAAACTCCAAACCGCGCAAGTGATTCCGATATGAGTTTTCGTAGGGATGACTCGACACCAAAGACGATTTGTCCAAGCAAAACAACCGAAAGAACAGACACGATGGGTGCTTGGATGATGACCAAACAAATCATGGTGGTGATGAATGGAGCCTTGATGATGTCAGCATAGGCAATCTTATACTCCGGGCTATCAAGATGCACGAACGACGTATATTCAGAGTCGATCAGAAGAAGATGACTAATTAAAAAGTCATTTAGAAAGAGCATAGGGGCGATGACAACGAGCATCGCCAAGGCCAGTCGTATTGGATATGTCCGTATCACATGGAGTGAAAGGTCCATCAGTTCGTAGGTCTTGCGTCGCCGAATCGCGATTCTAGGGTTATCGAATTTCATGACGACCTCCCTGTCGAACGCCAAGCACAACGAAATAGCCGATGATGCTAATCAACGATAGGATCATAATCGTAAATCGCACCCAATAAGGAGCATTTGACGGTGCAATCCACCCTTCAATAAAAGCTGCCAGAACCATCATGACAACGGCACAGCCAATAATTGGGATCGTCTCAACACCGTTTTTTTGCAGGGATGCTTTGCGGGTGAGCCCCTTGGTGTTGATCCACGACATCCCGAGTTTGACGCCAGCGGCAGTAGCAAGAATCAGAGCAGCAAACTCAAAAACCAGATGGCCAGTCGCCCAGTTAACCAGATTGTTATAAACGTCGACCGGCGCATCAGGTCTTGCGTAGTAGCCAAACGTGCCACCAAACAGATACGAATTGAACATGGTAAAGACGAGTCCGGGAATGATGAGGATTCCCTCGACAAATGTCTTTAGGCACAAGTTGACATTATTCCAGATATAGAAACCAGGGCTGTCGAGCGTTGCACGACGTCCACCTTGCAGGTCAATCCCAGCATCCGAGTGCATTTGGTCAACACTCCCAATGAAATCCGAGAGTATTGGCTGGTTGTCAAACTGTGGCCACAGTGTGTCTTCATATGAAAGCCACATGCTTAGAAAGAACATGCCCCAAAACAATACGAATACGACTCTTACAGATCTATCATGAAACACTCGGTGTGGCACGTCGTACATTAAGACCGGTAACCAGTTAGATAGCCGCATGCGGTCTGTGCGATAGAGTTGATTGTGTGACTGGGCTACCAGATCGTGTAGATATTGAACTGTATCCGGCGGCAGTGAATAGGAATCTGCCAGTGCCAGATCTGCACACGCTGCTCGGTAAAGGGCTGCGAAGCGGTTCATCTGTGCCCCAGTGAGCCTTTGTCGACTTCCGTACTGGAAGGAGTGAACGTATTGTTCTAATTCACTCCATTGCGGCTGTCGCTTTTCAATTAATTCTGCTGCCTTCATTGGATTCCACCTTGCTGTGCAAATGGCGTGGATGTAGACAGCGAGCCAGCTTGCGTGAGGTACTGACTCATTGGTACGATTTGTTCCGTTGGTTCTGAAAAGAATGCCATGCGATACAACGCACACAGGAGTAAATCATAACTCTGAACGCGAATACCAAGTTGTTCGCATAATGGTTGTCCGAGATGGTGAGAGATTTCTTCTCGACGAGGCTGACTTAGCCATCCACGTTGTCCCACGTAATGGGCTAATGCCTGTGCCATACTACGTGGGACGGCGAAACTCTGCGGGATGGCATGGATGATCTGCTCTATGCCCGGTTCATTTAATTGAATGGCTGGTCGAGTAACACTGGCTTCAGCATCAATTACCATGGTTCCCGAGACGAGATCACCGAGGCGCTGAAACCGACGGGACATCGTCATAACGACAACAGCTAGTAGGCCGGTCGGAATCAGAAACATATCCTGATTGATATCGGAATTAAAGAATGAGAGCGGCACCAGCGGAAATAAGTCTGCATCCCGAAGCAGATTTCGCACGACTGCTTGCATAAAGCTGACGGGTTTGCCATCGGTCGTGGCAACACGAATTCCAACGATCTTCTTACCAATTGTTTGCCCGTTTCTCCATGCTTCTAAGACAATGAAATATGCCCATCGGACGAAAAACACAAAGAAGAGAACAAACCCCATGCCGCCCCCACCTCCCATTTGCATGAAGGCGACGAGGATCATCAGTATGAAAACAAACAACCCAAGTATTAGCGAGTCGAGTAAAAATGCGCCGGCACGACGAAATGGGCCAGCAAGCCGGTAACTGAACTGGATATTTTCCGGCGTAATGATCGAAACGCTGGTATCCAATGGTTGATGTTGTTTTGCCATAGCCGGCGGGAATCTGTTGTTTGCTGGGGGCTACTGTCTTGCGTCATTCGCGTGACAACTACTGTATATCATTTTGATTGAAATCCGGTTCGAAATCAAAATATCCTTTGCTGCAGAATTGCGATCCACCGGTCCCTGTTATTGAAATATGTGTGTTTCCGTGTACAACCAAATGAACATACATTCGATTAGATTTACAGGAAATGATGAGATATGAAGCTTGATGGAAAACTGGCTGTCGTTACCGGTGGTGGCACAGGCATTGGCTTAGGTATTGTTCACGCCTTTGCAGCTGAAGGCTGTAAAGTTATTATTTGTGGTCGCCGTGAAGAGCCACTCAAAGAGGCTGCAGATGCATGGTCCGGCAACGGAGAGATCTTGTATCACACGTGCGACGTATCCTGTAAGGAAAGCGTGAAAGAATTCTTCGATTGGGTGAAAGAGACCTCCGGTGTACCGGACATCCTTGTGAATTCAGCAGGTACGAATATCCCAAACCGAACTATCGCTGAGATGGGCCAAGATCAATGGGATCAGGTCATGGCGATTAATGCGAGTGGTTCGTACTACTGTATGTATGAAGTACTAAGCGAAATGCGAGAGCGCAAGGACGGCTTGATCATAAATATTTCTTCGACATCTGGTATTCGCGCGTCTGCATTGGGCGGAATTGCATACTCCGCATCTAAATTCGCTGTTGCTGCACTAGGCATTTCAGCAGCAAACGAAGTGGCTGCTGATAACGTGAAAATTACAAATATCTATCCTGGTGAGGTTGATACCCCGATTCTTGCGAAACGTCCAGCGGCTGTCACCGAGGAACATCGGGCTCGCATGCTCAAGCCGGAATCATTAGGGCATTTGGCATTATCAATTGCACTACTGCCGCAGGGCGCGCATGTACCGGAGGTTACGATTAAGCCTCTGCTTCAAGAATTCATGTAAATCGTAAACGTAACATAAAAAAAGAGCCGGTGGCTAGTAATTAGCAACCGGCTCTTTTTTGTATTTAATCATCACATCAGCCGCTAGCTGACTTCCCATGTGTCTCCGGCATTAAAGAGTGCATCGAGTTCACCGGTACCCTTTTGTTCACGAGCTGCTTTGATCTGGCCGTTGAGCATGTCGTCGTAAACCGGAGCATCTACACTTCGGAATACACCGATTGGCTCTGGAAATTCCGGTTGTCGCATTCGTGCAAGCAGAAAAGCGAGTGTTGGTTCAGGTGCCTTCTCATCATGGAATAGCAGGTCATCTTCGGTAATGCCTTTGCCAAGCTCAACGACTTCCGGTGTGATACCGTTTAGTCGGATTCCTTTGTCTCGGTCTTTACCGAAGATCATCGGTTTACCATGCTCAAGTTCCAAAACGTTGTCGGTCTTCGTTTCCCGATCGGTCGCATATTTGAAAGCGCCGTCATTGAAGATATTACAGTTTTGATAAACCTCTACAAATGAGGCGCCTTTGTGAGCGGCAGCTGCTAGAAGTGTTTTTCCAAGATGCTTGATGTTCACATCTATTGAGCGAGCGACAAATGCTCCGTCACATCCCATGGCAACGGACAAAGGTGTGAGTGGGTTATCAATCGAGCCCATTGGAGTACTTTTGGTAACCTTCCCTGTTTCTGACGTTGGCGAGTACTGGCCTTTTGTTAATCCGTAGATACGGTTGTTAAACAGGATGATATTTATATCGACATTTCGACGCAAAGCGTGCATCAGATGATTACCGCCGATACTCAAAGAGTCACCATCACCGGTGATTACCCAGACCTGGAGGTCAGGGCGCACAGACTTTAGTCCGGTGGCAAACGCAGGTGCCCGCCCGTGGATGCTATGCATTCCGTAGGTATTCATGTAATACGGAAAACGACTTGAACATCCAATTCCGGATATAAAAACAGTCTTCTCACGCGGAAATGCCTGCTCAGCCAGTGCTTTCTTCATTTGGGCCAATATGGAGTAGTCTCCACAGCCAGGACACCAGCGCACGTCTTGGTCGCTACCAAAGTCAGCAGGTTTAAGTACAGGAAGTTCAGTGCTCATTAGTCATCACCATTTTATCGGTGGAGGTCGATTGTTTTGTTTTAAAGGAGTTCGCGAATCTTGGCTTCAATTTCTGTAACCGTAAACGGGCGTCCCTTTACTTTGTTAAGTGTTTCAGCTTCTAACAGGAATTCACTGCGAATAATTGTATTAAGTTGTCCCAGGTTAAGTTCGGGAATGAGTACTTTCTTGAAGTTACCAAGAATAGTCTCCAGATTACGTGGGAAAGGACACAGGTGTCTTAAGTGAGCGTGGCCGACTGAAAGGCCATTACTGACACACCGCGTAACGGCTGTCACACATGCCCCGTATGTACCACCCCAACTCAGAACTAATACATCACCGGACTGTTCGCCGGAAACTTCCTGTTCTGGAATGAATTCAGCAATCTTCTGCACCTTTTCATCACGCAGCTCACACATTCGCTGATGATTGTCAGGGTCGTAACTGACATTCCCGGTGTTCTCTTCCTTTTCAAGCCCACCAATACGATGTTCGAGGCCCTTCGTCCCCGGGATGGCCCATGGACGAGCTAAATCTTCGTTTCGTAGATAAGGCAGAAACGGCTCTGCGTCTTCTTCACGTGGTCCGGGATGTTGAATGTTGATTTCCGGTAAATCAGCAGCATTTGGAATCAACCATGGTTCAGCACCGTTGGCAATATAGCCATCCGACAGCAACAACACGGGAATCATATATTTTGATGCGATTTGCCATGCTTCGATCGCCGTACGGAAGCAATCTGATGGGCTTCGAGGAGCAATAATCGGCAAGGGCGACTCACCGTTCCTACCGTACATTGCCTGGAACAAGTCGGACTGCTCTGTTTTTGTCGGCAGACCCGTACTTGGTCCACCACGTTGGATGTTGATCACAATCATCGGCAATTCGAGAATCATTCCGAGTCCAACGGCCTCTCCCTTTAGTGCGATGCCAGGGCCGCTGGAGGTAGTCATGGCCATCGCGCCGCCAAATGCAGCGCCGATCGTCGAGCACGCGGCGGCGATTTCGTCTTCAGCTTGAAATGTTCGCACACCAAAGTGCTTGTGACGGCTTAGCTCGTGAAGAATATCACTAGCCGGTGTAATGGGATATGATCCCAGGAACAATTCCTTGCCACTAAGTCGTGCAGCCGTAACGCACCCAAGTGCTAAGGCCTGGTTTCCCATGATGTTCCGATATGTACCCGGCTCTAGTTTTGCGGGGGTGACATGGTACGTACTCAGTGCAGATTCTGTAGTTTCGCCGAAGTTCCAACCGGCCTTTAATGCGCGTTCATTCGCACCGGAGATCTCTGGTTTATTTCCAAACTTTTGTTCAATGAACGTAAGAGTTGGTTGCAGGTCGCGGCCATACAGCCAGTAAATAAATCCCATCGCAAAGAAGTTCTTACAGCGGTCTGCAATCTTCGTGCTTAATTCAAGTTCTTCAACAGCTGCACGTGTCAGCGTTGTCATACCGATTTTAATGACTCGATAGTTGTTTTCGAGATCAGGATCATCCAGTGGATTTTCTGCGATATCAGCAAGACGAAAATCTTTATCTGTGAATGAGTCGGTATTCACAACCAGTGTGCCACCTTTACGTAGATCACCGATATTGGTGATGTAAGCGGCTGCGTTCATGACCACGAGCGTGTCGAGTTGGTCACCTGGCGTGAAGATATCTTCTGATGCAAACTGAACCTGGAATCCACTGACTCCTGCGCGCGTGCCTCGAGGTGCACGAATTTCAGCAGGGAAATCCGGGAAGGTTGCTACATCGTTACCTGCTAGTGCAGATGTATTGGTTAATTGGCTTCCTGTCAGTTGCATTCCGTCGCCGGAGTCACCGGCGAGTCGGACGGTTGCACTGGAAATGTTCTCTACAGGGCGGTCGCTAGCATTTACTGGGGCTGTAGTCGACATTGTTGATCCGTTAACTGCTGTAGGTTTGAGTCGATATCAAAGGTGATTGAGCTCTCATAGTATTCTTCGCATGTGAGACTACACTATTGAGCGCTTTATGAAAATTGCGTTTTTCAGAGTGAGAATAACGCGATAGTGGTTTAGGTGGGCACATGATCTCATTCGAATGACGGGAAGACAGCGAGCTGATTCCTTTCAGTGCTTACCGTATCAACCATCCAGGTCCATTCAGTACAACAAGACTGTGTGGGTTGGGAGGTCATTCAAACAACTTTCGGCACGATTTAATGCCAATTCACGTTGTTTGAATTCCAGGAATAACCTGACAACGTATCACTTGGTATTAGGAAAAACGGTTTTATTTTCTCCAGTTGTAATAGCGTAAGTTATACCCTCCTTAACTAGAAATTTACCACCTTACATAGATCCTTAGAACCACAGTTTTAAGAGTTTTTTCATTAAAAACTCATCGGCGATAAA
>Ga0163180_10002234_pt1 | contig 10845 bp, 7 predicted proteins | sample AtlANTMetagenome_2_FD_109647 | JGI IMG/M metagenome (GOLD analysis project Ga0163180, IMG submission 109647) | Marine eukaryotic phytoplankton communities from the Atlantic Ocean - Atlantic ANT 4 Metagenome | ecosystem: Environmental > Aquatic > Marine > Oceanic | place: North Atlantic Ocean...
AATCCAATGGGCTCTGACGGCAGTATGGATGGAGTGGTCGTTACGGGATATGAGAAGCCATACGTACTTTGGAGGGATTCCGCAGGGAATGAGGGTAAATCGGACATCAGGAAGGCACATGGTAAGATGCCTTGGAGGATTGATTGGGCGGCCAGATGGGCGATTCACGGGATAACCTGTGAGCCTGCAGGCAAAGACCACGGGGCTGCTGGAGGAAGTTACGACACCGGGATACCAATATGCAGTTTACTTGGCGGGAACCCCCCAGACAAAATTGTCTACGAGTGGATCCAACTGAAGGGAATGGGGCCCATGTCAAGCTCCTCTGGCCTAACGATTGGACCGATGGAAGCCCTATCTCTGGTTCCTCCGGAGATTCTCCGCTACGTAATTGCAAGAAGCAAGATCAACCGGCACATTGAGTTCGATACCGGGAGTGCGCTTTTCCAGACTGCTGACGAGTACGAGAGATTGGTTGCCGGCCCCGCTCAGGATGAGGGAGAAATGAGCAAGCGGCAATTGGTAGCAGCTGAGACCCAGCGTGGGGCAATCAGACTAAGCCAAGTCGACCCTGAGTCGGACCCTATTGACTCCGTTGGAGGAGTTTCTTTCAGGCACCTCTCAATGCTAGCTCAGATCAAGTCGTCAGATGGAGATGTGTGGTCATCTCTGAATAGATCCGGGCATATCCAGGGTGATCCTAGCGATTCTCTCAGGCTGAGACTTACCCGGATGAGGAGTTGGATAGATGGGCCCCACTTCCCCGAGGATGCAAAGCTGGAGATTCGAAGCGAGATAGGCGATGAAGCAAGGGCGGAGATTGGCGGGGATGGCATTGCTTTCCTCGGAAGACTATCAGAACTACTTTCCAAGTGCGATTGGACCGATGCAGGAATCGGAGAGTCCATATCGGAAGCATGCGATTCCACTGGAGTCTCTAGAAAGGAGGGTTTTGCCTCGATATACTGGGCAATAATTGGCAGAAGGCATGGCCCCAAGGCCTCATCACTACTATTCGAAATGGATAGGGGGGAAATTGTATCCCTTCTTGGAAGTTCATAGTTTGATTAGGAAACTATGAAATCGTAACTGGCTGGCGAGGAGATATGGCAGTCTACGAACTACTAATGAGGTCAATGGAAGAGAGGAACGCAGAGCATTACATCGAGGCATTGCATGATGACTACGAATTCGTGCGACACCAAACTGGAACAACGATGGATAAGGAGCAAGTCAGTGAGATGATGAGGGGGATGATGGCAAATTCGAATGTCGTCATAGATGAGCCTAGATGCATCTATGAGAATGATGAGATTCTTGTGGAGCACTCAATGATGGACTTTCCAGATGGAACTAGAGAAGCAGTGATGGCAGTACACACAATCAAGGATGGGAAAATCATCCGTACCGAAACAGGTGCGACGCTAATTCAGTGATTTGATTTCTAGAAGTCTTGGCTCGGGGATCCCATCCAAGGCTTCCTTGATTGCTTCGACCTCCATCCTCGCTCCTGCCATGGTTGTCACGAACGGGATGTTTAGCTCGACTGCAAGTCTCCTCATCATGTTCCCATCTAGAACTGCCCCCCCGGTCGATCTGGGAGTATTGATTACAAGTTGTATCTTTCCTTGCCTCATTAGGTCTAGGGCATCTGGGGACCTCCCCTCGGCAATTCTGTAACAGGTCTTGACCTCAAGCTCTCCCGCACTTCGAAGAACTCTCGATGTTCCTCTCGTTGCGTATATGGTGAATCCCATACCTTTCAGTTTCTCTGCGAGAGGGATCATCGAGTACTTGTCCTCGTCCTTCACTGTGATGTACACGCCACCTTCGGTTGGAACCGGGATTTCAGTGGCCAGTCTGGCCTTTAGGTAAGCTGCTGAGGCCCTTACGTGTGAGCCCATTACCTCTCCTGTCGACTTCATTTCAGGGCCCGGTGCTGGATCGAGCCCCCTTAGTTTGATGAATGGGAAAACTGGGGCCTTGACGCACACTGCATCAGTCTGGGGCTCGGGGATATCGAGGTCACACAGCCTCTCCCCAAGAGCGACCCTAGCCGCAATCCTAGCCAATGGGATCCCTGTTGATTTTGCGACGAATGGGAATGTTCTGGAGCCTCTGGGGTTGACTTCCAATACATACAGTAGACCGTCATGAATTGCGAACTGGATGTTATAGCATCCGCGAACTCCCAACTCCAGGCCAATTACTCTAGTCCACTCCTCGACCTGTTCCAGGATCTCATCGGGCACGTTTTGCGGTGGGATGAAGCAAGTGGAGTCTCCAGAATGAATTCCCGCCTCCTCCAGGTGCTCCATGATCGCACCTATTAGGACGTCCTCGCCATCGCACACGGCGTCAACGTCTAACTCCATTGCGTTACCTAGGTACTTGTCTATCAGGAGAGGACGATCTGAAGAAAGATACGCATCCCTCATGTAAGACTCCAATTGCTTGTAATTTGCTAGAATCTCCATACCTCGACCTCCCAAGACGTATGAGGGACGGACTAGGACGGGGTATCCGATTTCGTTTGCTGCGTGCCTAACTCCCTCTGGCGTAGTTGCCGTTGCTCCATCGGGCATCCTCAATCCGCATCTAAGAGCGAATTCCTCGAATCGCTCTCTATCGCTGGCTTCATCAATGGACTCTGGTGATGTGCCCTCCATCATCAACTCCAAGCCCATGGTCGAAAGATGAGGCAGTTCGTTTGCGAGTGGGAGTGCTAGATTTATCGCAGTCTGGCCCCCGAACTGGAGAAGGATCCCATTTGCATCCTCACGAAGGAGTATCTCAGATACTGATTCTAGTGTGAGCGGGTCGAAGTACAACCTATCACTGGTGTCGAAATCTGTGGAAACTGTCTCTGGATTGTTGTTGATTATGATGGCCTCGTGACCTAAATCTTGGATTGCACCGGCAGCATGGACGCAGCCATAATCGAACTCAATACCCTGTCCGATTCTAATTGGGCCTGAGCCGACGACTGCAATCTTCTGCTTTACCGATGATGAGAGTCCTGGAACGTAGTCAACGCCTGACTCGGCAGAGCCGCCTTCGTAAGTGGAGTAATAGTAAGGGGTGACAGCAGCAAATTCCGCGGCACAAGAGTCGACCATCCTGTAACGTGGATGGACCCTTAATTCGTGCCTCCTCATCCTCAAAGCAGTCTCGTCCTGTCCGGTTGGGAGGTTCTTGAATCCCGATTCTGGGAAGCCACATAGAGCGTCAGCAATGTGTAAATCCGTGAATCCTGCGCCCTTCCAAGACCGCATCTCTGAATCTGGTATTCCGGCAGGCCTCATCCCTATCTCTCCTGCCGCCCTTATCTCGGTCTCTATAGCAGCGATTTTCTCGAACCTCCTTAGGAACCAACGAGTTATCCCCCCAGTAAGGTCCCTAACGTCCTCTATCGAATATCCCCTTCGGAATGCCTCGATTACTGCGCCCAACCTTCTGTCGGTAGGAACCCTGAGCCAGTCTTCTAGAAGTGCAGTGGGTAGCTTCTCAGAGGCCCTCTCGTCCATAGTCTCTCCATCCGAAGCATCGGACATAGTGAGTGGCCTAGGATGGGGCTTTCCGTACGCTAGGCTGGCCCAGGCCTTCAGACACGCCTCCTCGAAAGAGCGGCCGATCGCCATAACCTCTCCTGTAGACTTCATAGAAGTGCCAATCTTTCTATCTGCAGTTCGGAACTTATCGAACGGCCAACGGGGAATCTTGACCACACAGTAGTCAAGTGTGGGTTCGAAAGCGGCCGTGGTGCCTTCCCCGGTGATGGGGTTTGGTAATTCATCCAAGGTGTAACCTACTGCGATTAGTGCAGCCATCCTTGCTATTGGGTAGCCCGTAGCCTTAGATGCTAGAGCAGATGATCTGGATACCCGAGGGTTTACCTCGATTACTCTGTAGTCACCAGTTGACTGCTCAACTGCGAACTGTACATTACAACCCCCCTTAATGTTCAGTCTTCTGATTAACTTCAGGGCCGCATCCCTCAGGCCCTGGTGGTCACTATCCGAGAGAGTCTGCTGTGGTGCGACCACTATGGATTCTCCAGTATGAACGCCCATTGGGTCGATATTCTCCATTGTGCACACTATTATCGCGTTATCCGAGCCATCCCTCATCACCTCATACTCGTGCTCCTGCCATCCAAGGATACTTTCCTCGATTAGCACCTGCCCTATGGCGGAGTGTAGAATCCCCTGGCTTGCGATCTCTACCAATTCACCCATGTTGAAAGCCGTTCCACCGCCCAAGCCACCTAGTGTGAATGCGGGCCTGATAAGCAAGGGGAAAGAGCCTAGTTCTTCTGCTGCAGCAATAACATCCTCGATGGAATCGCAGGCTAGGGCCTTGCAAACTGGCAGGTCAATCTCCTCGCAGACCTTCTTGAACAGGTCCCTGTCTTCTGCCTCGTCAATAGCGGCGAGATTGCAACCGATCAACTCGACGCCCAACTCATCAAGGGTACCATCCTTGGCTAGAGCAGATGCTATGTTCAGAGCTGTCTGCCCCCCCATCCCAGCAAGAAGGGCATCTGGCTTCTCTGATTCCATAATTCTCTTGACTACCTCAGGGAGCAATGGCTCGATGTATATCCTATCTGCCATCTCGGGATCGTTCTGGATAGTTGCTGGATTCGAGTTGACCAGGATTACTTCGTACCCATCTGAGCGGAGAGCTCTGCATGCCTGAGAACCCGAGAAATCGAACTCCGCTGCCTGTCCTATCCTGATAGGTCCACTGCCGAGAATGAGGATTCTCTTCAGATCATCACGGCGAGGCATCAGGGACCGCCATCCTTTGTTACGATCTCTGTCCCTGCTCTACTCAGGTGCTCAGCCACCATGTTCTGGAATCTATCGAAAAGTGGAGATGCGTCATGAGGGCCCGGGCAGGCCTCAGGATGGAACTGGATTGTGAATGCTGGCTTGTCCAGAAGATCGAGGCCCTCGACCGTCCCGTCATTGGAGTTGACATGTCTGACTTTGAATTCGGCCCCTAGAACATTGTCTGTTACCTCTGAGCATGCACCGCTAGGATGTGGTGCCAGCATTCCCTGGATTGGGTCCTCTACAGCAAAACCGTGGTTCTGGCTAGTGATGTGGACCCTTCTGGTTTCTAGGTCCATGACAGGTTGATTCGAACCGCGATGCCCATATCGTAGCTTGTAAGTCCTCAGGCCGGCGGCCAGCCCCATGAGTTGATGGCCCAGGCAAATCCCCATCACTGGCATTCCTTGGCGAACCGCGGCTGCTAGAGTCTTGCGGGCATCGGTCGCTGCTCCCGGATGAGCAGGGTCTCCAGGACCATTTGATGCGAATAGTGCGTCGGGAGACCAGTCCCTGGTCATCTCCTCCAGAGTCATGCTCGCTGGACACCAGACGACTTCGAATCTTCGACACAATTCCCTCAGGATATTATGCTTGACTCCGCAATCTATAGCGGCAAGGCGAGGGAGTCCTTGCCCGTTTTCGTCGGTGGCTCCTGGATTCAGTAGTCTTGGTTCATCGCATGTTACCTCGGCGACCAGATCATCTGCATCAGGAGGGGTCATCTCCCGGAGAATGGTCTCCATTTCATCGACTCTTTCGGCTGGGCCGAAAACGCATAGCAAGGTGCCATGCTCCCTGACTCTGCGAGTGAGGGCTCTGGTATCGATTCCTTCTATCCCGGGTATGTTGTGCGCTACTAGTAAATCATGCACGCTCCCTACGGAGTCCCTATGATCGGGGAAGGTCATATGCTGTTTGCATACCACGCCTCGAGGATGAACCGAGGACGATTCTGAGACACCCGGATGGACGCCATAGTTGCCCAATAGAGGATATGTGAAAGTAAGTACCTGACCTGCGAAAGATGGGTCGGTGAGGCTCTCCTGGTATCCACACATCCCAGTTGTGAATACTAGCTCTCCCTCTGCTATTTCTTCTGAGCCGAATAGGGTGCCCTCGAAGCGCGTTCCATCGGCTAGGAGGAGTATTCCCTTCGAACCGCTGGGCTGTTCTGAACTGGGTGAGTTGAGAAGCGGATCGGCGGCATCCCGGAAGGTAGGGGGGTGTTCAACGCCACGAATTCCAGCCCCGGGACAGAAGCCCCCGTGCGCTGAACTCTTTGACATCAGCAACGCTGCCCAAGTACGATTCTTAATGGTTGACAGAGATATGAAGAATTTGGTTATCCAATTTCACTCTTCTTCATCATGGATCACGACCTTGCCCCTAGCGGACGGGAGCACTTTGATCTGGGCTCCTTCGAACATCGATTTTGAATCTAGGGGGCCCAGCCACGAGTCCAAGAATACGGCGAGAGCGGCCACTTCTGAGTGGGGTTGGTTTCCCACGGAGATGTTGTAATCCGACAAATGGAATACCTCTGAAGGAACCTTTGTCCCTCCCACTACAACAACAGCTGGCTTGTCCGTAGGGATTGAGGATGTTGCTTCCCTCCAGGCCTCTCCATACATCGTCAGGTGAACTATAGTTGCTTCACCGGACTTGGAGATTCTTCTGAGCCACGAAAGTGGGCTTTCCTCGAATCTGCTCTCGAAGTTCCCTCCAAATCTTTCAGTAACGGAATCCCATGTTTCCAGAGCAGATGGATCTCTGTCACCGGCGAGGACTACCTCGTCCGCACCGAATGCCCTGGCTGTCAGACCCAAATGGGACGTTATTCTCTTGTCTCTGTCTCGACGATGGCCTAGTCGAAGAACGGATAGCCTGGGAGGGGCATCGTGACCCATGGCTCATGCGTACGGGGGTGACTCATCAGCATGACCCTCTATGGGGTCGACTCCCGCTGAGGGAAAAACATCGACTCCCATGTTCAGCATGCTCGCTCTGACCCACTGTAGCAGTAGAGCATCGAACATCATGTGAGAGGCAAAACCAACCATAACTGCGAGGACGAGGACCCTTCCGGTTGCGAACAACGCATCTCCCTCCAGATCTCCGAAGTGCATCATTGCTGGTTCGAGTATGTAGAATGCTGCTAGAACGCCGAGACCCCCTCCGATTAGGTTCATCGTGGCATTTCCCCTCTCTCTGCCTATCCCTGTGAACAGTGTAGCCACGATAATCAGAAGAGGGACGATCATACTGACGGTTCCAAAGTCGAATGAACCCAGTGTTGAGTTGGGTATCAGGGAGTCGTCCACCTGGTCTGATCCTTCGCTAATAGCTATCCACCACCACAATGCGCTTGAAATGAATAGGGCTCCTGAAGTCCTTGCACGTTCTGTTATCATGTCCCTGACATGGTGAGCATCGCGGGGCTTTAGCCTCTGGACTATTGAGTCCAGAATGAATAGTGTCTCAGGATCGTGAGAGTCTCCCGGGTCAGCTGCTGACTGAGGCTCAGGGGCCTCTAGAGAAGCATCCTCTCCCAGAGCCATCGCCCGATTGCCCCTCCGTCACATCATAAAGCAATCGTCGTTTGCGAGTCTCATATGGCCGACTGGCGACCCATGCTAAAACGCCGAGAAGACGGTTTTCCACGCATTATGGGCGTGGTGAACGTCACTCCAGACTCTTTTCATCCACGTTCCAGATCCTCTAACAGCAATGATGCTGTAGAAACCGCGGTAAAGATGGCATCCGAAGGTGCAGACTGGATCGACATCGGGGGAGAGTCCACTAGGCCGGGAGCCAGTCCCGTGACAATTGAGGACGAGTTGTCAAGGGTCATCCCTGCAATAGAAGCTATCAGGTCTCAACTTCCCGATATCTGCATATCCATAGATACCAGGAGGTCCGAGGTGGCAATCCAGGCTCTTAACTCGGGAGCTGACATGGTGAACGACGTCTCTGCAATGAGCGATCCAGCAATGTTGAGTGTGGTTTCTGAGCACGATTGCCCCGTTTGCATTATGCACATGCAAGGTTTGCCGGAGAACATGCAGGATGACCCGAACTACGATGACGTTGTCAGAGAGGTTAGTGGGTACCTTGGCAAAGTTGCTGGGTTGCTCATGGATGAAGGGGTGAAACCCAGCCAAATCGTAGCAGATCCGGGAATTGGGTTTGGTAAGACCCTGGACCACAACATCGCCCTGCTATCTTCTGGCAGGTCAATAGTCCCAGATGATAGGATGAATCTGATGTGGGGAGTTAGCAGGAAGAGCATGTTCCTGGACCTCCTAGGAAGGGAGGACAGTGAAGACAGGTTAGCTGGGACGCTAGGTATAGCTGCGATCTCTCCGGAGAAGGGGGTGGACATCATTCGAGTCCACGATGTGGCTGAGCACTCGGACACGTTCGCAGCCATGAATGCAGTGCGGTGATTCGATGAGTGTCAACAATATCATCGAAATTGATGATGGGCTGAGAATCTTGGGGACCGCTCATGTCAGTAGTGAGTCTGTGGAACTGGTTCGAAATCAAATAGAAGAATGGGAGCCTGACCTTGTTGCAGTGGAGCTGTGCCCTTCTAGGATGGCTGCATTGACTGAGCCAGAGTCACTAGACTCAGAGGACCTCCTGAAGATAATCAAGGAGGGGAGGTCAGCCATGATACTCCTGCAATCAGCTCTAGCCGCTCAGCAAAGAAGGATGGGCATTTCCTCTGGAGAGAGGCCCGGAGCCGAGCTCCTAGCAGCGGTGAACGCAGCGGAGGAGTCGGATATCCCGGTGGAGATGATCGACAGGGACGTCGTAATCACGCTAAGAAGAGCATGGAGGAAGATGGGCATGATTGAGAAATGGAGGATACTCAATGCACTCCTGTGGGAGGAAGACGAAGAAGAGGTCTCAATAGACGAGGTCCTGGGCGACTCCGATCTCCTGAGCAGCATGATGGAGGAGGCCAGAGAGGTGGCTCCCAGGGCTGGCGAGGTTCTCATCGACGAGAGGGATTCATTCCTAGCTGGCAGGATACAGCAGATTCGAGGAAAGGGGAAGGTACTGGCAGTAATTGGAGCGGGACATCTCAGCGGAGTTGTCCAAAACCTCGGTGAGCCTGCAATTGAGACTACCTCGAGGCTAGCGGAGCTATCTGAGGAGCCGCCCAAGTCTGTTTGGCCGATAGCGCTGATGGCAGCCATACCCGTCTTCCTGCTAGGGGCTGTGGGGTGGATGGCCTACAACGGGGAAATGGAAGAGCTGAAGCAGACTGCCCAAACTTGGCTCCTACTCAATGCTCTACTCGCTGGTCTGGGAGTGCTAATTGCAAGGGGGCACCCTCTCTCTATACTGGTTGGCGCGGTAGCCTCGCCCATCACCTCCCTCAATCCGACCTTGGCAGCAGGCTGGTTCGCAGGCTACACCCAGCTGAAGGTGGCCTCCCCGACTGGAAAGGACGCCCAGGACTTCCTCAAGCTAGACGAGACCTCGCTATTCTGGAAAAACAGAGTGGGGAGGGTGCTGCTGGTAACTGCACTTGGCAATGTTGGCTCGATGGTTGGAGCGTGGCTGGCGGGAGCATCAATTCTTGGCATGCTAATTAGCTGACACAGAACCATTTTGCGTCGTACCCCTTCGCAGTGTCAGTGGTGAACTACGGATTCGTAATCAACAACCAGACTTGCATCGGATGCCACGCTTGCACCGTGGCATGTAAGTCGGAGCATGACGTGCCGATAGGAGTCAACAGGACCCACGTCAAGTACATCGAGAAAGGGACCTTCCCCGATTCCACAAGGGAGTTCAGCGTCCACAGGTGCAATCACTGCGAGGATTCCCCTTGTACGAAGATTTGCCCCACTACTGCACTCTTCACAAGAAGCGACGGGATCGTGGACTTCGATGACGATCGTTGCATCGGTTGCAAGTCCTGCATGCAGGCATGCCCCTACGATGCCCTCTACATCGATCCCAACAAGGGAACAGCTGCTAAGTGCAACTACTGCGCACACAGGATAGAGCATTCCTACGAACCGGCATGCGTGATCGTCTGTCCCACGGAGTCGATAGTCTCCGGAGACCTCAGCGATCCGGAGTCGGCAATCTCGCAGCTAGTTGCTACTCACAACACCACCGTCAGGAAGCCCGAGTCCGGTGCAGAGCCCAATCTCTACTACATCGATGCTAGTGAGGAGATGCTTGACCCGAAGGCAACGGAGCTGACCGGTTCTGGAATGTGGACCGAGCAGGCATTCGGAGTCGGGCACTTCGCAAAGTACGCCGAGAGCAGGTTGGGAGAGGCAGACACCACCTCGATGATAGTCCAGCTGGCACTCGAGAAGAAGGCGAGGAGCTCCGCCCCTCGTGACCAGGCCATAATCAATGACGTGATGGAGAGGCTAGCCGACGAGTCGGGGTCTGCGAAGAGGAGCTATGACCAGCCTAGCAAGGGCGTCCTCTGGGGTTGGGAGGTATCTGCCTACATCTGGACCAAAGGAATCGCTGCTGGCACGTACGTTGTCGCCATGCTTGCCATGCTATCGGGCATGGTTGAGATGAGTGACCAGCTCTGGGCCATGACCCTAGGGGTCGGAATTGTGTTCCTCGCTCTCACAGGACTTCTCCTGGTGATCGACCTGGATAGGCCAGAGAGGTTCCTGTATGTCATGCTGAGGCCGAATTGGGACTCTTGGTTGGTCAAGGGGGCCTACGTACTTTCGGGGTACGGAGGCATACTGGCCCTCAGCACAGGAGTTCTGCTCCTAGACCTGGATAGGTCGCTTCTGAGCTACCTAGCAATCGCCGGAGTCCCACTGGCGCTCCTAACCGGAGTTTACACAGCATGGCTACTGGGCCAGGCCAAAGCGAGGTCGTGGTCGGAAGACTCACTTCTTCCTGCCAAGTTCCTCGTGGAGACCCTAGTGATCGGGGCTGCGGTTTTCTTCCCCATGGCCCTCATGGACCCGCTCGCAATCGTCGTTGGTTTAGCGATTCTAGCCGG
>Ga0163180_10002235_pt1 | contig 10843 bp, 14 predicted proteins | sample AtlANTMetagenome_2_FD_109647 | JGI IMG/M metagenome (GOLD analysis project Ga0163180, IMG submission 109647) | Marine eukaryotic phytoplankton communities from the Atlantic Ocean - Atlantic ANT 4 Metagenome | ecosystem: Environmental > Aquatic > Marine > Oceanic | place: North Atlantic Ocean...
ATCTAAAGTATTAGTGGTATCATTATAGGTTAAACCTACACCTTCTAATACAGCACTATCTAATGTAACATTAAAGTCGGAATCAAAGTTTGCTTTAGTATAAACTTGTTCAACGTCAAACTGGAATTTACCAGTAGAAGAATCATAACTTAAATCTCCACCTGCAGAAAAATATCCTCTAATTTGATCTTTTGAGCCACTTAAATCAAAATCAACCGCATTATTAACACTATCCCTAACCATAAATCGTGTATTAGAATCTTGTAATTTTAATCCACCAAGATGTATAGTTTTTCCACTTAAATGTAAATCTCTCCATCGGTGAGTTGAATCACCCAGATCATATGTTGAATCTAAAGTAGGACTAAAATGTGTACCAAATTTTCCTGCTGAATCACCAACAGAAAGATTTAATGTATTAGCAGCATTATTATGAGTAAAATGTATTTGGCCTTGAGTACCAGTGAAAGCATGATTTACATATTGACCTACTCCACCAGAAGTTTGAGTTGAATCATATACAAATATATTACCGTGTGATCTACCAGAAGTATTAACTCCAGATAAATTGTGAATAGATCGTGAACCAGAAGAAGCCGCTGTACTGATTGGAGTACCAACCGTTATTTTTTTAACAATGGTTTGTGCACCAGCAACCTTTATAGATTTTACTAAAGGTCCGTCGGTTCCTACTTTTATAGCCATTAACTATCTCCTATGCTGAATCAATTACAGATGGAGTAACTGTCATGTGACCTTCAAGTATTCTTTCTTTTATAATATTAGCAGAACTATCTGTATAAAACGATTCAACATCATAAACGTATCTACCTGCTTTTAAATTTTTCGTTTGAGTATTTGTAAGTGTCAACGTAACAACACCATCTGCAGCAGGAGATTTTATAGTAGAAGTAAATGCTGTAGCTTCACCAGCACTATCGGCATAATTTTTCTTTATTTTACCAACAATACTATAATTGGCTAAATTTTTCTTTGAACCATTATTATCAACTAATTCTAATTGGATACTAGCATCAGCACCTTTATCAATAGTAATTTCTTCGTATTGGGCCATACTTATACTTTCCTATAAGATTATTTATATTGGTATTTATAAGGTTATTTATATATAACTATATGCAAATAACTGGTATATCTCATGGTTTTCATGATGCAGCGATAACAATACTTAATAATTCTGACATTGTATATGCTAGTCATTCTGAAAGACATTCTAGAATTAAAAATGATAAAAATTTTAATTTTAAAACAATTGGTAAAACTGTATTTTATGAAAAACCTTTGTGGAAAAATATTAGAAGATTATATGGTGGGTTAAAATGGAAAACTAAACCTAAATATGATTATTATATTTGGCACCATTGGTCGCACGCTGCCGCGGCTTATTATACTAGACCATTTAAAGAAGAACCAGTATGTGTTGTAATAGATGCGATTGGAGAATGGGATACTGCTTCTATTTGGTTTAAAAAGAAAAAAGTATGGTCATTAAAATATCCTAAATCATTAGGTTTATTTTATTCAGCTATTACAGATGCTATTGATTTAAAACCTAACGAAGATGAATATATTACAATGGGTATGGCTGCTTTTGGAGAACCAAAATTTAAAATAGATCCTTATGAAGATTATCATAGAGGAATTAATATTAAAGGAAATAAATTTGATTTAGCAGCATCTGCACAAAATATAATAGAAGAAGAAATAATAAAAATAATGTTAAAAGCAAAACATTATTCTAATTATCTTTGTTATGGTGGCGGTGTAGCACTTAATTGTGTAGCAAATACTAAAATATACCCTATGTTTAAAGATATATGGATAATGCCTAATCCAGGAGATGCAGGAAGTTCTTTAGGTGCGGCTGCATCTTATTATGATAAACCATTAAATTGGATTGATCCATATTTAGGTACAAATATCAGGAGAAAAATAAATGTTAAAAGAATTGTTAATCACTTGCTTAACCATTATTATTGCGGTGTGGCTAATGGTCGCGCAGAGTTTGGCCCTCGTGCTTTGGGGAATAGGAGCCTTATTGCTGATCCCAGACGAGACATTAAATCAACTGTTAACAAAATTAAACGGAGACAAAAATTTCGACCCTTTGCGCCTGCGATCTTGGAAGAATTTGCTGACGAATACTTCCACGGTCCAAAAAATAGTTTCATGCAATACACATCGAAATCCCTTCACGAATACAAAGCAGTAATGCATGTTGATGGAACTTCTAGAGTTCAGGTAGTTAAAAAAGATTGTAAAAGTATTATAAGACCTTTATTAGAAGAATGGTATGAAAAAACAAAATGCCCTATGTTACTAAATACTTCTTTAAATATAAAAGGTCAACCTATGGTTGACACCTGGGAACATGCTTTAGAATTTGAAAAAAAATATAAAGTAAAAGTGTTTTAATTACCAGTATTCTTTTACCCACTTTTCTTTAGTTTTATGTATTAAATTTTCAGAATTAGAAAAATGCACCATTTTAATAGATTCTGCAAAATCTCCACCCATATAATATGGTTCATATGGATTTACATCTCTTTCCCAATTACGATTTATTTTTATCCATTTATTTTCTTCATATTTAGCAAACCATTCCATTGGTAACCAATGTTTATTTTTTGCATGTTGATCTATAAAATTTTGTTCTCCATTTACCGGACCTTCAGCAAATCCATTTTCGATATAATATTTTTGCCAATAATCTGGTTTTTCATTAAATATTTTCCATAAATAATTTGTTTCACCCATATAAAACATTTGAAAACCACCATTTAATTTACAGAAATGTCTTAAATTAGACCACCATCTTTCAAAACACCCTAATTTATTTTTAGGTAAATTATATGATAATATTTCATCTAAATTATTAATAATAATCCAATCAATATCTAATATTAAACATTTTTCACCTGTAGTTATTCCACCAAATCCAGTTTGATGAAATTTTAATTTGTGCCATTGTAATTGTAAATCATCAGGATTATCTAATAATATAATTTTTATTTCAGGATTTAAATCAACAGGATTTTCTGTATAACAATAAAAATTAAAAAGTTGTTTAGTATTTTTTTTAATATTTAAATATAATTTATTAACATATTCTGCAGAATATTTATCTCCAACTTTTAATGTTAATATATTAATATTGTCCATCCATTTAGCTATATTACTTTTAAAAGCATTTTTACCACATTTCTTTTTGCAAACTGTAGGAGCATTTTCTGGATTTTCTTTTAACATAATAAAAAAATCATTCCATTCTTTGGATAAAAATATATCAGTTAAATTTTCTACATTATCTATGTGTAAATGTTCCGGAGTTATGTTTTTAAATTCATGTGATTTTGAATTATCACACCAACAACAAGGATAAAAATAACCTGAAGCACTAAAAGCTGGGGCTTTTTTTCTGGTATCCATACATCTAGGATATAATTTATTCATTAACGCCAATCCTCAATAAAATGTTTAGATGGTTTAAATTTTCCTACAAAACTCCATCTAGCAGATTCCAATAATACTAATGTTATTCCATTTTCTCTAGCCATATATTTAGCAGTTTCTATATCATTTTCATTGTAATTAAAAATAATATACTGCCATAAAATATCATTTCCATTTTTGGCTCCTTGTTTCATTTTTTCCCAAACTGATTCACCATCTTGATTAACCCTATATTTATGACTGTCTTTTGGTAATCCATCAAGACCAAAAATCCATTGTATATCATTATTTTTAGTTATAGAAAAAGCTTCATCCCACCATTTATTTTTTTTACCAGAACCATTAGTTGATATTTGACAACGTATATTATTTTTAACTGCAATTTTTAAAATATCTAAAAATTTAGGGTGATAAATTGCGTCACCCATTTGTCCACAAAATAAAATTTTAGGAAATGTTTTACATATTTTTTCAAAATTTTTTAAAGATATATCGCTACCACGTTTGTGTAAATTAGGGTGTATTGCTCGCATACATGCTGGACATTGTAATAAACATCTATGAGTTATATCTAAATTAACCCATCTTCTATAATATTCTTTATTTTTAGCTGGATTCATTTTATACCAAAGTCATAAGTTCCAAAACCCCACTGTCTTTCATAACAATGAAAACATTCTGTTTTACAGGGATATGTAAAATTTTTAGTTGCAATTGGATCGTTGCCGCCACATGAATTTAAATATGGATATAACCAATCCATAAGACCTTCATATTGAAACATACCTGCAACAAATTTTTTATTAATATGTTTTAATGGTTGATAAAGTCTATCATTACAACTCCACAATGGACTATAACGTTCTTTCCATCTAGAGTTTTCTACTAAATGATCAAAACCTAATCTTACACACTCATTTTTTGGTGGAGCACTTATTGTCCCATATATAGCACAATTTATATAACCTCTATCTATTATATCCATCATATTTAAATGATCGATCAGAACTTTTGTTTTTATGTCTTTTCCATCATTAAATCCAAATTCATCTTTTTTAGCTCTTTCTATCCACCATGGATCATTTTTATCTACACCCCAATATTTAATTGGTTGTATATTTGCATCAGGATAATGTTTTCTTATTTTTTCATAAGCATCTTTTACATAAAGTACACCACTTAATTGATTAAGTTCTATTCCGTAAATAGGTGTTATCTCTATATCTGGTATATATTTAGCTAATAAACAAAAAATTAAAGATGAATCTGTACCACTAGAAAACATTATTCCTATTTTTTTTATTTTCTGTAATTTTTTTATATCAAATATTACAGTTTGAGTTTCAATCGGCCAATCATTTTCAACCATAAATTTAATATATCTTTTAGATATTTCAACTTTAGTTTCAGGCATATCTATCCTCTACATATCTATCTTTTAAATAACCAGTGCCACAATGTTTATTACATACGCTAAATTTTTTAAGGTCCCATACTAATTCATAAAGATCTGTTCTTTTAATATATTCATTTAAAATATCTTTAATAGGTCTTTTTCTAAAATTATTTTCAAAATCTAATAAATATTCATAATTATTTTTTCCATTTAAAAATTTTTTATCCCAAAAATATCCACCCCACCAACAACAAGGATAAATTTCACCATTACATGCAAAATACATTTCGTTATTACCACTTACTTTACAACTAATACATTTATCACCTTTACTATCAGTAGCTATAGCATTTATTAATTTTTTATTTTTAGGTAAATCTATTTTTACTTTTGCCTTTGGGCTTAAATTAGTCACTCTATAAGATTTTTTTACATTAAATTCTTTAAAACCTAAATCTTTAGCTAATTTTTTACATTTTTCTATAACGTGTTCATTGTGTTTAAAAGGTATAAAAACCCATCTAGCATAACCACCGGCTTTAATAAATGCTTTTGCATTATCAATAATTTTATGATAGTTTGTCCCAATGCGATATAAGTGATTTGTATCTTCATCACCATCTATATGAAATGCTACTCGAACACTTTTTAATGCTATTTCTTCCCAATATTCAGGTTTCCTTGGTGCACCATTTGTTGATATAACACTTCTTATATTTTTTGAATCTAAATAATGTACTATTTCTTTAAATTCTGGCGCAACAGCTGGATCACCATAATTACCACATAAATCTATTTTTTTAAGTTTAGGTAATTGTTCACATATATTTTTTATATCATCTAGTGATAAATCATGAATCCCACTATTAAAAATAGTTTCAGATACAAACCCAGGAAAATCTCCAGTTCTAGCACATGATGGACAACCAGCATTACATCTGTTTGTCAATTCAACATGAAGATTTTCTATATCAGAGGAATACATATTATTTTAATTCACCACCATCAAGACACCCAAACGCCCATTTCTTCTCGTGACACCACCAACACTTACCACAAGCTTTTTCAAAATGATTTGTATCTTTTGCATAACCTATACATGAAGCAGTTACAGGAAAAATCTCATTTTTCATAAATGGTATTTTATAATATAACTCAGCTATAAATTTTTTATCAACATATTCCCAAGGAACAGCCATAAATCTAAATGTATTTAATTCTTTTTTAGGCCATATTTGATAAGAGTCTTTTTTATTTTTATTTGTTATATCTCTTTCTTTTGGTGCACCTTTATTATCCCAAAAATTAGGTATTTCTTTTTGTATTTCAGGTGGAGGATTTGCTGTTCTACCGTGTAACATACAATTAAATCCTTTATCTTCAAAAAGGCCTTTTTCATATGCCATATGAAATGTTCTTTTATCACCTTTTTTCCAATAATAAAATATATCATGAACTAAAGGAAATTCTGGAAAATTTTCTTTTATACCTAAAAATATTTCTCGCGCGTTCCATTCATTTGTTGGTCTATATTTATCTACTCCAGTTAAAACTCTAATCTCTTCTAATTCTATTTCTCTTTCTTTTAAATATAAAAGAAACTGCCATAAAGCCATAGCAGAATCACAACCACCAGATAAATTTACAATTACCTTTGTAAATATTTTATGTTTTGGAAACCATATGAAAGCTTTTTGATTAGCTGCTTCTATATATTTTTTTTCTTCTTCTGGTATATTATCTTGTGTCCATTGCCCATTAGGCCTAAAAAGTTTTAAAATTTCATCATCTATTTTTATATTATAAGGCATTATATTTTTCTCCAGTAATTTTATAATAAAACATATCAGCTATTATTGTATGACCTTTAGAATTAGGGTGTGTATCATTAATAGAAACAACTTTTTCAATCCAAAATTTATTTTTATTTTCCATTTTACCTCCATTTAATATATATAGACCAAAATTGCTACCCTTTAAAGGTACTTCCCATGGAAATCCTATAATATTTTTTTTATCTATTTGATTACTATAATCACCAAGTAAATCATTATATAATAATAACATATTAGTTTTTAATTTATGTTCTGTATGCACATCATATTCTGCACCTTTTCCACCTAATTTATAAAATCTAGCAAAATTTATTAAAGGAAAAGCACACCACTGATACATTTCTATATTATAGGTATTACATAATTTTTGTAAAGTTATAATATTTTTTAAAAAAGTTTCGATTTTGTATATGTGAAATTGATTTTCATTTTCAAATTTATCATAATAACCTGTAAATACTTTATCATTTATTTCCCAAAAAGCACGATCTCTATTATTGATAGAAGGATCATCTAATTTTACACCTTGTAATCCTCTAGTTGATCTTTCCCAAGTAGAATTAGGTGTAAAATTATCATTAAATAATTCATATCTCCATATACTTGTCCATAAAATACAAATAGTTTTAATTTTTTCATGTTCATTAACTATTTTATCAACGGCCAGTCTAAATATTTTATCATTACTTCCGCCAGTTGAACCTAGATTTTCATGTTGTAAATTTAATTTTTTTGCTAATAATTCTGGCCATCTAGGAAAACTACAATCTATTTCTGCTGTAGACCAATCTTCAGCTGTATAACTACATCCAAATGCTAATAATTTATTTTTCATCATTTTTTTCATAAATATAATTAAAATCTGATGAATGTTTATAAAATATTAATTTTATTCTTAATAAAAATCTTTTAATAAGTTTTTTCATATTCTACCTAATACTGTAAATCTATTATATTTATTGTCATATTTTTTAGTGTGACTATACCATACTTTACTAAAATTATATTGTTGTATTAAATCCTCTTCAGAATAAACAAGGTTAATATGATCGCTTACTTCGGTATAATCATTAGACTGTATTGCTAATATTCCATTTTTTATATTTAAAGGCATCATGTGTTCTGCAGAAGTGTTTATTATCACATTTTTATTACTAGAAAATTCTACTTTTGTGGCATCTTGTAATATATAATTAATTTTAATTCTATCTCTAAAAAAGTGATTTTTTGATATATGTATAGCTTCTTCATCTATTTCATAAAAATCTATTTTTTCATAATTTATATACATATCTAATAAAGGTATTAATATATTTCCATACCAACCACCTATAATACTAATACGAGGTATAGGATTTTCTAAAGTATTATTTTGTTGTAATACTTTTATTCTATCAACTAATCTTAATTTAGCATTAATTTTATTAGGGTCACATGAATCAGCTACATCAGCAGCTCTATGAGGAAATTTTTTTAATACTTTTCTAGTAGTTTCATCTATATAATATTTCATATAAATACTTTCATGGTTAATATAATATGTGTCAAATGGGGAAACAAATATAACTCCGATATTACAAATCGGTTATATAAAATGGTTTCCCGTAATATATCTATTCCTTTTAATTTCTATTGCTATACAGAAAATTCTTCTGGTTTAAATAAAAATATTAATATTATTCCAATACCAGATAATTATTTGGAAATTTATTGGAATAAATTAGCAATGTTTCAAAAAGATTTTTTACCTCCTGGTCCATGTTTATATTTTGATCACGATATAGTAATACAAAATAATATCGATCATTTATTTAATTATTTATCACATAATTTAACAATGGTTAGAGCATATTGGAAAGGTGAGTTAATAACTGATGGTTCCCATAAAAGAGAAAAAGATAGATGGAATATGTATGCAAACTCTAGTATATTATTGTGGGAATCTAACAATTGTATAGATATATGGAATCATTTTCAAAAAGATCCGGATTATTTTATGGTTCAATATAAAGGTATTGATCGTTTTATTTTTCACGAAAAAATGAAAATAGATTTTTTTCCCAAAGGCATTATTTACTCAAGAATATTTGGTGAAATAAGAGGTGATTATTCTACTGCCGAATTAACAAGAAATAGAATAAAAGAAAAAGGAGATGAAAAATTAGATTGTGATGGTATATATTTACATTATATAAAAGATAGAACTATATGTTTATTCAATGGGCCAAAGTATGATTGGTTATATGAAGGTTTTGAGCACTATTGGTCATATTGAATATCTTCACACATCATTTCCCACATATTTTTATCTGGTATTACGAAACCTAAAGTTAATCTATCTTCATAAGCTCTAGCACAATGCCAATAAAGTTTATCGGGTTCTTTATTATTACCATAATAACCTACTTTAGCCGTCCATCCAGGTTTATCATTCATTGTAATAGTTTTTTTAGTAATCGGATCTTTATATCTAAAAAAACCATTACCATTTTCGGTATACGACAATAAAATATTAAATCCAGATGCATTATGATTATTATGCCAACCCATAAAACCACCTTTAGGATAATACATTTTTACTGCACAATTTGGAGAGGATAATATAGATTTCATTTTATTATCAAAATTTCTTAATTCTTCTCTCCAATCTAATGGTGTTGATTTTAAATTATTTAAATCCATACCAAGAGTAACTTCAGGATAACCTATATGTTTTTCTTGATTTATTTCTTTAAAATATTTTTCTGACGTATAATATTCATCTTTATCAATTTCACCTTTAAGGTTTATATCATTTTTATTTTTTGAATTAAACCAATTTTTAATATTTTCTAATAATTCACTTAATTCTTCATTATCTATTTGTATTTCTCTCATCTTGGTATTGGCCTATGTAAAATTACTGGTTCTGTTCCCATAAGTTCTTCTTTGTGGTATATATGTATAAAATTCCATCTAGCATCTGGTTCGGCAAAATAGGATCTTTTTATTTTATATTCAGTCATATTTTGCAACCACCAATATGTCCACATATCCCAAGGTCTTAAATATTCTGGATAATCTTTAGCCCATCGCCATTCTTTACTTTCTTGTCTTAAATATAATTCCCACCATTTATCCATAAAATTTAATGTTTTCTTTTTATTATTATAAATGAATAAACCACAATGGTCTGTTAATTCACAACCAGGTTTAAATTTAGAATTAATAACAGCTGCATATGAACGTGCTTTAGTTATAGTAATATCGGAAGATTTTTTGTGTTGTTCAAAAATATTTTTTATATCATCATGATCGATCCAAGTATCAGCGTCAATATAACATGTAAGATTGTATGGTGTTTTATTTAAAGCCCATAATTTAGCTCTTTTATGATTAGGTACATCTTCAGTTATTATATTATTAAATAATATATTATCTGATTCTTTTACCCATTCAGGGTGAGTAAATAAAGTAATATTAGCATCAGGCCAATAATCTCTTAAACTACTTGCAGAATATTTTGCTGCGGTTAAATATTTCTTATTTAAACTTGCAACATAAAGAAAACCATTATTCTTCATTATCTATTTCTTTTAATATAAGTGCAGAAGAAAATGCAATAACTTCTGTCAAATTTTGTGCTTTTCTAATTCTAGATTTTAATTTTCTATTTGTAGAATTTTTAATATAATCGATATCAAAAGCTTCTAATTTAGCATTAAAAAGGATATCACCAGATTGTTTTTCTTTTTGATCTTTATTTTCTTCTTTAGCAGCATCTCTTTTTCTTTTATGTTCATCACCTAATTTTTTAGTATTTTTATTTATTTCTGCTTCTGTAAAAGTTTCCATGATTTCTTTCCAATCAGGGTTACCTTCTTCAGTATCTGAAACAGCTGCAACAACCATTGGCCCATTTTCATAATGAAATTGGCAAATAACTTGATCTTTTATTTTACTAGACCAATAAGGTTCTTTAATTGTTCTTGGTAAATGTGTGTAATCCATTATATTTCCTCACGTGTAAATTATTTATGCTGTCCTCACCCATAGTTTCATAGTGGACACTGTTTCATTAGATGATTGTACAGTTAATCCAGCATATGTTCCGGCAAAAGCTTGAGTATAAGTACCGGCAAAATTTTGTGTAAATGTA
>Ga0163180_10002236_pt1 | contig 10838 bp, 18 predicted proteins | sample AtlANTMetagenome_2_FD_109647 | JGI IMG/M metagenome (GOLD analysis project Ga0163180, IMG submission 109647) | Marine eukaryotic phytoplankton communities from the Atlantic Ocean - Atlantic ANT 4 Metagenome | ecosystem: Environmental > Aquatic > Marine > Oceanic | place: North Atlantic Ocean...
TAAGATTCTTCAAAGTCTTCTCCGTAAGCTTCATGCAATTCTCTACAATCCGAAGGACAGAACATGTACCAATCTTCGTCTTTCTGGACTTTTTGCATAAATAAATCGGGAATCCATGCAGCAGTATTCATGTCGTGGCAGCGAAGCCTTTCGTCGCCAGTATTTCGGCGAAGATTTAGAAAATCCTCAAAATCAAGATGCCAAGGCTCCAAATAAGCGCAGCCAGCACCGGGTCTTTTGCCTCCTTGATTTACCGCGACAAGTGTGTCGTTAAAGATTTTGAGCCATGGCACAAGACCTCCAGAAATCCCGTTTGTGCCTTTGATAAAAGCACCAGAAGAGCGGAAATTAGTAACATCAAAGCCAAGACCTCCAGCGTATTTACTCTTGCGTGCTTCTTGCCAGACCCCTTCGAAGATTCCGTCAATACTATCATCGAATGTATTTAAATAACATGAGCTTAGTTGTGAGTGAGTAGTCCCACTATTAAAGAGAGTAGGGGTGGAAGGAGTGTAAAGGAAATTGCTAAATAAGTTATAGAACTCAATGGCTCTGTCTTCTCTGTTGTCTTCATTTAAAGCTAAGCCCATCGCCACGCGCATCCAAAAAGCCTGTGGTGACTCGACTATTTTATTATTTACACGAATAAAGTATCTGTCAATTAAAATTTGTAAGCCTAAATATTTGAATTTACTATCTCTTTCGGGGTCAATAGCTTCTGACAGCTTTTTTAAATCAAAATTTAAGAGCTCTGGATTGGCTATTTCGTTCTTTACTAGTTTTTTGATGCCTTGAACAAAGGACTTGCGGTACTGTAGCTCAAAAGTATCAGAATCTACGCTTTCGCGGAAAACTTCTTTATACAGAGCGTTTGCGGCTAAGGCGGCAGCGACTTTGCTGTAGTTCGGTTCTTTTTCTATTTTAGCTCTTGCGGATAAAATTAAAGCATCATCAATTTCTTTAGTGGTGATTTTATCATAAAGCTGAAGTTGCGCATCTAAAATAATTTCACTAGCAGATACGTTGTTGCCGCCGATCCCTAAGCATGCTCTGTATGCGCATTTGTTAATTTTTTCAACATCGAAACTTTCTAATTTTCCACTTCTTTTCTTAACTTTGATATCCATTGATAGAAAAATTTACACTTGGAAGCCAAGCGGTTTGTCACGTTATTTTAGTTCTGTTATTAGGTCAAGGTTATTTTTCAACAATCTTTAAGCTGGAATCTTTAGTTTTCCTAATTAAATGTTTAAGATATTTTTCTGCTTTCTTTTTTCCTTCTTCGGAAAAATCAAAAGCCCCGTATCTCCAATTGTTTTTTTGAGAGATAATTAAATAATATTTTTTCTTACTCTTCACTTTCTTCAGAAAAAATTTCAGAATAGAGGGTAGCCATACTGTTTTCAAGTTTATTTAACTCCTCTTCTTCCATATGAACTTTACCTAGGATCTGATTCATTTGCGATTTTGCTTTTTTTATGCGGCTTTCGAATTCTGGATGCCAAGATTCTTCTTCTAAGCAATCGACTTCTTTGAAGCAGATATTCATTTTTTCCTCCCAAAAATCAAGAGATTTTATAATCATATCAATAGAATCTTGTATTTTTTCTATTTGGGCGAACTTTTCTTTAGTTGAGTTATTCATCTTTTAAAATTTCTAAACAAACTCTTAGTTGGTTGCACCAGATATCTTCCCCTTCACTTTCTGGATTTTCCATCCTGTCTCTTATTTTAGATATTTGTAGAAGATATTCTAAAATTTTAATAACTTCAGGAATTTTTTCTAAAGTTTTATTGTTCATCTTTCCTATATTTACACAAAAAAAGGCCGCTGTATAAACAGCGGCCAGTTGACAGTTAAGATAATTATTTTGTCAAGTTTTATTTTATTGATATTGGTATTTTTTTAGGATGGTCTTTTCTGGGAATCAAAAGCTCCAAGATGCCATTATTTAATTTAGCCGATAGCTTTTTGCTATCGGCTTTTTGCGGCAGTTCATAATATTTGCTGAGAGTTCGTTTTTTGCCGCCGATCTCAGCTTCTCCATTTAGCCTCACGTATCCGTCTTCAACTTCTATTTTTAAATTATCTTTACTGAATCCGGGAACTTCCAAGACTGCTTCAAAAGATTTATCTTTCTGTTGAAAAGGATGAAAAGAAGTGCTCTGATCTGCAAAGAGCAGATCTTCAAATATTTTATAAGGATTGTTATGTAATAACATGGCACACCTTATAGCTAAAACTGTGCCAATTCATAAAACCCTTATTTTAAAGGGTTTTTCTGCATGTCGGTTTATTGGGCGCGGGACAACTGAGTCATATCGACAGACCTAATATCGTGTATGTTTACAACAAAGTCTCTATTAGAGTCATCTTTTACTACAAATGAATGATCGTCAACAGCTTCTTTAACTTCGCCTATCCAATTAAAACCATATTGATCTATGACTTTAACTTTTTGGCCAACCATTTTTTTATTGTAATCTATTTTAGTTTGGTCCATTTTCTATAAATAATATTTGTTCATTGTTGTGATAAAAAGATAAATCTTCTTTTATATTTTCTTTGACTGCAGCTATGAAGCTTTGACTCATGTTTTCTATCGATTCTTTTTTTCTTAAATTTGTAGATCCTATCCTAGCTTTCCTCTTGCAGCTGCATCCAACAGCAATATTGTTAAATGCGTGCAAGAAATTAACCATAAGATTATCTAGCTTATGAAAATTAGCCATTGTCTCGATGAAGCTTTTGTATTCTTGTATGGTTTTTATTTCAGTCATCGAAAAATGTTTTTTCTAAAATTTTGTAAGCAATTAAAGAAAATGCATAGTAAAACCCAATTAATTTAATGCTGTAAAATAAACTTACACACAAACAGAGCCAAGCAGCTAAACAAAAAGGGCAAGATAAAAGCTTAAAAATAAAAAATATGACGCGGCTGCTTTGGTTTTTACAAGCTAAGTATTCAACTAGCAGCAAATCTGGGTTCTCAATGCTTTGATCTTCGTATTCTTTAAAGTTCAAATTAATCAACTTTAAGTACGAATACAAAAAATCACTTTTAAACCAAATAAAAAGAAAAGATGCAATCAGCCCAACTGGGGCGATCAAATCAAATACCGCTACTTCCAAAACCTCCTTCATCTCTATCAGAGTTGGAGAGTTCTTCTACTTCTGTCCATTTTGGTGAATAGCATTTTTCAATAATTATTTGCGCAATCCTATCACCTTGTTTTATGTGAACTTTCCCGAAAGATCCAAAAAAGTTTTCATAAACACCTTGAGGATTATCTCTGCTAATGTTGACTAAGAGGACTTTTATTTCTCCTCTGTATCCAGAATCTATTACACCTGCCATTACATCTATACCCTTTTTGACTGCAAGCCCGCTTCTAGGAGCTATACGTCCGTAGTATCCTTCTGGTATTTCAATTGATATTCCAGTAGAAACCAGTCTTCTTTCCACTGGGTTTAGAGAGCACATTTCAGTTGAATACAGATCGTATCCAGCGTCTTCATTGGTGTTTTTACTGGGGCAAATTGCGAAGTCAGAAAGTTTTACGTATTTAATTTCCACAAGTCCATTGTGTCCTTTTTTTGCCCCGCCGTCAAGTTTTTTTGAAAAAAGTGTTGACTTCTCCTAGAATTACTTTACATTGGTCTTTGGATAGGCGAACTCCATTGCTGTTCGCCCCCGTTCTCTAAGAAAGCGCGGCTCTGCTTGTAGAGACTTTGCAACCGCGGAAAGTTGACGCAGATAGAAAGTGAAGGGTTTATGCCCGAAGAACTGGATGAAAACGGTCAACGGTGAGGTTAAAAGTTAATAGCATTTGGGTGGTAGACCTCCTCCTAACCCTAAAAAGCTAACTTGGGATTATTAAAAGGGAAGAAAATAGAGAACCGGTCGTTCCGAACAAAGCGCGGAACGGGAAAAGTCTCTGTGTCTTTCGACACATTCGACTTTTAAAGGGAAGTTTATAATACATTGAATATAAATAACTTAAGATTTAACCTAATAGGAATATCTGGTGTAGCAGGTAGTGGAAAAGATTCTTTTGCTAAGCTAGTCGGAGAATATTTTGAAAGTATTGGGTATGAAGTGAAATATTTGTCTTTTGCTAAAAAACTTAAACAGGAAGTTAGCGAAATTTCAAAACAACTTTACGGAATAGATACTACTAATTGCACTAGGGATGAAAAAAATCTTGTAAGGCCTCTGCTTTTAGCTCACGGCGCGATAATGAGAGCTAAGACAGACGGAAGGTATTGGATAGATTCTGTAAGTAGTCAGATTGAGAAAGATAAAATTAATATTATTACAGATGTAAGATTTTGTGAATATAAATCTGATGAAGTTTCTTTTATTAAAAAGGAGAATAAAGGAATTGTGGTTCATGTTAGCAGGTATACAGAATTTGAAGGTAAAAGAGAGATGATAAAACCTGATAATGAATACGAATTAAGAAATGATAAAAAACTAATTGGGTTATCAGATTATTCATTTAGTTGGCCAACTAATTTAAGTCTTCAAAAAAAATATTGTAACAACTTTATTAAATGGATAGACAATAATTACGTTGGAATTTGATATTGATAAGCAAGAAAATTTTACCTGCTTCCCGCTTGTAACTATGCTAGGGAGTCGGGCTAAAATAAATTTTAAAAAATCATCTTATCTACATTATTTTACAACGGATGAAAACGAAGAATTTTATTATTCCATACAAATTTTCAGTAGAAAAAGTTCTTTTGAAGAAATAGCAGAAAAAAATTTATATTTTTTCAGTATAGATTTATATAATTATGATGATTATGGATTTAAGAATCAAATTATGAACAATTTTGATTTTTATGATAATTTAGAGGACATAATTATGCAAATCTGGCCAGTTTCTTGTTTCTTTTTAGAACATCATAAATATTTGATGTGTTTTAACGGGGAAGACGAATACAGCTTCAAGGAATACAAGCTAATTACTGAAAAATGGAAAAAAGAAATATTAGGTTGATGTCTGATAGATATCTAATTGAAGATATCAAGCTAAACAAAGACAATGAAAGCCTGTTGGAGCTACATAAAAGATATTGTAGAATGTATTACAATACATGCCATAAGTTTACAAACTTTTTCGCGGCGAGCCATATTAACAAAAACGAAATGCTTTCGTATTCATTTTATATGATTTATGATGCGGCTTATACTTTTAACGCAGATAAAAAAATAAAATTTATAACTTGGCTAGGCTCTAAAAGTAAATATTTCTTTTTAAACCACGCTAATGCAGAAAATAAATTTAATAATTTTTTTGAACTTAAAGACGACGAAAATGATTTAGATAAATCTCAATCTAGTGCTTCCTCTAAAACCGATCTAAACCACATCGAAATGATCAACTTGTTAGATAAGCATCCAGACAAAAGAATCAAAGAGATATTTAAGCATAGATACTCTGATTCAAGGAGAAAGCCCTTAACTTGGAAGGAAATATCCTATCAATTCAACCTTAGTTCTCAGACAATTATAAATTTACATAATAAAGGATTGAAAATTTTAAGAAACAAGATAAAAAAAGTTTGACAACTGGCCAGAATAGATTAATAATAAGCGCGTATGTCTAATACCGACAGCAATAACGAACGTAATAATAACTGGAAAGAGCGTGAACTTGGCGCTCACTGGATTCAACAAAGTTCTTCTGGAAAGAAGTACATAACTGGGTATTTCACCTACAAAGGGGAGAGGGTCGACTTCATTGGGTTTCCTAATGACAACGATAACCCTAAATCTCCTGCCGTGAACTACTATAAGTCCGAGCCAAAAGAGCAAAAGAAAGGTGCTCCACAACAAGCTCAGACTCAGGAGAAGAAGCAAGATGCTGTTTCTACTCCCGCCGAAGAAGAAGTTATTTTTTAATGACGGACTTTTCGTTAAATCTTCCTGTCAATTCTGTTAGTTTTGGTCAGGTTTCTGTAGCTCTCTTGCGTGAATTCTACGCAAGGGGGCTACAGCCTTGTTTATTTCCTATCAGCGACCAATTTGACCTAGCTTGCCAAGACGACATTTCCGAAGATTTTAAAAATTGGCTAACTTCCTGCGTAAATAAAAGATGGGAGCACCACTCTAGGTCTAATCCAATATTTAAACTTTGGCATTTAAATGGCAGCTTAGAGTCTTTTAGCGAAAAGCAAATTCTTTATACGTTTCATGAGCTAGACGAACTGACTAATACTGAAAAAAATATCGCCAAGAATAATAGGCTTTTAGTTTCTTCTGATTTTACCAAAAGCGTTTTTGAGTCTAGCTCCATAGAAAACGTTGACGCTTTGCCTTTAGGTTTTGACTCTCATAATTTTAGGGTTAAGAAACAGGGGTACCTTAAAGGCAGAATAGTATTTAATCTTTCTGGAAAATTAGAAAAAAGAAAAAACCATAAAGAAGTAATCCAGTCTTGGATAAAAAAATATGGCAATAACAAAGAGTACGTTCTTCAATGCGCTATTTCTAATCCATTTTTAAAGAGCGAAGATTTTTCTAGAGCTATAAATGAAATTTTAGAGGGTAAAAGTTACTTTAACGTTAACTTTCTTGGGTCTATGCAAAAAAATAGCCTATATAACGACTATTTAAATTCTTGCAATATTGTTCTAGGGATGTCTGGCGGAGAAGGCTGGGGTCTTCCGGAGTTTCAGTCTGTGGCACTTGGAAAGCATGCAGTTATGCTTAATGCTTCCGGCTATAGAGAGTGGGCTAGCAAAGAAAATTCTGTGCTGGTCCAGCCAAATGGAAAAAAAGATTCTTATGATGGAGTATTCTTTCATAAGGGAGGTCTTTTTAATCAAGGCTCGTTATTTACTTTTGATGAAGATGAGTTTATTGACGCTTGTGAAAAAGCTGTTGATAACTTTAAATCTAATGAGGTAAATGAAAACGGGCTTAAGCTTCAAGAGGATTTTACTTACAAAAAGACTGTTGATAAGATAATTAAAGTTATAGAAGAGGTTTAAAATGCCAGAGTATATTTACGAACATCCGGAAACTAAAGAGCAGATTACTGTCTGGCAAAGCGTCCACGAAGCTCACGAGTACGAAGTTGATGGTGTTGCTTATGATAGGATTTATACCATTCCTAATGCGTCAATAGATACTAAAATTAACGCTGGTTCTGAATCTGACTTTATTAAAAAAACAAAAGCTAAAACTTATGGAGAACTTTGGGATCATTCTGCTGAAATGTCCGCTAAAAGAGCAGGTCAACACGGCGGTAAAGATCCAGTCAAGCAAGAGTTCTTTGAAAAAAATTCCTCAAAAAGGGGCGGCAAGAAACATATAGATGACCGGTAAAATATTATTTGCAATGCCTAAGTCAGCAGGAGATGTACTTTGCAGTACGTCTCTTTTGCGTTCTATAAAAGAACTTTACCCAGAATGTATTCTTCATTTTGCGACAGAGAAATCTTTCTTTCCTATTCTTAAAAATAATCCTTATATAGATGAGGTTATAGAATATCAAGAATGTATGAGAAATATATTTCACTTAGAGGGAGCTGGCGACCATAAAGGAGAATACGAAATAGCTTATTTGCCGTTCCTTAATTCTCAAGCTATAATGACCTATCAGCATAATACGCATAGTAAAATAGCTTACTCAATAAAATATTAAAAGTTATGCACTTTCTTGAATGTTATGCTTTGAATTGCGGCTTGAAAATAGATAAGCCTTTTATTGAAATTGAAGAGTGCGAAATACCTACTGGTAATTATGTTACTTTCCATGGGACTCATCCTTTTCAATCTAAGTCTTATAGTAATTGGCAAAATGTAATCGACTCAGTTTTGTCTGAGTTGCCCAACTTGACAATAGTTCAAATTGGAAACGAGCCAGATGCTAAAGCTTATAGTAACGTTGAAAATTATTTACATAAAACAAATTTTAATCAGTCTGCTTATGTAGTAAAAAAATCTTTATTGCATTTCGGGATAGATAGTTTTCCTGCTCATTTAGCTTCTTGTTTCGATGTTCCAAGTGTTCTTTTATATTCTCATACTTACAAAGAGCAGTGTTATCCTTTCTTTACAAATCCAAATAAAATGAGACTAATTCAGGCTCCTCTTAATACCGTTAGGCCATCCTACAACAGTAAAGAAGAAGCGCCTTGCATTGACAATATTCGCCCTTTAGAAGTTTCACAAAACATAATAGACCTTTTAAATGAAGTCTCTGATAGTATATAATGGCTGCGGTATAAAAAGGGATAATACTGAAATTTATCCTAGGTATATACAAAGACTAATTGACCAGAGTTATACAGACGACGTTAAACTAGTAGTTTCTTTTTGTAAGCCTAGGAGTCGAACTATACCATATCTTAAATCTCTCTTTCCAGATTTAGACTATATTCAAATAGATGATGGGATTCCAGTAAACGTAACTTTCAATAATGCTATATTAAAGTCAGTTGAAAAATATGGCAAATTTGACAACTATACATTTTTTACTGCTGATACTCTTCTCATGCAAGAGAATTCAATGCAGACGTTGTTTGACTCTATTAATAATAATTCCCATTACGGCATGCTCTCTGCGCAAGCGGATATAGATAGTTGTTATGCTTATGGTTTGAAACTTGGAGGAGGGAGGTTCGGGATTGATGATGAGAACGCGAGGAAAGAAATGTTTAAAGACGGCAAAGACTATATTGTGCCTGTTGGCAGGGCTTGTGCCGCTCATGTTCAAGTATATTCCTCTAAAATATTCGATTTCTATGGTAAATGTTGTCCAGATATTTTTGCTGGATATTGCACTGAGTCTACCTTCACATTTGTCAACGCTGCCTTGAAGTTGAATTGGGTTATTTCAAAAGACGTGCTCACTCATCACGATGCTGGAATGGATGGCCCAAGCTGTGCAACAGATCCAGAGAAACACAAGCAGGAAAATCCAGCAACGGGTGCTTACGATCATGCTTTTGCCATGCCCTCACTATTAGAGATATTTACTAATGAGACAGCTAGAAAGCTTGGCTTAGGATACGAAGAGTGCCAAGAAATAGTTATGCATGACCCAAGTCAGTTTGAAAATAACGTATGCATAAATGAAGAATTAAAATATTACATAAAAGATAATTTATATTTATCTAAAGACAAGTTCGACTACGATACTATTAACGGCTACTACGTATAATGAAAAATATATTAGCGGTTTACAACACTTGCGGAATTTCCGGCAGAGAAAATTTAGAAGATTATATTAGTTCTATAGAGCTTATATTAGATCAAGATTTTGACAGTTTTGATCTAATTGTATCTAGCTGCTTAAATGAAAAAGCAACTATAGATTCTTTATTAGATAAATTCTCCGGCAAAATTTTTGTAAACTTTGTTAAAGAGTGCCATCCAGTAAATGTAACTTTTAATCATGCTGTAAAAAAATACGTAGACAAGTTTGGCCCTTGCAAAGGCTATTTGTATGTAGACTCAGGCACTAGTTTTCCTCAAAAAAGCCTATTTAAAGATTTAAATTCTTATTTAGAGACTGGCAAATATGGAATGATCACTCCCCAACCAGAGAATGATACTGAATATTTTAATGGCTTAGGGGTAGGAAGACATGATAAAGATGACGATTATGCAAGGGAAATACTTTTTAAAGAAGGTGATTATATTATACCTTTAGGTAAAGGCATGGGAACTCACACTAATTTAATTAGTGAAGACCTAAGAAGCTTTTACGGTAATGTGTATCCTGACATTTTTGCAAGTCACTGCACTGAATCTACTTTTTCGTTTTTGAATGCTGCTTTAAAAAAGAATTGGATTCTTTTGAAAGATTACATACTTCCGCATAAGATAAGCTTAGACGGTCAAAGCAGTGGTTTTAGTCCGGGCTTGTGGCAGGCCACAGGAAGGCCGACATACGATCATCCTTATATTATAGACTCTATACTTAAAAGGCTGGTAACAGAGGAATCGAAGGCATGTGGCTTTGGATACGAAGAATGCAGAGGAATAATGAGACATGATTCGAGCCAGTATGATGAAAACTATCATTCTACAAACGAGGACTTGAAAGAATTTTTAAAAAATAACTTATTTTTAAAGAAAGAAGAATTAGATTATGAAGAAATTGAACACGAATTTTTTTATTGATTTAGAAAAGGTTGACCCCAACTTTGATTTTTGTTCAGATAAAGTTTCTGGAATAGCTCAAATTGCAGTAGAAAAGAAAGTCAATGAAACCAGAAACTGCCCCAAGCAAGAGCAGTGGGAAGACTATTGGTCCGAAATAAAATCTAATAAAAACAAAACTCCTACATTCTTTAACAAAAAGGATAATAATTTAGATAAAAAAGAAGTTTTTAGATATCAAGGTAAGTTTATAGAGTCTTCAAATGAGTCACTAGCTTCTGATTGCGCTCATGAAATTATTAAAAATGTTTTAGATTATATTAATATAGATTTTTCTTCCGTTGTAGAATTAGGTTGCGGGAATGGGCATAATTTAGATTATATAAAATCTTTAAACAAGTTTGACTCTATCAATGGATGTGACTTTTCTCCTTCTGCTGTATCAATTATTAAAGAAAAAGGTTTTGGCGGATTTGAATTTGACATGAAGAGGCCAAGCTTGTCTTATTTAAATGAAAACAAACTTAATAATAAAGACACCATATTCTTTACCTCCGGTTCAATGGAGCAGTTAGGAGCTCAATGGGACTCGCTGTTCACTTTCTTTTCTAACTCTAATGTAAATTATATATTCCACATAGAGCCAATTTTAGAACTATATTCTGACAGTCGACTGGAATCACTTGCTTCTTCTTTTCATCAAAAGAAAAA
>Ga0163180_10002238_pt1 | contig 10826 bp, 14 predicted proteins | sample AtlANTMetagenome_2_FD_109647 | JGI IMG/M metagenome (GOLD analysis project Ga0163180, IMG submission 109647) | Marine eukaryotic phytoplankton communities from the Atlantic Ocean - Atlantic ANT 4 Metagenome | ecosystem: Environmental > Aquatic > Marine > Oceanic | place: North Atlantic Ocean...
CCGCGGAAGTGGACGCAACAGCGACAAACAAAGACAACGGGGAGGGAAGACGATATACATGAAGAGGGGGACGATTTGGGGGGGGGGGAGCCCCCCCCCCCTCAAATTGCCTCAAATGTGTTTCTTAAAGCTATAAATACAAAATCACACAATCATTTATTAGTACATGCCTCTACTAAATACCCTTTTAGCTCTTTTAAGTACCTCGCCTGCACGTTGTGTTGTCTAGTCAGTTGGGGTGGCGGAAGGAAGAAATCAGGCTGCTCCTCCTCTGTCATGTTGACCCTTTGAAGTCCCGCGGCAAGGGCGGCGGCCGACCTGTCCATGCCCATGGTCATCGGGGACGTTTCGGCGGACACGAGAGGCGTGTTGGCGGGTGTTGGTGCTACCGACATGGGGCGTTGCGTGTGCTGCGTAAAAAGTTGTCGCCACATAAATATACTCAAAAGGTGACGTCCGTTTCGGCCTCGTGCTCTTCCGTCTCCAGAACGACTTCTGTGCGACAGGAGGGGCATCTTCGGGGCAGAGAGGCTAGCGCCTGCACGATGCAGTCGCGGTGGTACACGTGCCCACACGAGAGGAAGATGCGCCTGGAGCGGTAGCGTATGGGATCCATGCAAATGACGCACTCTAACCGCTCGGGAGATCGCGGTCGCACGTGCGCGAGTCGGGCGCGTCGGGCGCGGCTTCGAGTGACGGCCCCGGAGGGCGGGAAATTGCGGCGTCGCAGGCGTCGTAGTCTGTACCCCGTGCTTTGGCGCACGAGTATTTGAATCTCATGTGTAGTCAGGCGCGACTCCCTTGCAGGGTTGCCCCCGTTCTGAAAACTGCGGTGCAGTGCCAATTCCATGGCGTTGGTGTGGGGCATGACAATGCGCACCCTTGCAGCACCCTCCCTTTGGCTTGTTGCTGCGGCCGTCGGGCTGGCCGCGGGGCTGCTCTGAGATTGGGCGATCTGAACGCGACGTTGCGCGTCGCTTTGCGTGCTGTCGGTCTCGTTGTCCATGCTCTGCACCATGGCGCGCACGTCTTCGTCGGAGGGAGTTCTTTCTCTTCGAATGAGCTCCTCCACGGCAGAGGCGACGCGAGACGGAAGATCCTCGACGTCGGGAACTTGGAAAAATTCGTACTCTACCACCACGCCTTGTTCGGGTTGCTGCAAAAAATTCATGCGCCGGCACGACCATTTTCCTCATCGTAAAAACAAAAACAACTATATACAACGCGCGAGTTTTGACAGTGCAACAAAAAGAGGCGCCATGTCTGTTCCAAACAGCCAAGACAGTTTGGGGAGTGATGGTTGGTACCCCCCTTCGTTTGACTCATATTCACATATTGATCCCACACCATTGTACTCGTCCTCCTCGTCCTCTTCGTCCTCTTCGTCCTCTTCGTCCTCTTCGTCCTCTTCGTCCTCTTCGTCCTCCTTGTCCTCTCTCTCCTCCGCTGTAGAGTGGTTTAAAAGGCAAAACAAAAGTGCAGACCATGCTGACGCCAAAAGGAGAATTGAAAACCGCGAGCAACTTTTTGAAGACATTCTGAAATACATGAAACTGCGTGTGCGAACCGCAGAGGGTCCGTGGGAAGACTTGCCGGCCGACAACGAGGCGTGGCAAAACTTGCACAAATACGACAAAGATGGTGAACTAGACGAAACGTTTGACCACGTGACAAAAAAGGAGTTGAGCGAAGTGTTTTTGACAAGAAAAGGAGGAAAAATGATTGTCACGAAACAGGTAACACGCCCTCACTTTTGGGAGTGCCCACGCGGGCAGGCGTCGTTGGAAATTGCAAAAAATAGATTGCTTTTGGGATTGACTTTGCTTCGCAACAAACAAAATGTATCTATTGAGCTGCCCCAAATTATTTCAAAGAACACCAAATACAACTTAGGGAAAAGTCCGAATTGTGCGTCCCTTTGCGGGGATTACGTGTACTTGTACTCAAAGTCAAGCGACGAGGTCCAGAAGTCGAAGAGGGAGCCGTATCTTAACATTTTGAATACGAAAGGGTTCGCGTGTGAAAAATGTCTGTATTTCGTGCGTGGCATTAATGCAAAACAACCGCACAAAAACGACGAGTTGTGCACAAAAGCTAAGGGGGAACGACAAAAATTGAAGAAACTCGCCGTACCAACACTGGACGCTGACATGCCCGACCCTGAAATATTGCGTGACTTTTCAAAAACACCTGCAAAAGCGGAGAGAGCATTTACAAACTTTTGGGAATTGTTGTCGGAGGAGAGACAAGAGGAATACAAGGACGAATTGGAGGAGTTCGAGGAGGAGTCCGAGGAGTCCGAAGAGGAGTCCGAGGACGAGTCCGAGGAGGAGTCCGAGGAGGACGAGGACGACCCCGAAAAAACACTGCGGAAAAAACGCAAAGCGTACAACAACGCTCAATTAAAAGAAGCCAAGGAAGCTGGACACCCGCTGAGGTGGAGGCACAAAGTGTTGAAGAGCCTGTTCGAGGACGACAAACCGACATTTCCGATAAAAGGGAATGAGTGGGTCTACGCCGCAAAGAGTGAAAAACACGGCGTCGGGCTGTTTGCCAAAAAAGCGATTCCTGAAAATACTCTCATTAAAGTATTCGATGACTGGAAAAAATTCGGAAAGCCTATCAAGTTTATGCGCTATGGAAAACGCCACGATGTCACAGGAACTAAACGCATACACCTCGGCGATACAAACCAATTAGTAGATGCCGGGAGAGACATACAACACGAAATTAACGAGCGTCTCGAAGAATCGTACGAGACCATCAAAAAGTACTGGGGTAGATTGCAATGGAAAGATGAGGCAACAAAGAGCCTGTGCGCTCTTCCAAACAATGACGGAGAGTTCGGGGTGCACCCTTACGTGATGCACCCCCTCAACGAGACTCTAGAAGGCAGGAACGACGGCAACGTGTTTCTGCAGGTCCTGAAAAGCAACCAATCTTACTGGCAGAATGTGCCGTTGTTCGACCCAGTGAATACGTGCTGGGGTTTTATCAACTACTCACCTGACTCTGCCAACGTAGAGCTTGCGAGCGAGGAAGCAAAAAGCGGGTCTCTTATTAAGTTCAACAAAAAGGGTGGTGTTATCAGAGCCATAAAAGGCATCGCAAAGGGCGAGGAACTTTTGTGGGACTACGGGGGAAAGGGTGAAATAGAGCCGAAATTTAGAGTTATTATCGAAGAACAGCAGAACCTTCACCTGCACGGGGGGAAAGCCCTACAGGACCCCGTGTTGGTGGTAAAAATGTTGGCCGGGGATATTCCCCAAAGCGGGGTGGAGGTGCTGAAACCTGTCGCCGTGCAGTTACTCAACCCCGAGCTGGACGAGAAAAACGCGATGTTTCGGTTGCACACGTCGTTCGACGCGAAATTCGAGGGCGACAGACGTTTGAAATTTGACAGCGAGGTCGGAGAAAAGGTCCGAGACCTAACGCCACGTGGTCTCATCGCGTTTTTGGCGGAAGTTTGTCTTTGCGCGACGTACGAACTCAGAGAGCAGAGTGCGAACAGCAGCAGCTCGGTTACGGACTATAGACTGGCGGAAGCAAGGGGCGAAATGTTGTCGCAACACTTCAAATCCTTTGGAAAAGATCGGGATTTGGCCGTTCGCTATTGCAAGGACGTTTTGCGGCGGTTTGGTGTGGAGGAGAGCGCCATGGTGAATGCAGAAAGCGCCGCACAAAAAGTAGTGGACACGGACGACTTTTGGTTGGTGCCTAAATTTTACACAAAATACGACGAGGACGACTGCATTAAAAGTGTGGTCGCAAAAATGTGCTTCTGCAGTGCGCCTGGCGCGCAAAGAGACGTCCCGGATTGGTGCGTGGTCGTCTTCGAAGCCAAGCGTCAAAGGGTTTTCAGGTGAAATTCTGTCCTATAAATGAACAATGGTACATTTGAATGAGAAAAAAATGTCGAAAAAAAAATTGTTGCTTCACGGCGTAATGTCAGAACTCCCTCAAAAATCCGACCAAACGTCTCCACCCGAGTCACCGCAGGGTGGATCTTGCCGCATCTGCATGGACGCACCGCCCGACGAGGAGTTGCTGAGCAACGTGTGCGGTTGCAAGACCGCCAGAGTACACCACAAATGTCTTCAGTCTTGGGTGTCCCGCACGTCAAAGCTGACGTGCGAAATTTGCCAGCAGCCCTACACGGTGGCGCTGGAGCTGCCGCAAAGCAGCGTGCGTCGGCATAACATACCGCGCTCAAAGTACGGGTACGCCTCCGTGCCCATGCTCATCGGGTTTTTGTACGGTCACACCTACTTGTCTCTGGCAAAGAGTCAGATGTTGGGTCTAGAAATAGCCTTTTTCGGCAACTTGGCGCTCCTCTTCGCGTGGGGTCTTTTCGTGGCGTTCCCCGGGTGTTATGTGCTGGACAGGAAATCGGCAAAGATAGACGCCGTGGTGCTTTGTTTGTCGTACCTCAGCTTCCTCATGGCGTGGCTGGTGCAGCGTTTCGTTCTGATGGAAACCATGCCCTCCTCGCGCGTAGACGCGCTGACGCTCCCCGCGCACTTCATGAACGCGGGGCTTCTCAGCGGGTGCATCCTCGTACGAATGGTGTGCGCGGCGCACTCTTCTCCAGCGCGGGAGCCCAGACAAGAAATTGTGTGATGTGCTATAAACTAGACCGCCGGGTCGTCATAGACGCACCACCCCACCATGTCCTCCGAAAAAAACAACACGGCGAAGACGGACGTGGAGTCGCTCGAAGCGTACAGCGGGTACGAGCACGATTTGAAAAAGACGCGGAACTACGCGGAGATGGTGAGCGTGCGCGCGCTCACCACGCGAATTTATTGGCAGTGCGTGTTCATTTTCTGCATCATCGGCATCACCCTCGCCGTCATCATCTTCCGCGACCCGTACAGCTACACTTCGCCGGTGGCGTCCCACGTGCTGAGTTTCGGCGGCGCCATCGTGTACGTCCTGCTTCTGGGAGCGCTCCTCACGTGCTCGCAGGACGCAAGCACGCGTTTGGTACTTATCATCACCGTCAGCATATTCATGGGGCTCTGCATCGGATTTCTCATGAGCCTCAACATCACGCTGCAGACCGCCGGAACCGCCGGAGAGGCGCGGCCGAGCGTTGAAGATGTCACACTATAACCACGGCGATGCGGGGTCTTGTGCATCGCACTCGACATGTCCAAGTCAAAACCTTACAGAGACGCGGAGGCCGCGGGGGAGTCCGACATCTCCGACGACGACGCCGCCGTCGTGCCGACAAGATCCTCGAGGGCGCAGCGGGCGCGGAGCGCGTTGACCAAGGAAACTTCCTTCCGCGTCCAATGCTGGAGGTACCTGCTGTTTGGCATCACCTGCTGTCTGGCGGTCGCGCTCTGCATCAACCTCTGGGCGTCGTACGGAGACTTTCTCGAGGACTCCATCTGGCCGCCAAGGGTGAGCAGCGCCGGGACCTCGTGCGGCGACGGCACCGTGAAGAACGCCTACCAGATGTCCTTCGACGCCTACGAGGTCGTGCACAACGACACGACGGCGGGGTGGATGCGCCTCAACGCGACCAAACCGCCGTCCAACGTCCTGTGGGCGTACGACGCAGGGCTCGCAGAGGAAGAAGAGGAAAAAACACAGCAACCGCAGGAACCGCGCAGCCTCGCGCTGCTCGACGCGCGCTGGGACGGCGACGACCAACTTCTTGTATGGCTGCCCAGCAAAACCCACTGCGCCACGGTCATGATATTCAGCACATAACTACCAGTGTATTTCAGAGGGTATATATGTGTGCAGCGCTGTTGCTGTGCAACATCCAACCATGGGTGCAGACGTTACAAAATTTAAGACAGGCAATTACTACACAGTGTATGAAATTGCGAGAGACCAAGCGGCGGGAGACTTTTGGGGCGCAAAAGTTACATTTTACAAAGACTTTAAAAGACTGAAGTTTGCACTGGTGCACAAAGAAGAAGAGGGGGTACTCGACTACGGACGACCGGTCGAATTTGTGGGAAACGTTCAAACTGTTACATTCAGACACCAATATAGGTGGTACACTCTCAAGGCCGACAAAGTTGTAAATGACCCAGCAGTGATAGACGAGATAGAGGCTGAACTGCTGGGCGACGTTACATTCGTGAAAAAACGCGGCATAGATGAACGATGGAAGAATGCCGAAATCATTGACGTTGATGATATTGATGACGTTGATCGGCCGGCAAAAAAGATAAAAAGACAATTTATTACAGACCTTTTCAAAGAATTAAGATTTTAAAATTGAACCCACGTTGCGTCTACTCTATTGTACAGTTTCTGCGGTTCCTCCTCCTTCGGCTTCTTTCCGGCGGCCTTTTGCTCCCTCCTCTTCTCCATCGCGGCCTTCCCGGCAGCCCCCACTACGGACGCGGCGTTGCCAGCGGCTTTTGCGGCGGCGCTCGCCCCCCTTTTCACGGCAGACGCGGCTTGGCCGGCTTTCTTTTTGAACGCGTCCCACATCTTACCGGTTTCTGCAAAGTCAACATCGTAGTCGGTTCTGGCAACACGGCCGGCGTGATCGGGTGAAATGAGCGACATCTCGGCGGAATCGACGAAAGTCTCAGAAGCGCATATATACTGTGCATTTTTTTGTCAAATCGCCACGTTTGCCCCGCGGTTGGGGTACATGCCTGATGTTTTGTTGTACCACCCCCGGTAATGGCGGACGCCGGCGAGAGGGGCGCTCCAAGTGGTCGTAAAGTGGCTGCGCAAGTGCTCCGAGAGCGCATCCCATTTTTTCCTGCAAAAATAGAAATAGAAGTGCAAAAAACTTTTGTAAAAGTGCATCACCGATGGTTCGCCATGTTGCCCCACCGGCATCCCGTGCTGGTTCAACAATTTGCAGATCTCGGCGTCTTCGTTGTCGGTAAACGACGTTTCCGACCCCCAACCATGTTTTTGGGCGGATCCCAGACAACGCAAACACTGCGCGATGTACGGGTACCCCGCATTTTGCCTGCACCCTTTTCTCAGCACGTGAAACTGTCCGCCGCAATTCCGGCAGCCCGGTCGCCCTTCCACCCAACCAGCCTGGTGAGCTTCCTTGTCAGCCTTCATGCGGCTCCACGCTTGGTTTCTCAAACGTTTCTCCGCCGCGCCAACGCTCTCCCATCCGACGGACTCGGGTTTCTTGAGCGCCGCAGCACCAGAACTCTGCGAGGCGGACGACCAGAACGCGCTCCACTGGGTCTTGCTCATCCTCCCAGCTCCCAAGGGTCCAAAGGCTCCAAAGGGTGCGAAAATACCAACATTTGAGCCAAATGTGTTCCCTAAAACACCAGAACCCTCCCTAAAACATGGCTTCCTTGTCCTCGTCGTCCTCCGCCGCGTCCTCGTCGTCCTCCACCACGTCCCTGCTCAACGAGTACGGCGACAAGCCGCTCGTGGTCCCCGGCGACTGGCCGGGCATGTCCGAATTCGACCGCCGCAAACACGCCCTGACCAACGAGTGGACGACGGGCGACTGGCTCCAAGCCGAATCTCTGCTGGGACCAGACGCCCGGAAAAAAGCCAAAGCGTTGTGCGATCGGATTGAGAGCTCCAAGAAAGACGAGCGACGGGAAGCACCGGACGCGAACGCAAAAGATGTGCCAAACACCAAGCGCCGCGTTCTGAGTTTTGATTTGGGCGAGCGAAACCTGGCGTACACCGTCTGGGACCCGGACCGCGGGTTCGTCGAGTTCACCCTGCGAGACATCTCCGGGTGGACCAAACGCAACCGGAAAAACAAAAAGGTCAAAGCCGACCCCGTGGACGTCGTGAAGCGACTCGAAAAAGAGGGTGTGCTGAACAAGGCCGGCACGATTCTGGTCGAAAGGCAGATGAAATCGCGGTTCAAATGCATGCAAGTCGCCCTGCAGACACTCCGGTACGAAAACTGCGTCGTCGTCGCGCCGCAGAGCGTTAAGAAACACTTTGCGAGCGGAAGCGGAGGCGGCGCCGGCGCGCACTACAAAAACAAAAAGAAAGCCGTCCAACTGGCCAAAACCCTGCTCGCGCCCAGAGAAAGGTCTTTAATGCTCGCCCACCGGAAACTCGACGATCTGGCCGACTGCGTGCTGCAGACGGTGTGGTGGGTGCGCCAAGACAGCGACCCCGACTACAGAGCAGCGAAAAACGAACTATAACCGCGGCGCGCCGCGTTTTCAAAAGGCCCGACGATGCAGTTTGCGGCCGACGACCACGTGGAGCTGCTGCGGGCGATGTCCGAAGTCAACAACGCCGCCGCCACGACCGGCTGCGCGCGTGCACCCGAACTCGCCTTTCTCCCGAACTTAATGCCCACCTACGTCACGGAGCACGAGGGAGGAAACGTGCACATGTTTTCTTTGGTGCACCAGGTTCCCGACATACAGCAAGGATGGCGTCTCCTTCTTCGAGGGCTGGATCTGAAGCCCTTGCTCTGCGATAGAACCACTATTCAGATTCTGGAGTTGCTGTCCGACGGCGTGGACTGGAAACACCTCCCCGGATCGCAGAAAAGGGGTAGTCTTGGCGTGTTTTTCCACGTGCCCGACCCAACGACGGTGCTGCGCATCAAGAACCTGACCGCCAGCAACGACCCCGACGGCATCGCGGCGTCCCTCGACAACCTCACTTTGGCCGCCTCCGCCGAGGACGACAGGGATCAGGAGGAGGAGGAGGAGGAGGAACCGCAGGAACCGCAGGAACCGCAGGAGGACGACGCAATCGACATCGAAGTGCTGGTCGAGCAAAGCATCGAGTAGATTTTTTATCGTATATCAGTAACACACACAAGATCCATGAAACAATGCTTTTTTTGTTTTTCTTACTGTTTCCCTGCGCCAACGCGCAGCTCGACTTGTACTATAAGAACTACGGGGCGGCGCTCCAAGGCGAACAAGGATGCGCGTCGCAAGGAGGAGCAGAACCGATTTGTTTGGATTTTGACGACGACGGGCAACCCGTGTACACTCCCGACTGCCCGGAGGGTCGGTCGTTCTTTCCGCTCAGCTCGGAGTCGCAGTGCCGGCTGTACTTCACCCACCTCACAAACGCCTGGGAAGAATACTATGGTGAGTACACCGACGCGACGTTTGAATTTTCGTTCAAAGTCGCGTCCGACGCTGCACCCGGAAGACCGCGCTGCGATCTAGTTGGTTCCAATACAATAGGCATTACTGAAAACGGTGAAGACGAGGAGCAACTCCCCCTTCATATTGTCGGAATGTTCCGACCCGGAAACCCTCTGCGAGACGCGGACACCTGCAACAAACCCGACGAGTTTTTAGACGTGTGCACGTGCACCGCGTTCGACGCCGACGCCGCTTCCGCCGAGCTTGGCGAGCTTGGCGAGCTCCCCGCGACCGGAGTCACTGGAACCGGCGCCGCGCGAGCACCGTGGGCTGCGGCGGCTCTTGCGAGCCTGGTCGCATCGTTCGCATCGTTCGCATCGTTCGTATGAGCGCGTCACGGGGGAATCGGCGGCGCGCAAGGCGTCAACCAGCACTCGGCCACGGGGTACCCCGGTTGAAACCACTGGGAGACCCACTGGGAAGCCCACACGTAGTGCGGGCGTCTCGCGGGGGGTCTGGGCGAGTCGAACGCGCCGGTGGCGCAGCGGCAGTGCCACAGCGGAGCGTGCCCGCAGTCGGCGCACAAGTGCACCCACCCTCTGCAACTCTTTGGACCTTTTCGGTACAACGTGCAACCGCAACCGCGAAACTCGCACTCCCCGCGACTCGACATTTGTCCTTACAAAAGTACACACGCGACATTTATATATGAGAAAAGATTTGTGTTTTTTTTATAATGTATACCCGTTCTAACGTCCCCACGACTTGCAGCTGCCCGTTCCCTGCTCGTAGAGCTCGCGCATGGCCGCGTAGTTGCTCTTCAAAATGCGCTGCGCCTTTGCAGTGTCCAGCTCTTCAGTCCAGCCATCGCACGTATCCTTTGTCCAGCTCGTGAAGAGTGTGGTCATCTCCTCAATCTGCGCATTGATGTCATTGCGCAGCTTGAGGATAGCAGCGTCCACCCGCGCCGACTCTGCCGCGGTCGCTTCATCGGTAGTTGCAACATACTGTTCGAATGTTTCAACCTTCTCGTCAACGCCTTGGTTGAACGTGTCCTCTTTTGTGGCAACGGTGTTTGCAATTTCACTTCTCAGCGCCGCAAATTCATCCTCGACCAATTTAAACGTGGTGAGCTGCGTAGCGCTGTCAAGCAGATCGGATTTCAGCTGCGCCCGCGCGGTCGCGGCGGCGGCGATATCTTCATCGTTGGATTTGATTTCCTTTTGAATCTCTACCAAAGTGTCGTACTCCACGGCAACGTCCTTCACCAAAGCGTCAACGCGACCAAGAAGCTGACCGTCGGCGGTATCGTCGGCTTTCATGAGCTCCTGAATTTCGAGCAGAGTGTTGTAGTCGCCATGAACGTCCTTCATCAAAGTATCGACGCGACCAAGAAGCTGACCGTCGGCGATATCGTCGGCTTCAAGAAATCCCTGAATCTTTTTCAAAGAATTGTAGTCAGTTGTAACGGCGCCCTTCACAAGGTCCAGTTGGTCCTCGATCTTCCCGAGACTTTGGTGGTCCCCGTTGGCGTCTCCCTTGAGAAGATGGAAAAGCTCTGCAAGGCTGTCGTGTGTTTCACCGGCGTCCTTAAGAATGGCGTCCACTCTGTCCTTCTCGGTAATGATATCACCCTCGGCCGTGGTGAGACGAGTCACCGCGGCGTCTAGATCAGCCTGCGCGGCTTTCAGTGCCACGGCGTCCGCGTTGGTAATGATATCACCCTCGGCCGTGGTGAGACGAGTCACCGCGGCGTCCAGATCAGCCTGCGCGGCTTTCAGTGCCACGGCG
>Ga0163180_10002240_pt1 | contig 10822 bp, 7 predicted proteins | sample AtlANTMetagenome_2_FD_109647 | JGI IMG/M metagenome (GOLD analysis project Ga0163180, IMG submission 109647) | Marine eukaryotic phytoplankton communities from the Atlantic Ocean - Atlantic ANT 4 Metagenome | ecosystem: Environmental > Aquatic > Marine > Oceanic | place: North Atlantic Ocean...
AAATAGAGTTTGTTTTAGTAAAAATCTAAATGAGAATTTGTATACGCTTTACCTTGGGTACATGAGGAACCCGCCGTCTCTTCCCCCCTCCTCTCTTTCTCTTCCCCAGATCTTCAGAAAAATTCTTTCATTTTTCTACTCGTAGTGGTAATTCTCTGCGCGGAAGTCGCGAAGGAGAAGACATCCGAGGAATAGAGTATTAACGCGTCTCATCGCACAACTAATTAAGTAACCGTTAACGTCACGTTCTGAAGCGTTTCACGTTCGCGTTTGCGTTTAAGACAGAAAATACGCAAAATCAAAATTGAACCCGAAGAGGAATAACAAAATGAGCAAAGTTCCGCCCATCCAACAGCTTCCGAGCGACGTCGTCGAAAACAACGATTGGCTCTCGAAAGCTTTTCCGATCGAAGGAGAAGATAATGGAGCGTTATCTTCCTTCGATTTAGCGGATATATTTCCACAACCAGTAGAAACCATCCCGAATACGAATCCAAATATTTTAGTATTAGATCCTCCCTCTGTCCAAACGACGACGACGAAGACAACGTTGGGGAAGCACGCGTTGCCTTCCGAAGTAGCAGCGGCCACTACCAAAGCCGAAACAACAACAGCTGCAACTACTGTAACGAATGATAGACCGGCGAAGAAGGTGAAGAAATCTGTGAGAGAAAAAGCGAGAAGAGATGCTTTGAACGATCGGTTCGAGGACTTGTCCAAGTGCTTGCAGGAAAACCCAGATGATGAATTGAAGACGGATAAGTCGTCCATAGTCATCGCGGCAAGAGCATGTATTTTGGGATTGAGAGAACAATTAGAAAAATTAAACGCGTGCTTAGCCGCTGAAAGAAGTGAGTGGGCCAAGACGAAGCAAGAACTGATTGCAGAGAAGATTTTGGTTGAGCAAAAGTTGCAAAACTTTATGGCCAAGATGCCCTTCGCGACTGCTATCCCAAGCGCCGGCGGGTCGAAACACACCGCCAACGCTGGTGTCGCCGGGACTGTTATAGCGGAAGAAACCGATGGAGATACGCCACTCGCACCAATCTTAGTCGTTAGCACGACTACAGCTGAAGAGGATGCCAAATGGCGAGCTCCCCTCGCATAATATGAAGGAAAAATCATAGCTACATACTAGGTACATCACATACTAGGAATTCAACATATTGCTACTACTAAAATATTGCTATGTTAATCCAAAGACTTGTCTGTAATCCCGTCCGGGTTTACAAACAATGAAGTCAGCCAGGTCGTCGTCGTCATTGCCCGAATCGTCCCCTTCATGTTCTCGAACAGCCTCTAAATACGGGTTATTGAAACGATTTCGACGCTTTCTCGAACGCTTCTTTCGCATTACTTTCTTCCTCTTTTGTTGCTGACTCTCGTCGTTGGCGTTGTCGTTAGCTTTGTTTTTCTTACGCCCTCCTTCTACCTCTTCATCCCCAATATCTCCAGATTCTTTTCCGTCAAGAACATTGCTCGCATCGTTCTGCTGTTGTTGCGCATCTTTCGCTTGCGTGGTCGTTGTGTAAATGGAAAGACCGTACTTCCTCTTTCTCTCGTTTCGGTTTTTATCTATACCTTCTTCTGTACCTTCAACAGCAGTTGTTTGTTGGTCCGCTACAGGTGTATTTTTATGGGCTTTCAACGCGTAGAGAAGAGCTATGAGACTGCGATCGAGGAGTTTCATTTTCTTTAACGCTTTCAAGTTTGCATTTACAGCCGCGCACTGTGCCATGAACGCACGCCTAGTAAGCTCTAACGTTTCGATATTTTGAATCGGTATGGCTTCCATCACTTCTCCTTGAAAGAATTCTAAAATACCGCCTGTTGCATAGTGCAATCGAGCTCCAGATAAAACGATGGCCGATAAATCGCCTTTTTTCTTTTCCGAATTGGTCAAGAACAAGGCTGCCCTCTGGCAGCACTCCATGCAATACTTGGACGCCATGAAAAGTGATTCTACTAATAACGTGATGTCTCGTAAAAGTAACGACGATGCACTTTTATCATCGTCGTTGTCGTCTTCTTCTTTCAACCTTTTCCATTCATTGACAACCAAAGGTATGAAAATTTCGACTGTTTCTCCCAAAGCAGAAGCAGAGTCAACAACCGCATCCACGACCGATATTCTGTTATTTCTCTTGTTCGATGACGATGAGGAGGAAAGTTCACGCCAAGATGGCAACAGAGGTAATTCTGAGACGAGTGATTTGGCGAGTATTTTCACCGCTGAAATTTTCGTTTGGATGTCTTTGCTCGCAATGCTCGTGCTACTACCAATCATGGACAACATCTCCGAAACTGTCAGAATACACTCAGCTGATCCAAATTCGAGCTTTTCAAACTTTATCATCATCGAAGTCATTGAAGAAACCGAACGGTGTTCAATGTCATCCATATGTCTGGTTAAAATCTGGTCGTTCAAAATCACCCCGCTCCGTACTATTTGGTGAAGCCACAAATCCGAGGACTCTCGCATGGCCAAAGGCAATAGGAACTCCATCAAGCAGACGATTTCAGGCACGAGAGTAGTCCATATTTTATCCAGACCCCACTCCTCGTTCAATTGATGGAGCTCGTAACGCTTCATTTGGTGATACATGCCATACGATAACGTCGCAACTAGGCTTCCAATTGGGTACATCTTCCCAGCTACTTCAATCATTTGCAGCTTTTTCTGTTCGGTTTTCCCAACGTTGTATCTATCGCGAGGATCGCGTTGCGAGAGAAAAACAGTCTGCACAGCCTCGCGAGCACCTTGGGCGAGGATGTGCGCGTCAATAGAATCCGTAATGAATGACGAAAGACAATTCATCTTCAAGGCGCTCGTATCACACGCGGTGGCGGTATTGAAAGAAGCCTCCAGTGAAGCGAGCAGAAGTTTGAACGCCATGCGCACTTCATCGATGGCAGCATGAGCACTGTCGCAATCAACTTGATCTACGGTCCTGCCTTCGCGATTGAAGTCAAGACCGGGCCAATACTTCTGAAGAGATTGTATTGCGTGCTTCCCACATTTTGAAATTAAGGAGGATGAACTCAACGCCTCCGCATCGGTAGCAGGAGCAATTCTCTTCAGCGCCCCACAAAGCGTTTCAATTGCGTCAGTTTTAACGTCCTCCATTTCTAATTTGGCCGCTTTGTTCTCATCGAGAATAGCATCGATGATTTTCAAAGCGCTGCTTGTTTTAATGCTTCTCTCTGCGTCAACCAAACTTAAGACCGGCATCATCGATTCGTCTTCCTCGTCCAACTCGTTCGCGTTCGCGTAAATTTCTTTCATGAGACGCTTCGCTTCTTTCTTTCCTTCAAAGAAATTGGATTTGACAAATAATCTATTCATGGCAAATACAACACGCTTCGCAATGGGGTTCCCGAAATCTCGAGATGCTTTGAAACTCGATAACATCTGTAAAAGCATGGAGCGATTGGCATCTATTTCATCTTTCGTCAATTCGCACGAAGTCGATACGGCTTCCAACACGTTCAACCATGCCGTTTTGCTGATACTTTGCGCGTCGTCGTCGTCGTCGTCGTCGTCATCCTCGTCGTCGTACGTGTCGACGTTACTTTCTATCATTTTTGTGCACTCATCGTCAAGGATTTCGAGAATTTCTCTTCTGTATTCCGACCAAATCTGGAAAACTACTCGAAGAAGCGACGCCGATACTTCTTGAGAACCTGTTCGCTGCACACTTCTAATGCATTCGCTAACGAAGTATCGTCTCGACTTGTTGACCTCACTTTTGCTATTATTTTTGTCACTGTTATTGTTCGTTGCAAAAGTGTTCGTCACTAGTGCAACGAAATCTTCCTCTCTTAGACACCGAGCGTTTTTCTGGAACTGAGTCCAAGCCTCATCTCGGATTTCCTTCGAGACTTCTTCGGAAGCACAAATCCCAAATAAGATCACCGGCCAAATCTTATCGCGCTCGTCGTAGAACGAATCTCGAAACCCTTTCGGTCGTTTCAACAATAGTTTCGCAAGCACTGGCGAAAGTGCGAGTTGATCTCGAACGCATTTCGAAACAAACTCACACGCACTCATTTGACTATTACTGCTACTGCTCCTATTACTCGTTCGCTGTTGCCGAGCAGCCGCCTCGTCATCTCCTTCAGCTTCTTCTCCTCCTTCTTCTCTCTCTCTAACGGGCAACTCTTCTATTGCTAAAGCCGCTACAATGATAAACAACTTAAAGTACTGCTTACTCAATTCATTTTTGTTCCCTAACTGTGCCTTTGTCGCCATCTGTAACGCGAATCTGCAAATCGTTCGTGCCGCATTTACGGTGAAACCGTCGCTTCGTTCAGGTTGCTGCATCTTCTCCTTCTTCACTGTTACTACGCCTTTTGCTATTCGCATCAAAACAATCTTGTGTTCATCCTCGCTAAACTCTTCGTCTAAGAACGACTCTAATATCTTCTCTATTTGATCTAACGTCCAAAACTCTTGCCTCAACAGCGGATGCGAGGTTGCGTTTCGTAACTTTTTCATCTCGTGTTTCCTCGTCAAGTTGTTCTGTCCTTTCCTTCGTTCTAAAGATAAAAATGTTCTCAATACTTTCCTCCCGTTTTCGTTCAAGTTTTCTCCGTCTCCGTAGAGCAAATCTTCCTCGAAATTCACCATGGCCTCTCCTACGCCAGATGCGTTGTTGTTTTTAGTAAGATTTTTCATATTGTAATGATACATGGACTCTCCTTCCTCGTTCGTGTTGCCTTCATTCACATTCAAATCTCTCCCCGCGGCTTTCAAAGTTCTCTTCCCGAGCGCCTCGTGCGTCCCGTACAGTTTCATTTGCACGCACTTCCCGACAATCCACTCTCGATTTTTCGAACGACACTCTAAACCAGAAAGTTCCGTGTATTTCGTTCGAAGGTCTCGAAAAGCGAGCTTCCGAAACTCCTCGCCTTGCTCTCCGGTTTCCATCACGTTGAAATACGTCATGTTTCTTATTACTTTTCGCGGCGCCCGAGGGCGGAGGCGTTTGTTTTGAGGAAGGAGTTTTTTTAAAATTTCTCTTTCTTTTTTTTTGGTGGGGGGGTGCTGTTTTCGTCCTGTCCTCTTGTCCTCCTCAGCATTATTCATTTTCATTCCAAAAAATCATCCCGTTTTCACCGTCGTCCAAAACGACTTACGCACCACTGGAAGAAGAGTCGACACAAAGAGCGCGCGGCGCTGCGCTTGGCACACGCGGTCCGCGCGGAAGAAAAGGAAGCGAAACAGACGACATGTCGTTTCTTCGTCGCGCGGTCGCGAAGAGCGCGCGACACGCCGCGATGCGAGTACAAAAGACGACGACGACGACGACGGCACACATTGGAACAACAACAACAACGTCATCGAAAACAACAACCAGAAGACTTTTTACTTCTGCTTCGTCGTCGCCGTCGTCGTCGTTTGCGCCAAGAACGCACGGAGCGAAGAGGATGGCAGAAAATGTGATGGTTCACAAAAGATCTTTTAGGAGTGGTGGTGGTAATCCTTCCTCCTCGTTCAAAACGGGGATGTCGTCGTCGGGATACGTGTGGAACGCTCTGACTAAAATGCAGAAAACGATACTAGCGAGAACGACGGGAACAGCTACACCAACATCATACAGAACATTTTCATCGTCTTCACTAGCTGTTACCACGCGTCGATCGTCGTCGATTCCCAAACTTCGACAACAGCGAACGTTAGTTCGTCGGCGGCGACAGTATTCGACTGAAACGATTCATCAAAATCCTTTAGTGCTCGGCGGACCGAGAGCGGTGAAACAAGTCACGTATTGGCTCGTCGGCGGATGTGCATGGGTGTTTTCGATGGTTGTCATCGGAGGGATGACTCGATTGACTCGATCAGGACTTTCAATGACGGATTGGAAGTTTCAATACGAACATCCTCCGTTGACATTAGAAGATTGGGAACGAGAATTCGATAAGTACAAGCAGTCTCCAGAGTATCAAAAAACAAACATCGGGATGACGCTTGAGGAATACAAGTTCATTTACTGGATGGAGTACGGGCACCGAATGTGGGGGAGAGTTTTAGGAATTTATTTCGCGGCCCCCCTAGCATATTTTAGCTACAAAGGGTACATGACGAGCAAGTTGATGAAAAGACTAGGCGTATTTTTCGTTCTAGGCGCGACTCAAGGGATGATTGGGTGGTGGATGGTGAAGAGTGGATTGAAGCAAACAGAAGAACAAAAGTTCGAAGTGCCTCGTGTGAGTCCGTATCGGTTAGCCGCGCACTTAGCTGGAGCATTTACGATATACACTGGGATGGTGTGGACGACATTGAACGTCATGAATCCAGTCTCGCCTGCCCAGTTACCCACGGCCGCAGAGTCTTTAATTTCGGCAACGAAAAAGTTGCGCAAAGCTGCGCACCCGCTCGCCGGTTTAATTGGGTTGACGGCAATTTCTGGCGCATATGTCGCCGGGATGGACGCGGGGAGGGCATATAACACATTTCCGTTAATGAATGGTAAAATAGTTCCAGACGAGTATTTAAAGGATTGGGAATCGAAAGGATGGAGAAACTTTTTTGAAAATACTGCTGCGGTTCAGTTTAACCATCGAGTGTTAGCGTTGACTACGTTAGTGAGCGTTTCGGCAGTACACGCGATGTTTCGAGGAAACTCGGCTTTATCGTCTCAATCAAAATTCTATATAAACGCACTCATGGGAATAACGGTCGCACAAGTCGGATTAGGTATCACCGCATTGCTTTATCACGTTCCGGTTGAATTAGGAAGCGCACACCAGGCAAATGCATTGTTGCTCTTCACTGTAATTTTGAACTTGATGCATTCAGCTCGAAAACCAAAGAAGCTCGTATTCGTGAAAGATTTATGGGCACACAAACCAGCATAAATTAGCCTATCATAGTATTTGAATACATATATATAGTAGTACATAGTATCTAGCCGAGGTTCTTTCTCGAATTGTTATTATTTTCCCCTAATTCTCCACGCGCTTTTCTCCACTCTAACGATCCCGTAGTTCTCCCTGGTAAGTTTCGCTTTTCCTCCTCTCTGCTCACATCTAGTAACAATTCTCGTTCTTCTTCGTTTCGTTTTCTTAAGAGCTCTCGTCTCGCGGCGTCTAAGTTCGTTTGAAGCGTTTCTGAGCACCTCGCGATTGCTTTCGAAACAAATTCATCGTCGCGAACGATAGCGCGTCTCCTTTCTAGCATTTCGTCGTCCATTTTTTGATATCTTCTTGAGACGTCTGCGACGCTATCGACTGCAAATGCAACAACAAATGACAAACTCTTCCCCCATCCTTCGCTATATAATCTCGGTTCATCAAACGCTGCTTCACACGAGTCGCAATGGATCCATCTATTTTGTTCCTCGCTCCAAATTTCCGTCCAGACGTGGTCGGTCCAATCCAAAACGTATCTCGTTTCGTAATTCAACGCGCGACATATAAGCGAAAACACGTTCGCAAATTCGCCGCAACGCCCTCTTTTTGTTTCCAACAGTTTCACCGGATCGTTATATCTTGGGAAACGTGTTTGACAACTACACGCGGTGCATGAATATAATTCAACCCTGGAAGCGCCAAACTGTCGCTCTTCGTCGCTCGGGTGCCCCATACCAACACATTGCATATTTGGCGGGTTTGTTCTCACTGTTTTTCCTGCTGCCGCTTCTGGATGTATTTCTTTCGAGAAACAACACTTCGTGCTCGCACAGTTTGGTTTATCGCACCAACTAAAGAACTCGTGTTTGAACCATTTCAAAAGCTCGACGATGAACGCGTCTCTGAACGACAACCCCGCGCATTTCGGTTCTTTTCCTTCCGTCACTTTTCTTTCCAACTCCTCTACAGGGACGACCGATAAAGCCATCGCTTGTGCCAACTCATCTTCGTACTTTGTAATCGTTTCCATACCAGACTGTAATCTCGAGAGAAATTGATTTTGTTGTTGTTGTTGTTGTTGTTGTCCTGCTGTTTGTGCTGCCATCATCGTCCTTTTCATCAGTCTCTCCTCTTCCTCTTGAAGCTGACGCGCGAGGAGCTCGTCCGAGTCCATTTTTTTATTATTTAGTATTTCCTATTCACGGTGAGAGGAGAGCGTAGAGAGGAATGCGAATTCATTTCAACACCTCCTCGGTTACCCGCGAGAGTTTTGTATATCCTCCTCCTCCTCCTCCTTTTCTCGTCGGTCGAGTGCGTGCGAGGGTGCGAGCGTGAGCGATGAAAACAATAGAGAGAGAGAGAGAAAGAGAGAGAGAGAGAGTTTTCGTTTTGTGACTTTTTTTGCTCAAAAAAAAAAGTGGTCGAACGTCGAACATCGAAGCGCTTTTGTCTTTTTGAAATAATTCCTCTTCTTTTCTTCGCGCACGGCAGGGGCTCTCTCTTTCTCTCACTTTGTCGCGCTTGCTGTTGCATCCCACGTCGCACCACACCCTGACTGCGGAAAGGTTCATCTCAACGCAGAACATCACGCGCGCGCACAAATATGACGGAAGCGGGAGAGAAGCGACCGAGAGAGAACGAACAACAACAAGAGAAAAAGGAAGTAGAAGAACCTCCAGCGAAGAAACGAGCTGAAGAAGAAGAGAACGAAAAAGAGACGACGACAACAGCACCACCACCATCAACTGCGCCAGGAATCGGTTTCGGAGCTGGCTTTGGGAAATCCTTTGGCGGTTTCAGTGGTGGTTTCGGAGGTTTGAAAGCGCAAGTTACAAGTACGGGAGGGACTGGATTCGGAGCGTTTGGAAAGAAACCGGAGGCGGAAAAGAAAGAAGAGAATGACCACGACACGAATACTACTAGCGAGAAGAAAACGGAAGAGGGCGATGGTGAAGCACCTGCCACTACTGCACCCGTCTTCGGTGCCGTGTTTGGTGGGAGTAAAATAGCAAACGATACTAGCGAGAAGGAAACGGAGACAACTACCACATCTAACGGAGGAGAAGGAAGTAAAGAAGAAGAAGGAGAAGAAGGCGAGGACAATAAGAGAGAGTTCAAAGTTGCAAAAGAGATGAAAGAAATCGAGCAGCAAACTGGTGAAGAAGACGAAGATTTACTGTTCAAAACGGACGGCGCTTTGTACGAGTACGTAAGCAGCGAAGAGGATGGGAAAATGCCAGGATGGAGAGAACGAGGACGAGGTGAATTTAAAATCAACTCGACGAAGAAAAAAGATAACGTGAGAATGATAATGCGCACGAAAGGTAACTTTCGCTTGATTTTGAACGCTTCGATGTTCAAAGGCCAAAAGTTTGCAAAGATGGAAGGCGGGAAGGGCGTGACGTTTCCGTGTGTCAACGCCGCTTCGGAGAATGAAAAGATGACCACATATGCTTTAAAAATGAGAGTCGCACAAAGCTCTGCTGCGCAGCAAGTAGATGCGTTTCTCGAGGAAATCGCAAAAGCTCTTTTGATCGCCGGCGGGGAGGAGTCTAAGAAAGAAGATTAATGTTTAGTAATAAAAAGTGATACAAATTTACATAGTTTTCACTCATCACAAAATTGTACTATGTTTCTTTCTCCCTTGGGGTCTTTCTCTCTCTCTCTGTACTAATTATATCATGTTCGTGTCCCTCATCAAGACATCAAATGATTATGTTGTTAACCTTGCTTCTCCCATCCGCTCGGATCGTGCTTCTGCGGTTCGTGCTTCTGCGCCTCCCCACTTTCCGGATCTGGCCTTAATGGAAACTTTGGCACGTTTGCCATAGGTTTAAAAGGGTCAGCCTTCGAATCGTACAGGTGTTTCAAAGCAGCACCGAACAAAATGGCGCCAGCGACTAATAAAACGTCGTCCGCAAATGCAGCTGCTTGCCCAGTTCCAGTTCCTACGTGTTCAGACGCATCGTGAATTTCTCTCGACATTTTCATGTGTTCCTCGTCGTATTCGTCCCCGGTCGCGTAGCCTAATCGATTTTGTGCTTGCACCGCTTCAGGATATTCCGCAGATTTATCCATGTCTGGGACGTATCCATCATGAAAGTGCTCTGGCGGGATGATCGGCTTCAATTTATACCCTTGCATTTTCCCTTGCGCTTGCCTGTTCGCGACGACGAAATTCCACTGCTGGCACAAGTGCAACGCTCTCTGATCGACTCTGCCTTGCACTCGCGCTTTCGGTAACAAAGGCGCTCCGTCGTTTTCGTGCCCTTTCGGCACCGGCATGTCGCACATTTGCTGCGCTTGGCGGATGGAATAATAAATCGTGGACGGTAAATATTTCGGTTTATCCGGGTCGCCCCTTTTCGCTTCGGCGAGAAGTGGTCGGTCGTGTTGGAACACGCCGCTCACGAAGAGGACGACGATGGCTACAATCGTCTTCAACAATCGGTTTTGTGGTGACATCTTTTCTTATTTCTATTTTTGTGTAATCTCTCTCTCTCTGCGTGTCTTATATTAAAGCGCGCCCGCGTTTCTCTCTCTCTCTTTCTCTTTCTCTCTCTCTCTCTGTCTCTCTGTGTGCGTGTGCTCGCGTGCGGTCCGGGGTACGACCGGGGGGGTCTCTCTCAAAAGTGAACAAGAAGACAGAAAAAAAACTTCTCCGTTTGATTTTTTTGTGACGATATGATCTCTCTCGTTCCTTTTCTTCTCTCTTCTTCTTCTTCAAAGGTGTCGAGAGGTCACATATGCCATATGCCATAAGGTACAAAATATGGAAAAATGAAGAAGATCGATGGATGGGACACAAAAGCAAATGGAAAATTCTTTCCTTTTTTTTGTCTGTCCCAAATGGTGTTGAACACGAAAAAAAAAGCAGAGAGAGCAAGCATATAGAATTGCGTCAGGCACAAAACGCGCGCTTCTCTCCGCCCGCATCCGGTGCGGTCGAGAAAAAGGAGCATGGGCG
>Ga0163180_10002242_pt1 | contig 10818 bp, 9 predicted proteins | sample AtlANTMetagenome_2_FD_109647 | JGI IMG/M metagenome (GOLD analysis project Ga0163180, IMG submission 109647) | Marine eukaryotic phytoplankton communities from the Atlantic Ocean - Atlantic ANT 4 Metagenome | ecosystem: Environmental > Aquatic > Marine > Oceanic | place: North Atlantic Ocean...
GCCACTTCAGCGAAACTCATTGTGCCCGCGCTTTTTAGCAAATGCGCTAACCCGCGCCCTTCGCCCGGAACTGCGACAGCGAGCCCCCCTTTTGTGGAAGCCCCTGGAATGACGTTGCCCTCAGGGTCCAAAAAGAGCGAAGCGTGTGAGGCCTTCGGGGCCACCTCCCGGAAGTCGAGGGTCTTCATCCCATCCGAATGGCTCCCATACACGGCAAACCCGCCGCCCCCCAAGCCCGATGAGGATGGTTGAACAACACCTGCTGCCAACGCAGTGGCTACGGCCGCGTCCACAGCATTTCCACCCCTCCGCAAGATCTCGGCCCCCGCCTCTGAGGCCAAGACGTGATCCGCGGCCACCACACCCTGATTGGACCAATAGGGCGGCGGGGCTGCAGCCACCAAAAACCAGCAGAATGATACGATCGATAGCCACTTTCGAAACAAACTCAACCTCCCAACGCAAGCCACAACAAGAGTACCCCAAGCTGCATGACCCAGAAGCGCAGACCGACGCGAACACATCCAATCAGCACCAACGGCGTCATCCCCAGCACCGCAATTCCGGCGCCTACCGCACGCCAGGCTTCCATGGATATTCCAGTGAAGCCCGCACTAGCCAGACTGTGCACAAAGTAGGTCGCGGCTTCTTCCGTCGCCACCAACGAGAGCAGTCCACCGCCAAGGGCCAACATCGCAGTACCACCCCCCGCTGGCTCTGATTCCAACCACAGGCGCATGCCCTCCTGCGCTTCCCAAAGAGCGCCAGCTGAGAGCGCCAGGAAACACAACAACGCCACGCCACCAATCCAAATTTCATCACGCCACGGCGTTTTGGGTTTTGTGCCGATGTGCCGATTTGCGAGCACCAGTGCGAAACAGCCCCCAGCCAACACCCACAAATCGACGTTCCAGCCAGCCACACCCACAGCCACGATCACGAGAATCCAAAAGTTCCGAGTAAAGCCGGTACGTGTGAACGGTACGAGAGTATGTGCTGGACTGTCTTGAGCCCAGCCCTTGGGCCAAGCCACTGCACCCAAGGCATAAGGAAGCCAACCTAAGGCTTCAGGCTCTACAAGAAGCAGGCTCACAGGATGACCAATCGGGCTCGCCAATGCCCCCGCGGAAGCGCATAACGCTACACGGGCTTTGTTGGAAGGCTCAGTCGTTCGCGACACCAGTAGCAAGGTAGCGCCCACTTCCCCGAGCAGTCCGCCGCCGACGAACGCCAACACACCAAGCGGGCCCCGCATAGGAAAACCACCGGCCCATTGTGCAAAAGCAATAAACTCAATCCAGGCTAACAAAATCCAGAGGCTCGACCACGGCCCGCCTTGCAGTCCGGCATACGGATCAATCGCGCCCAAATACATTGCGGCTGCAAACGCGAGAAGCACTCCTCCGCCCACCACATACGCACGCTTTTGGTAGCGCCCCAACAAAAGAGCAGCAACGAGCGGCAGAGAAACCAGCACCATCGGCTGATAGCTTGGATCCATCTCAAGCCCCCTGGACGACGGGATTACTCAACCGTCCTACACCCTCAACCTCCACCACTACGACATCGCCACTTGCCAAGGGACCCACGCCGGACGGGGTCCCCGTACAAATCAAGTCACCGGGTTCAAGGGTCATCACGCTCGAAACAAAAGCGATCAATTCGGGTACCGAAAAGATCATGTCCGATGTTCTACTGTCTTGGCGAAGAACGTTGTTGACCCAGCACTGGATTCGGAGATCCCGAGGATCCAAGTCGGCAACGATCCGCGGCCCAACAGGACAAAAGCTATCGAAACCCTTTGCACGCGCAAACACCCCATCAGCACGCTGATGATCACGCGCTGTGACATCATTTACGCAGGTAAACCCAGCGATTACGCCCAACGCATCGCCCAGTTCCACATTTCGACAACGCCGGCCAATCACCACACCCAACTCGGCCTCGAAATCGACCCGCTCACTGCAAGGAGGTAAAACAATTGCCTCATCATTGGCTATCAGAGCACTGGGCGGCTTCAAAAAGACCTTTGGAACTGCGGGTACCGACTTGCCCATCTCGATGGCATGCTTTCGATAGTTCGTTCCTATCCCAATGATTTTGGACGGGCTTGGCAGCCTGAACGCTTCACTCATCGAGCGTAGCCTCCACTTGACGCATCACATTCGCCGGACCGGCCGTAAACAACAACAGACCCTTCCACACCCACTTCTGCCAATAGTAGTCACTGATTCGGCCCTGGGCCACGGCCAGATGAATGCGGGGCAACTTCCCGCCAAACCCCGTTTCTAACTCCTCGTAAACCCAAGCAAACTCGACCTCATCCGGCCGATATCCTACAAAAAACACCACATTTCGGACCAGCAGTTTCCGCAGTGATTTTCGCAGATTCTCCTCAACAGGCCGGTCCTCGAAATCCTCCGGCCGAAAAACCAAGGTGTCAGGCCGTGAGAAACAGCCCCATATTTTATATATCTGGAGCTTTTCCGGGTCGGGCTGAGGGAGCGGATCTCCACGATAATACACCTCGACGCTCAAACCCTGCGATTGCGCTGCCCGCTCCAGCAAATCATCCTGACACGTCGTAAAAATGAGCGAGAAATGCCGCACTGCTGCTTGATGAAACTCGCCCGGTTCCGCTTTATTGCAAGAGAGATGCACCTCGAGCTCTTTCGCTAACCCCACTGCACCTAAGCGACGGACCGCGCCATCCAGCGCATCTTTTATCTCCATCTTCTTACCCGCCAAAAGGCGGGCCATCTTCTTTTCACCGGGGTAGTCCTGCTCCTGCGCCGTCACGGCCTCCATGCTCGCTCGCCGGCCGACGAAAAGAATACACTTCCCGTTTGACCTGGCCTCGACCACTTCAATTGGAAGGCTCATTTGGGCTCCGAAGCAGCAAGCGCTTTTTCGACAGCGTCTCGGTCTCGGCACACGGCGCCAACCTGGGCCACTGTGAGGGCTGCTAAGCGAGCCCCCAAATCGGCGCACTGGGTCAATGGCCAACCACGTAGCCATCCATGAATAAAGCCCGCAGCGTACGTATCGCCCGCGCCCGTAGTGTCGATCGCCTCGGTGGGGTGAATACCCACATGCACGATGTCACGTTCATTAAGAATCAGCGATCCTTTCGCACCCAGTTTGACCACGGGAGTATGCACGGCATTGGCCACCGCCACCAAAGCTTCGGCACCGCGTTCACCCGTCAATGCATAGGCCTCTTCTTCATTCAAGAAAGCAAGATCTGCATACTCATCCAACGCCCGCCATATGTCGTCTTTCACACTCGAAATCACAAAGGGGTCGGCCACATCCACCGAAATAGGAACGCCTGCATCGCGTGCGATGTCCATGGCATCCCATGCCGTTTTCGCCATCGGGCCACCCAAAAAGAGATACCCGGTCACATGCAGCAACCGGGACGACTCAATCCAATTCCGAAAGTCGGCCACGCCTTCCAAGCTCGTCGCAGCGCCAAGATCTGTCACAAGCGTGCGTTCTGCATCCTCCACGCTGATGATCGACAGACACTTGCCCGTATTGCCTTGCTTGGAACGACGAAGCGCATTGGCTCCACACAGCGTGTCGAGTTGCCCAGCGTAGTTGCGACCGAACTCATCGTCGCCCACCTGGCCACACAAGACACTGCGTGTACCCAGTAGAGCAAGAGTCGCGATCGTGTTTGCGCACGAACCACCTGGATGTATCTCCACACCCAAATCCTTTAGCCCCTCGTACACCTCAGACCATCGCGAATGATCCACAGGGTGCATCTGTCCGCGCGTCAGCTCAAAGCGCTCCAATACGGAATCATCATCAATACGCACCAGTGCATCCACAAGCGCATTCCCCAAACCAGCAACGTCGATCTCCACTACTGCTCCTTTGTCGCGAGAAGATGGTATCGCGCCCGTACCACTTCAGCGAATGAACGGATAGGATGCCGCCATGCAGAGCGAAGCGCCCCCATCCAAAATCCCCAAAAAAGATGGTTTTCCTTTGATTGGTTGGATCGGAATTGCTTTTTCTGTCGCTTTTCTTTTTTGGTTCGGACACGACATAGAGACCCGAGAACTCGGCGCAGTACTCAATGACGTATCCATCCCGTGGGTAGCACTCTCTGCCATCGTCTTACTGAGCGAGTTTTGGCTACGTGCGCTGCGGTGGCAAGTCTTACTGCAGCCCATTCAAACCACACGCTACCGAGATCTTCTCGATGCCACATTGATTGGTGCCGCTGGAAATACCCTTCTACCTTTTCGCGCTGGCGACATTGCGCGTGCGGCCGTAGCAAGCGGGTCGACCGGCGTTCGGATGACCACCGTACTCGCCACCAATGTCATGGAGCGGGTGTACGATCTTTTTGGTCTCGTTTTTATTTTATTGCTCACCTTTCTTCTTCTTCCAGAGGGACTCGGCAACACTCCGGAGGACATTCAACGCATCGACAAACTCGCGTTGTTTGGGAAAATTGTCGCAGGTGGCGCCGTTTGCGGAATGCTGCTGTTTTTTGCACTCGCTAAAAACCCTGCGAGAGCCCAACGCTTTGTGGGCTGGTTCACGCGCTTCACCCCACAAGGCATACGCTCAAAAATCGACGATCTGTGCAACGCGTTCATACAGGGCCTTGCCGCGACACAATCCTTGCACCAGATGGGTCGGGCCATCCTGATTTCGCTCGTCCTATGGTTCAACCTCACACTTGCTGTCTATCTTCTGTTTTCGGCGTTTGGGTTCGGACTTCCCTATGCGGCCGCATGCTTTGTCACCGTAGCCATTGCCCTCGCTGTCGTGATTCCACAAGGCCCGGGCTACTTGGGCCCATTTCAGAGCGTCATTGCCGCCACGATCACACTCTGGACCACCGCTGAAATGGATCAAGAGGCCAAAGCTTTCGCCATCGTTTTTTGGGGTGTCTCTTTTGTCCCCGTGACGGTCTGGGGGCTCCTCCGCCTCCGGCAAGCCGGATTAAGCCTCAAACAGATCTGGTCAGATTTGCGCTCACCCACTATCGAATAGATAGACCCGGAGTCGTTATGCGAAACCCCAACCTCTACCTCCCGCTAATCCTTCTCATCAGTTGCACGCAGGGGGATGATGACGCACCGAACGACACCCAAGCCAGCCAAGACTCAGGGACTGTAGAGACCGGTGACACCGCCCCTACCGGACCCATGGTGAGCGGTTCTTTGGAGATGCGCGATCCAGAGCTAGGCCTCTCCGCTGAGGTGGAATTGTGGCGTGCGTTCTCCTACTTCACCGACGATGCAACGCTGATTTACGCCACCAACCGCCAGGACGTCGAATGCAAAGACGTCGCCACGATGCTCATTGGCAAAAAAGAGGTGGACCCGAACGACATCTTCATGAACAACACCTGCAACCTTCTCATCCAGAGCACATTCAAGCCGAATCGCGACAACTACGACATCCAAACCGACGAAGGCGGCATCGCCTCAGTCTACTGCACCTTCGGCGACGGTGAATGGGAGTGGCGAGAAGACTGGAAGGGTGAACGCTGGTACTGGAGTGGTGACTACTACACGGCTCCAGCATGGAAAGGCACGTTTAGTCTGAAAGAAAGCCAGGACCGAAGCATCACCTCGACAATCGAGCTTCGAGAATTCGAGGGCACCTTCCCCCTGGACGAAACCGGCTCCACCGAAGAACACAAGGCTTCCGGAAAACTCACGGGCACACTGCAGACCGAGGATTGCGAAAAGCTCAATAAAACCGCGTGGTTTTAGGCAAACTACGACACCAGGCCTCAAGGCCTAATCTTGGCACAGTGTCCGATTGTTGAAGACATCGCAGCTATCAATAATCTCCGACCGATACGCAGCGTCCGTCTCGCCTAAAAAAGCAAGCTCCCAATCAATCTCCAAGCTCTCTCGCCCAACGAGTGTGAAGCGGGACGTACCTGTGCCGGTTTTCGAGCAGTCTGGACAATGCGCTCTTGTCAGCAAGATCTGGTCTTCACCCACAAAATCCGCATCACCCCAAATCGGCTCGTACCACCCCTCCTCTTCGAACTCCCAGATTAAACGTGCCGTCATCTTGTCGAAGTCCAAGAAATAGATCAACCCGCGGGACCCGCCGCCGCCCATTCGCCCGACACCGTTGTCGTACAAAAGCAACTCACGGTCCCGATAATCTGGCCCATGCGATGTAAAGAACCAATCATCACTGTGGCCAGGACCTCCGCCATCACCTATCAAACCAAAGTCCCTGCCTGGCCCGAGAGCCCAGTTCACCTCACCACTGGCGCGGTCCACCGAAATGATCTGATTCTGGTTCCGAAGTTCTACCCACATCTCGTCGCCATAGAAATCCACCCAATTCGCGTGAAAAACATCGGCATTATCCGAATCCAGCTCGAGCGTACCCGCCTGCAGCGCAGTGAGACTATGCCAAGACCACGCCAGCTCCCCACTATCGGGATCAAGCAGTTCGACGACAAAGCCCTCATGCGCAACGCCCTCGAAGGTATCCGCCACGCGTGAAAGGGCCAGAATGCCTTCGCCAGGCACCCAGCCGGCATGATGGTGGTAATCGCCGCCGAGAATACCCAGTGGCTTGGCTTCAAACAGCGTCTCACCCAGCCAGTTGACAAGCGTTGGTTGGACATCGTAGCCCCCACCAAACAACACTCCGACACCTGGCACATGCTGGACATCCAAATCCGTGGGGCCGCGATCAAGACGATAATACCAACGCACCTCCCCCGAACCGTCGTACAGAATCACCTTCGCATCCGTCTCTCCGCCTTTACGCCCCACCTGGTGATGGGTGAGCAGATAGCCCGTCATGTTGCCCGTCGTACTGACCTCGGGGAGCCAATCCGGTAAATCATCCGTCCGAAAATCGAATTGGGTACTGAGCGGCCCCGACGAGGCGGTACAGGCGTACGCTCGATTCGCCCGAATGCCCACAACAGCGATTTCATGTACGGTGTTCGCTTCATTGCTTTCAAAGCGATGAAGCTCGCCTTCCTTGTCCTCGCATTCCAAGCGCACCACGTCTGGAGAGGTCAACGTAATCGTCACCAGTCGATGCAGAACCATATCCGAGACCACATCCACGCGAACAGACAGTACGGAAGCCGGCCGACATCCACAGATCACTGCAAGTAAGACCAACAGTCGCATTAAGGCACGCTCTCGGCCAATTCCTCACATGGCGTCTTCTCTACCTCGGACACCGTCCGCTCATACGCAAGAATAAATCCCCAGGGGTCCACTTCTAAAATGGGGTCGGTGGCAGGGACCAGCCATTCAAAAGGCCCAAAGCCGTCCTCCACCTGGATGAGCCGTTCAAGCATTGGCTGTTCGTCATCACTCCGCATCCGTGTATGCACATGAATGGTGCCAAATGGAACATCGGACTGATAGCAGCCCTTCACCCGAACCATCCCATCTTCCGCCTCTTCCACTCGGTAGTCCAAATGTAAACGCGGAATGAAGCCCCCATGAATCCAGTAGTCAAAGAAATCCGACAAGTCGCTTTCACTGCTCTTCTCGAACGCAACCCGGAGCTGATCGGTTGAAATGAGGCCACCGGCCAGTTCTGAAGCGACAGTGTCGAGAGCCCGGAAATAGGCTTGATCTCCAATCCTTAGTCGCAACATTTCCGCCATCACATACAAGCCGTAGTAACGGCTGATATTCGGCGCGTAACGTGCAGTGCTCGCAGCACGACTCAACGCATGGGAATTCCCCTCCAGTATTCTCATTCCCGTGAAATTCTCTACCTCTTGGGCTTCCTGCAGCAAGCCTCGAATGTTTTTCATGCGCTCACGATAGGCGATTGGGCCATGCACATTGCGCAGATAGTACGCTGCAAACGTCTCTGGCATCGCCCGAGCAATCCACTCATCTTCAGCGGATGCCGGCTGTAGGATCTGGCCCCAATACTGCCGCCCGATCGCGCGAGCCAAAAGGATCTGACCTAGGTTTGGGTCGTACTTCTCAATCTTAGTTTGAGAACCAACACCGCCCTGACTCTGCAACTGCGCGACCTCCACCAGGCCGTGCTGAGTACGCACGCTACCGGCCTGCGTCAGCGTGTCTGCTCCTTGAAAGACTTCCATTTCTTCAAAGGGGTACAACGGCAGGAAGCGATCAAAATAGGCCAACACACGACGGACCTCGGGAGGAAACTCCGGCAACGAACGCTTCTCTTTCCGAAAGAGATGTACCCGTATGGCCGGCATGTTCTTGGATGCACCTTCCGCGTACTGCAGCCATTTTCCAACAGCAATGCCTGGACGTCGCACGTCTTTACCTTCGGTGACAACAGTCCACCAAAGGGACTCTTCGTCCTCCTCTGCAGACACAGTATCGCCAGCCATGGCGAGGTCGAGACCGAAGGAACCGGGATATTCAACGGTGGTCCTAAACGACCACACACCATCGTCAAACCGGGGCACAAAGCTCGGCAGGAGATTCACGTACCCTGTTGTCTGCCCGGTGGGTGTGAACTGCCCTTGAGCCTGGGAATACCCTCCAAACATCCACTGACCACGCCAACCCAACTGAAGCTCAACCTCTTCGCCCTTAGCGAGGGTTTTCGGCAGGACGACGAGGACATGGTAGCGATCAATGCGCTCCACCTTCAGTAAATCAATACTCGCGGCATCCCGATCAAGCTTTAAGCGCTCCTCGCTCCGGCGCTCGTCCTCTAACTCTGACTCAATCTCAATCCAGGGCAGAGACGTTCCCTCTGCGTCTCGAAAACCATTGAAATCGAAGGTCTTTTTGCGCACCTCATGACGAGGTAGCTCCATCATTGCGTAGCCCACGCCATCCCTGCGGGCCCTCAGGCGAATCGTCGATTTCACTTTGGTCTTGATGTAGCGACGCCGAAACGGCTTCAAGTCCACATGCGTGTCGGCGTGGACCGGCTCGACCGCAGGTTTGGGCATAAAATTCTCCGGGCGCCCCTCCTGACCCCAACCAAAGGGACGACCGCCAAATACTTGCATGTGGTAGGCGTCATCACGGTCCAGGCCATGCGAGAGCACAAGGTGCCGCAGACCCACGTCCTCCAAGCCCGATCCATCTCGAAAGCAGGTCAACCAACGATCGGAAGAGGTATCTCCCAAGACCTTGTCGGTGCCGAGCGCCACCCCGTAGCGATCTTCAGTCAAAAAGTCCGCAACGAGCCCCGTCTCCTCGACCACCCCTGACAGCTTCTCCACCGAGAAGCGATCCATCCGGATCATTTCAAGTGGCGCCAGTCCGGCACGCTCTAAGAGAATCCGTCGCTCTGGTGCAAATTTCCGAACGGCCGCGTGCGCTCGAAGTCGCCCCTCACTTGGGGTGACCACATACACCTCGTCCACCCCTTTTTCTTTGGCTTCAAGTGCAAACCCAGACCCCACCGGATCCAAGCCAATCAAGCTTTTCTCCAGCATTGGATCGACACCAAAGAATACCGCGCGGGAAACCGCCGTGGTCCATGGCTTCTCCTGGCCTGCTATCGGCGCCAAGTCGGCCTTTGTTTTGTCGGTTCGCAACACGAGATGGTTTGCAAAAGCATCCGCATCTCGACTTCTATCGAAGCCAACCGTCAACTCGCCCTTCCCGACGAACGCAAGACCCACAATCGCCTTTTCTACCGGCCCCTTCCCACCGTACATGGGCACAAAGATGCCCTTGTCTACCTCGAAGGAGCATGGACCATCACTGATCACAGCACCATCGGCGTAATAGGCAGAACTCGAGAACTTAGCGTCCCCTGCGCCATCCCACCAAGCCTGCAACTCCGAGGAGGGCGATTGAGCCAAAGATGGGCCACCGAGAAAAACCGATAGTGCAAGCAACAGTTGTTTACGCATGTGAAGAACCTATCGAGCCATTTGGGCTTCGCTTACAAAAAGATGTGAAGCTCTCTACATTGTGCAGTCTTTTACTGCTTGCGATAGGTGAGCTCTACCTCTTTTTTTCCACGTCGAAGCACCACTTCCACATCTCTAGCAGTGGCGGCATTTTCCAACACAAGCTTCCATTCTGCGGGCACATTCCCGCCATTCACCGTCAGCAACACATCATTGTTGCGAATCCCGCACGACGCCAACAGGCTTTGTCGACCGATATGCACCACACGCCAACCGCCCGAACCAGGGGGCGAGGTGGGGACCCACCGCCCTTCTCGAACTACGGACTCAGGAGAGGCTTGCATCTCTGCTAGTAAGTCCTTTGTAAATCGATAGACGCCATTGTCATACTGACATCGGCCACCAATCGGCGTCACAGCCGCCTGCGAGGCCCGCTCCAGCATCTGCACATTCTTGGAAGTGTTTCGCAAGCCTTCCAACTCCAGACGCAAAGACGCCAACTCGTTTTCCAATCGGGCATTTTCCGTCCGCAACTGTGCCTCTTCACTCGACATGCACCCGAAAAGTAAAAGTATAAATGTCATACCCAAAGCATAGGACACTGGGGATTTCTCGCAAGGGAGATAGGGTAGCAACGTGAACTGGAACACCAACCATCCGAAGGTCGCCATTTGGCTACTCGCACTTGCCTGGGGCGTACTCCCTGCCCTGCCGGCTGTCGTCAACGGTGCGTTTCTGGGCCACCCCTACACGGACCTCTTCCCTTCGGTCTGGGGGATGTGGGTGTTCGCTGAGGGTCAGCCTGGCTTTCCGACTTCGACCGACCAAATCGGGGCCCCAGTTGGGATGGGATTCTATTACTCCAGCCCACTGCATGGCTGGCTGGCGTGGCCTCTTCTGCCGGTTGTTGGCATCGTGGGCACATGGAACATCATCACGATTGTGTTCCGCTGTTGCGGCGTACTCGCCGCCCACTGGGC
>Ga0163180_10002243_pt1 | contig 10818 bp, 10 predicted proteins | sample AtlANTMetagenome_2_FD_109647 | JGI IMG/M metagenome (GOLD analysis project Ga0163180, IMG submission 109647) | Marine eukaryotic phytoplankton communities from the Atlantic Ocean - Atlantic ANT 4 Metagenome | ecosystem: Environmental > Aquatic > Marine > Oceanic | place: North Atlantic Ocean...
TAAAATTGAAATTCATCAAATCTCAACTTGCTTCACCTCTTCAATCCTAATCTCAATACCAAAAACCTATAATTTTGGGATGTTGATAAACAGGTTTGTCTACAAAAGAGCTTACTCTTGGCACATTGTAGAATCCAATCTATAACACAATCAAAACCGACGTTTATCTTAATGAATCACAAAAACAATCTAGGCAGACGAGGGGCGTCGAAAACCGCGAACCAAAGGTGAAGCGACGTCGACCCCACCAAGCGACATCTTTCAATTGATTTCAATATTGGGCTTCATCGATTTTGAAGACCGAGGCCGGCACCAGCCTCGTAATACTGACCATCTGTACCCCAACCGGTTTCCGATTCTAAAGAGAAAGAGCAATGGTTTTGTCCGCAAAAACCCAGCTCGAGCACAACCTTGAATGAACGATATAGAAATGGTTTTTCGCTGGCTCTATCTTAATTCTGTACACTGACCTGGCCATAAAAACGAAAAACCTTACGGAACCATCTTTGGTGGGCTGAAGCTAATTTTTCACCTTGTGTTGCGCTACAATGGTGTTTGCTTCGACGAGGGCTTCTTTGAAGTGATTGAGAATCTTCATAACAAATTCAACACATGATTTTGTATATTCGTCAAACTCTTCCTTTTCGTTTGTCTTAATCCCGAATACTTGTTCAAAAAAATTGCTCTTACACAAAGTATACTTACACAACCAGTAATTTTCCGGTTTACATGTATCCTTAAGTTCTGGAGGTATGTTCTTCAATGCATCTGCAATGATTGTATTCGCGAGAATATCTTGATGATTCATATCTATGACTTTCGATACATATGGATTTCGTAAGACGCCAACAGTAAGTTCACCAAAATTTGGCTTCCTATATTGCATACCCAAGATTACTTCTTTCGAAGTTTTTGATCTGATATGCAATGGAGCCTTCCAATGCGTACCTTCTATCAAGCGCTTCAAATCATTTTTTTCAAGAACCCAATCCTCTTCAAAAACTTGCATACTTTCGCTCAACATCGAAGTAAAATCATTCCAAAACTTGGTCATGACATCTTTTTTTAGGGTCTCTAATTCCTTTGAAAGATTCTCTATATTCTTCACAATATCCAAAACATCTGATCGATTTTTTAGGTATTCCTCTAATGTCATAACCCCTCCATTATTCACGTTGTATAGCTCAAGAATGACATCTCTGTATTGTTTCAGCCCAAAAGAGATGTTGGTAATGTTGTACACATCATGCAAGCAATCATCGATCCACTTGAGAATGTCATTCTGTTTTGGGTTGTGGTAATTCAAGGAAGCGAACCCAATTCGTTCATCCTCTTTGTTCGTGTTTTTTTGTAGATATCCATCCTCGTGAAGTATATATCCATCATCATCTGTACTCCCCAAGCTTTCATCAGAGGGTTCTGTTCGATCTAGAGTCAAATACAGTACTTTTATGTTTTCATAAGAGATGACATCTTGATTTTCGGCAAATATGATCTCGATGTACCTTTTGATTTGTCGATCTTGATCGCCGGCATACACCTTGTTTTCCAAGATAATGTGATTTTCTCCATCCGTTAGGTATATGTCAATATTCTTATACTCCACGTGCACAGCTGCTTTTTCGGCATCCAAAAAACCACCCCAACCCAATAGAGACAGAAATTTTTCAAGAAACAACGTTCCCTGATAGTGTAGACCGTGAGGGTCAAGAAGAGAAGCAATAAATCGAGAATGAAGTCGTACCTCCTCGTGGTTCTTCAACAAAACGGTAAAGATATTAAAGTCATTCACACCCCTCAGCTTCTGCTTTGTTCGTATCACCTCTAGCTCTTCGTATATCTTCAGAATTTCTTCGTACGTCCCCAACATGCTCTCCAAATCATCTCAATAGACTGTAGGTAACGAACCAATAACAGTTCTTCAATATAAAAACATTGTTGTCTAACCAGGCCCAAAACCATTCTCCTACTATGAAATATTTTTCCCTTAATTGATGAGCTCGATGGTGAATGTCTTTGGAGAGATTCTAATGGTCGTGAACCCAAACAATCACACTCGGGACATTATGGACGAAGGCACTGCTTACCCCCTTCTCAATCCAGCTCCCAGACCCCTTCTATCAACCGCAGACGATGACAGGGCAGTCCTCGGTCAGGCTCATCATGCCCTGCATGACCGGGCAGCAGAATCTCCAAATCGGGATCTTTGCGATGCACCGGCATAATCGGTGTGAGATCTCGCGACGTCTCCAATATCTCATGATACGCACTATACTTGGCCAATTCCATCAAGGTCAGCAATGTGGGTGGTGCCAAGAACACCTCGCCACGACGATGGGCATCAATCGTCTCTTGGGGATCAAACCAACCACTATCCACCGTCTCACTTTGATCGGCCTGTGGCTGAAAGGGTTCGTCCTCTCGCAGCTGGGTTAGAAAAAAGAAGGTGTCATAGCGCTTGGGCTCTGCCGTCGGCGTGACCCAACGAGAAAAGAGATGTAGGCGCTCGAGATTGGCCACCAAACCCTCCTCATCGAGTAAAGAGCCTTTGCGATGATTGAGCGCGTGTCGTAGGGCATCGCTCGGCTGGCCATCACCCAGCCATACCCCTGCTTCTTCAAAGCACTCTCTGACCGCCGCCACAGCATAGGCGGGTGTCTCCAGTCCATCCACTGTCCCACGGGTCGGAATATTGTGGTCATTGGCATCGACCCGCCCTCCTGGAAACACCCAAGCATTGGGAAAAAAAGCCAGCTGCCGCGCCCGCTTGAGCATCAGAATTTTGTAGGTATCGTGGGCAAAAACAATGACCGTAGAGGCCAGTCGTACAGGAGCATTCATGGTTTTCTCGAGAATAGGTGAAGCACGCCATTACCAGCGGGCTGGGAAAATTTTTCTTGGTATCGGTTTTGGGCTTGGGCAAGCTTTTTGGCAATATCGGGAAGCGCAGTAATATCGTAGTGGTCGCTGATCAGCTCCGCCTGAATTCCCCCCACCGTGGGCCAGGTCGATTCCGCAGGACCCATCCATACAAAATGATCGATCTCTCGAAAAAACTCCATACTGCCAATCGGATCGAGAACCACCCCACGCACCTTGGCATGAGGAAAGGCTTCACGAACACGGAGGATTAAAAACCCCTCATAGAGCTGATGATCTTGAGACAGCACCAAAATCTCCTTTGGACTGCCTTCAACCGTCGCAAACATCTTCTCATAGGGCCACTGCTCAAAGGTTGGGGGGCGAATAAGAGTGTGCTGTGGTGATACCCATGAGGATGGAAAGACCGCAGTTCCCCAGCTGTGTAGCCCACAGCCCGAGGACAAAAAACTCACAAAGCTGGCCGCCAGAACAAAGGGCAGAGCCAGCCGAAAACGAGAGCACAGCAGAGCCAGTGGAACCAAAGCCGGAAGCGTATAAAAAACCTGTTTTTTGGTGAGCAGGCTAAAGAAAACCAGCGCCGGTAAGAAGGCAAAAATCAGAATCCACTCCGATTTGCTTTTTTTGAGAACCAACACCATCCCCAGCTGTACCACCATAAACCCACCAATCCATATGCCAGCCTGAGAGTCGAGCAAAGAGAAGAGATAGTAGAGCTGCGGAATGGGGTTTTCGATATTCTCAAGCATACCCGCAGAGTCGATTTCTCCACGTGATGCCTGAGGCATAATCTCAGCCATATGACGAAGAAAAAACTCACGATAGTATGCCACCGTAATCAGCAGCGCAGTACCCGTACCCAGCGCAAAATTCTTCCACGTTTCGCGCGAGGCTGCATACAGTGCCGGAAGTGCAGCGGGAACCAAAAAGAAAAGAAGCGTGAGCCGATCTACCATCAGACCGACTCCCAATGCACATCCCCATAGGAGCGCCCGCTTTCGATTCGCAAGCCCCTCTTTTTGCAAGGCAAAAATCCCGATGGCAAGAAACACCATGTTGGCAAAATTCGGCTCATAGCGTAATAAAGAACCCAAAACACCCGGACAGAGAAGCAGCAGAGAAAGCGCACGCAACTGTTTGTAGCGATAAAACATCAGCACCAACAATCCCAAAAGAAGAATGTTGGTCGCCAACAGGCTATGATAGCTCATTCCAAAAATCAGTGTGGGCCACGCCAGCATATAAAACCCAAAGGGCCAGTATCCTGTATACATCAGCCAGCGTACAAGTCGAATGTCACCCGCAACCAGCGCCTCCCATAAATCAAATGCATTTCCAACATGCAAATATTCATTTTGATATCCATCGGGAGAAGGGTTTTTTGCATGCCACCACACAAACCACACTACTGTTAGCAAAAACAGGACAATGTAAGGGTTTTTATTGTTTTTTGAAAAATACTTCTCAGTATACTTCAAAAGCAGGTTTTTTGGGATTTTCTGAAGCAGACTCATCCTCTTCTCATTTTAGGTATGACAAAACGAAACAAATCGGGCACAAGTAATCTAACCGCCATACAAAAGGAGTTTGATCATGCCGAAAAAATCGGGCAAAAAACAATCAAAGCGCGTAGCTGGTGTAAACAAAAAAGATTTAACAGAGCGTCTTGCTCACCGAGCGGGAATCCCAAAGACCAAGGCGGCACAATATATCAATATATTAACCGGCTTAATATCAGAAGCGTTGATTGATGGAAAAAAAGTAACGATCTCCGACTTTGGTACCTTTAATCTGTCGCAAAGACAATCGTTTACCGGATTCAATCCACAAAACAATGAGCATATCCAAGTTCCACAGCGAATTATCCCCGTTTTTCGTGCCGGAAAGCTCCTGAAGAACTCCTTAAATCTTCCGTTTATTAAGCACTGTGCACTCTCTTCTGGCAAAAAGCTCACCATCTCTTTTTCCAAAGACATCACCACTGATTGTGAGGATCTTCTTAAGAAAACCAAATACAACATATTCCTCAACGGCAAAAAACAGACCATCACCAGTGTCAAAGTCGCCCAAAAAAGCGATCATGGTATCGAAAGTGTAGAAGTTCGAACCAAGACCAAGCTGTTTGAAGGAGAGCTATCGGTTTCCTTTCACGGTGTGCTGAAAGACCATACGGGAAATCAATCCGAAGAAGATGTTTTCTGGCCTAGAGAGTAATCGAATTCCTCTCATAAGAGCCCAAGGCGCTTCCCTATTGTTGATACGATTGCATCAGGCTTCCGGTGCTCTTTCTTGAAGTGAGAAACGCAAGACACTGCGACTCGAGCTGCATTGGCTTTAGATATTGCGTATACGCGGCTCAAAATTAATAGGGCCGAGGATCGAGATTCCAGTCCTTGCTGGTTCCACCTCGGGCGGCAGACATTGTTCCATCGGAGAGCCGAGAACGAAGCCAGCGTGATGCCCAGTGCCGTACATCTTCTGGAAAGCGGTAATTCCACGTCTCTTGTTCATGAACACGTGCAAAGGTCATCCACTGTACATAATCGGGATGTTTTTCTATCGGCACACCTTTGTGCGGATCTTGAGAGAACTCAGGCAAACCATGATCTCCGAGATGAATATACGCATTCTTCGGAGGCGGACCAACCGCCACCGCCCAGTCTAAGAATTCTTCCATCGAAATCGGAGCATTGAAGTTTTTGGTCATCTTGAGAAAAACCTCTCCACACGCTCTTGCATCATGAACCGCTCTATGCGCATTCTCAAGAGAGACCTTCAGCTCTGCGGCTATTTTTTCCAGCCGATATGATTTCAGCTTCATATACAAGCGACCCAAAAACAGCGTATCCAATTCTGCGCGGGTATGCGGCCAGACCCGCTCTACACGGGCAAACTCTGAGCGTAAAAACCCCATATCAAAGTTGAAGTTGTGGGCGACCAAAATCGCATCGGAGAGCAGCGTCCAAAGATTCTTGGCTATCGATTCAAAGAAGGGCGCATCCACAACATCACTATCATACAAGCCACTGACCTTACTGGCCTCTCGCGGAATCGGCATATCCGGATTGATCAGGTATTGATGCTCTTGGGTGCGAATAATCTCGGCATTCTCATCCAAAAAGAACTCGACTGCACCAAACTCGATAATTCGATCTCCATTATAGGCTTGCAGCCCCGTTGTTTCCGTATCAAATGCAACAATCCGACAATCTGTCCACTTCATCAATCTGTTCCTTTGTTATTTATTACCATTCATTTTGTTGGCCAAATAGGCCACACCAGCGACCGGAGCATAGCCCATAAAAAAGGCCGGAATGGCTGCCAAAAGCATCCCTTTAATCCCGTCCAAAGGTGCGATCTCCTGCGATAAGAAAAGACCATAAAAGGCCAAGAATGCTATGTCACCGGCAACTTTATCGCAATTTTTCCAGCTCTCAAAATAGATCCCAAGTAGCGAAAACAAAATGGCAATCCCCCATAGAATATGGTTGGGAGGTGGAGAAGAGACCACCCGAAATTCCAATCCATCAATCGCTTTTCCCTCATAGTTTTGTAAGGTGATGTTGAGGTTCTTACCCGGATGATGAAGCTCAAAACGATCCTGGATATTCTCATTGAGTCCTGCTTTACGATCGTCACTACCACCATTTGAGAGTTGCTCTCCCTCGATTTTCTTTATCTTAACCTTCCCCTCTTCGGAATCGGATTTGCGCTCCATCGCACCGGTTTCCGTCTGGCTCCAAATCTTTTTTTTGTGCATGCCCTTGATGGTGATGGCATAATCCGTCTTAAAGCTCTGTGGATCGGATGGGTTTAATTTTTTGGTTGAGGGAATGGCATCAATCAGCAAAGAATGCCCTTCTGGAACATCCACGCTTATCGACTTTCCCTCCTCCTTTAGCTCCTTTACCTCCGTGGAATACGGCACTGGAAAGTTCACCATCCAGCCCACGGCTATCGGCACCGACAAAGACAGCAACAGGGTTATCCAAAAAAGACTCGGTACGCGCGCACCACCGCGCATTCGCAAAACGGTCGTGGTTACAACAACCACACTCACAGCAACAACAATCGCATAGGGTAGCATGCTTTATCTCCTAACAAAAATCAATAGCTCTCGAGAAGATCCATATTGAAAAATCTACCCACCTTTTAACTCATTCCCCTTCGAGATAATCATAAGAATAGAAATTTTATCCGCAATCCTCACAAAAACGACGTCTGTACCTTGCACTACTTCTTCTTTGCGGACTTAAACTTTCGAATGTTCTCTTTGACTTTATGGGCTTTTTCGGCATGCTGAAGGGCGGTATCGATATGGCTATGGGCGCCTTTTCGAAATGCCGCCTTAAGCCCTTTTCCAGGATTAAATGTGACAACAAAGGTCTCCGGAATTTCGACTTTTTTCTGATCAGAGGGATGGCTTCCGGTCCGAGAAGCGCGAAAGGCAATCTTAAATGTGCCAAAATCAGGAATGGTGACTTTGTTGTACTGTAAATCTTTATAGCGAAAGGTCTTGGTCTTCTTTGCTTTCTGAACACTCTTTTCTATGGAAGACGTCTCCATCTCCTGCCGCAAATGCTCGACAATAATCCCATCTCGCTCACCTTCATGCTCAGCAACACCAAATAATTCATCCAAAACCCGGATTGCTTGGGCCAAATTCAGCTTCTGTGGATCGTTAGCAAAGCGCTCTTGCAATTTTCGCGCAAGCTGACTGCGATTTAATGAATGGCTTTTTTCTTCCATGCTCATGGTATCCCCCATATTCTATCAGTGTATAGAAACCGATTCATAAAAACTCTGCAATATACTTCCACTCTTTTTCATACATTTACTGCTTATGATTTTCAAAAAGAGACCGATATTTGAGCAGAAATAACAAAAATGCTTTATACCCTTCACTCCAACGATTATGGTATCCCATACAAGCATATCTTATGTGGAGACGCTCATGTTACCCTTGCTCATGTTTTTTTCAGCCTTTGCTGATCCCAATTCTGAACCAACAGAAGATACACAAACAGAAGATACACAGGAAAAAGATTCTGAGGATTCTCAAGACAATAACGAAGAAGGAACAGAATCCCCCCCCTCTGAAGCCACCGAATCATCAAGTCCTGCTCCCGACACTCCGGAGGAAAAGAAAGAAGAGTCCAGCCCTACCCCAGAAACAGAGACTGAGACCGATACAAAATCAGAGACCGATACACAATCAGAGACCGATACAAAACCAGAGACCGTGTCTGAACCACAGCCCGAGGTCAAAAAATCCTCAGAGACCGATGGCAACGCTCAAAAAACGAAAAAACCAGCAGCACCCACAATCGATATCAGCGATGCAGAGATGCTGAAGAATATTAGCCGAAAGCAGCTGCGATGGCTTCGTCCACTACCGGAGCGCTTTGAGCAAAACCCCTATCTTCATGTCGATTTCTCTGCCTACTGTTTGGAATGGGGAGAGTTTCAGCTCGGCCTAAGCACGGTAAAAGCGGGTCTACTGCCCAAAACCCAGGTCGGAACCAGCATCCCACTGTGGGCTGTTGGCCTACAGAATGTCGATGCCAAAATCAACCTTCTGCGCTATGGCGCTTTCGATCTGGCTCTTGATGGAAACTGGTTATCACTCCCTACCGACGATTTTCGAATGTCTTTTCTCGGAGGTGGGCTCAATACCTCCATCCGAATTATGGAACCATGGACGATTCATTTTGGCAGCCAATATATGAACTTCAACGCCAAAGGACTTCCCGATCTCGATCGCATCAATCCAATTATTCTACAGATGAGCCAGCAAGATATCGATAGCTATCGTGATGAGCTCGCCGAAGATGGAGTGGGTTTCGATATAGAAGCCAGCCTCGTTACCCTAAAATTCGCCACTGATATCCGTCTAAATCGACGTGATTCTTGGATTATACAAGCACAAGGAATCATCTGGCATCGCATCGATTCTTCCAGTAACCTCAACGAATCCAATAGCGTTCCCAAATTCTTAAATCTCGATCAGATATTGGAGCTGGAATCGGAAGGCTTTAGCGATATATCCAAAAGCTATGTCATCTCTATCGCCCACCAGTGGTCTTGGGATCACTCATACTTACGACTGGGTGCCGGCTGGTCTTCAATGAGAGAATTTGCATTTACACCGGCAATTGTTCAGAGCATTGACTATGCATGGAGATTTGGAGGGAAGAGCAAGAACAAAGAAGGACGGATTCGAAAAGGCTGGCAAAAAAACCGTAAAAGCAGTGACAAAAATTAACGATCTCGGTCTTTTCCGGTCATTAATTGTCTGAAAAATAGCACACCCCTTCTATACTGAACAAAGCGAAAATTAGTCGGACATATTTTGTCAAAACCCTTTGATTTTAGGTGTTTTGGCGCATAAATTGTAATTACCTTAACCACAAGGAGTACAACTTATGCTTCACCACGCAAATCTATGGGCGAGTCCTTCATATCAGCTCGCAGAGCAATATCGACGGCTGGCGGATTGGATCGAAAAATACGATACCTTGCCCTGGCATATCGGTATCAATTGGTCCAAGGATGCCTTGCTTATTCATCTCAAAAAGAAGAGCTTTCATCGCATCTTCGAAGGACAGGTCGCAAAGCAAAATCACGATGCGCTGGGCGTTACCTGGACAATCGAATCCGAGGGCCTGATTTTCACCTGCTTTATCCCCCACAACAGCAGCGATAAGTTTGTACAAATACCCATTCAAAAGGAGACCGCATGAATTTCTTTGAATCCCTTCATATCGATCAAAACCGTATCCGACGCTATGCACATACACGAGCCTGGATCGCTGATTCTCATCCTCCATTTCGATACCATATCGACAACACTGATCTGTCCTCAATTTTGGGCCTGTGCTGGGAGTCTCCATGGAGTACCTGGCAGCAAATTCGATCCCAGCAGCTCACCCCCCCTCGGATTCAGAAGATGAATCAGTCTCTCAAATGGACCCCCATTCTGCGCCGGCTCTTTGAAAACCATACCGCACGCTCTTGTGATCTCGAATGGCGTCGAATCCAGCACAAAGAATTGGACTGGGCCCAGAGCTCTCTCTTTTCTCTATCCTTCGATCCAAGTGAGGGCAAATATGGTGGTGTTCTCTATCATATCTCATCCAAGCCGGAGCGCTTTGCGGAAGATGGGAGTATGATCACCCGCTGGTCCGAGGAGCAGCTTCCTGCCAATATCGCAATGGAAGGATATTGGACGATGCTCTGTACCGATATCCCTTTCGTCGATATTGTTGTCGCATTTCCTTCCAATCGAGATCTGGTCTCCATCCGAGTCATTCGCCTATACAAAGACGAGGATATCCAAAAAGGGATTGAGCATGCCACTCGTTCTTGGCGAGAGCGGCATCTCATTCAAGGCGTTCCACCGCAGCTTGATGGGTCTCGTGAGTGCAGCAATCATCTGATGGAGCAATATCGATATGGCGGACAGCGCATACGAAGAGCTTCAAAGGATGAGGAACAGCTGCTGGAAAGCTACAATGATCTCTCCGATCAAATCAAGCTGCTGCAAGAACAGCAACGCGCCATGAGAAACCAGATTTTCGCACAGGTCGGAACCGATAAAGGCGTCCAAACATCCAATGGCTCCAAAGCCATAATCTCGCGCTCAACACGAGGCTTTCAGCTTCGGACCTTCAACAAAAATAGGAGCAAAAACAAGACCAAAACCAAGGTCAGCTAATTCCTCAATCCACCAACACCCGAGACCTCTAAGGCTGCTTAGAGGTCTCTATTCTTTTGGGTGCTGGCAGATCTCGATTGTGAAAGGGATGAACAGGCTTCTTTTCCACAGCTGTTTCCTTCAGGCGATACAGTGAGAAATCATCACACTTTTCGACCAAAGCAGAGGCGCCAAAAATCTCTTCATGGGCGCGTTTTTGTAATGTATTCGATACACGACCA